>OGMF01004176.1_pt1 | contig 10133 bp, 6 predicted proteins | sample 1572921 | NCBI WGS metagenome assembly OGMF01 (sample SAMEA2581919, study PRJEB24529) | metagenome | biome: Human gut stool | place: China | collected 2011
CCGCCGTGCCGTTTGGCGGCAAGTTCCGCATCATTGATTTTCCGCTCTCGAACTGCGCCAACGCGGGCATCGACACCGTGGGCGTACTGACGCAGTACCGCCCGCTGGAGCTCAACCGCTACATCGGCTCGGGCCAGCCGTGGGATCTCGACCGCGCGGACGGCGGCGTGCACATCCTGCCGCCGTATCAGAGCGCGGGCGGTGCGTCGTGGTATAAGGGCACGGCCAACGCCATCTTCCAGAACATCGGCTTTGTCGACATGTACGACCCCGAGTATGTGCTCATCCTCTCGGGCGACCACATCTACAAGATGAATTACGCCAAGATGCTCGCCCACCACAAAAAAGCGGGCGCGGACTGTACCATCTCCGTTATGGAGGTGCCCTGGGAGGATGCGCCGCGCTTTGGCATCATGAACGTGGACGAAAACGACACGATCACGGAATTCGAGGAAAAGCCCGCGCATCCCAAGAGCAACCTCGCGTCGATGGGCATTTACGTCTTCACGTGGAAAAAGCTGCGTCAATACCTCATCGAGGACGAGAGCGACGAGGCGAGCAGCAACGACTTCGGCAAAAATATCATCCCCAAGATGCTGCAAAACGGGGAAAAGATGGCGGCGTACCGCTTCTCCGGCTACTGGAAGGATGTCGGCACGCTCGACTCTCTTTGGGATGCGAACATGGATATGCTCGCGACCGGCAGCGGGCTCGATCTTCTCGAAAAGGACTGGCCGATCTATGGCCGCTCCGTCTCCGCGCCGCCGGCGTACTTAGGCGTCAACGCGCACGTGGAGCACAGCGTCGTCGCGCGCGGCTGCACGGTCGAGGGGGAGGCGGAGAACTCCGTCCTCTCTGAGCGCTGCACGGTGGAGGAGGGCGCAAGCGTCCAGTACTCCATCCTGATGCCCGGCGCGGTCGTCAAAAAGGACGCGCGCGTCTCCTACGCCATCATCGGCGAGAACGGCGTCGTCGGCGAGCACGCCTTTGTCGGCGCGCCGCCCGAGGCGGTGCCGCCGGAGCAGTGGGGCATCACGGTGCTCGGCCCCGGCGCGGCGGTCGCGGATGACTATGTGCTGCCTGCCAACCGCATGCGCAGCGTGGACGGAAAGGAGACGGTACGATGAACGGACTGCACGGCATCATCTTTGCCTATGAAAAGGCTCCCGGCCTTCGCGAGCTGACCGAAGCGCGCATGCCCGGCTCTGTGCCGTTCGGCGGGCGCTACCGCGTGGTCGACTTCATGCTCTCCAACATGGCGGGCGCGGGCATCACAGACGTCGGCGTTGTGCTGCACGGCAACTATCAAAGCCTGCTCGACCACATCGGCAGCGGCAAGACGTGGGACATGGCGCGCAAGAACGGCGGTCTCAAGCTGCTGCCGCCCTTTGCCGACGCGCGCAAGTTCGGCGTGGAGGAATTCCGCGGCAAGATGGAGGCACTCTCGGGCGTGCGGTCGTACCTGCACGAGATCCGGCAGAAGTACGTCGTCCTGTCCGACAGCGACCTTATCATCAATCTGCCGCTGCAGAAGGTGCTGGACGCGCACATCGAAAGCGGCGCGGACATCACCTGCGTCTGCACCGAGAGCGGCCAGTTTGTGGAAAACGCCACGTATTTCACCGTCAACGAAGCGGGCCGCATCACCGAGACGCGCTGCGCGCCGCACAAGGCGAGCGGCTGCCGCAGCTTGGAGATCTACCTTCTGAGCCGCGACCTTCTTATCTCCCTTGTGGACGAGTGCGCCGCGCAGGACAAATACAGCTTCCGCAGCGATGTGCTCTGCGCCATGGGCGACAAGCTCGACCTGCGCGCTTTCCTGTGGGACGGATTTGCCGCGCAGCTGCGCACGGTGCAGGAATACTATGAGCGCAGCATGCAGCTCTTAGACCCCGCCATCCGCTCCGAGCTCCTGTGTGCCGAGCGGCCCATCCTCGCTAAAGAGGATGACGAGGCGGCGTCGTACATCGCGCCCGACTCGCGCTGTGTCAATTCGCTGATCGCCGACGGCTGCCAGATCGAGGGCGACGTAGAGGGGAGCATCCTCTTCCCGGGCGTCAAGGTCGGCAAGGGGAGCCAAGTCAAAAACTGCATCCTCTTTAAGAATACCGTGGTGGAGGACGGCGTGACGCTCGGCTGCGTCATCGCCGACAAGGACGTCCACATCCGCCGCGGCGGCACGCTGATCGGACACGAAAGCTACCCGCTCGCCGTGAGCAAGGGCAGCATTGTATAAAAGCAGCAAACAGAAGAAAGGAGCTTGCAGATGAACATTTTGTATGTGACGAGCGAGGCGGTCCCCTTTTGCAAGACGGGCGGCCTTGCCGACGTGGCCGGCAGCCTTCCGCAGGCGCTCGCGGCAAACGGAGACCGCGTGAGCGTCATCCTGCCGCTTTACGAGCGCGTGAAGGACAAGTGGGGTGAGCAGCTCCACTTTGAAAAGTGGACGTTCGTGCGCCTTGCGTGGCGCAGCGTCTACTGCGGGCTCTTTTCGCTCGAGCGCGACGGCGTCACGTGGTACTTTGTCGACAATGAGACGTATTTCCGCCGCAGCGAGCTCTACGGCTACTATGACGACGGCGAGCGCTTTGGCTTTTTCTCCCGCGCGGTGACGGAACTGCTCAAGTCCCTGCCGCAAAAGCCCGACGTTGTCCACTGCAACGACTGGCAGAGCGCGCTTGTGCCCATCTACATCAGGGATGAAGCCGTGCGCGACGACTTTTATAAGGGAATCCGAACCGTCATTACGGTGCATAATATCGAATATCAGGGCCGCTACGGCAGCCGCACGGTCGAAGACCTGTTCGGCCTGGACCATGGCTGGTTCGACGGCGGCACGATCGAATTCGGCGGCGATGTGAACCTTTTAAAGGGCGCGATCGTCACGGCGGACGCCGTGACCGCCGTGAGCCCGACCTACGCGCAGGAGCTCAAGTACGCGTACTTTGCCCACGGGCTGGAAAACGTGATGAGCATGAACGCGCGCAAGCTCCACGGCGTGCTCAACGGCATCGACATGCAGCGCTATGACCCGTCGCGCGACAAGAGCCTCGCAGCGGCGTATTCGCCCGATGACCTTGCCGGAAAGAAGAAGGACAAGGCAGCGCTCCAGCGTGTGCTGGGATTGCAGGAACGGCCCGATACGCCGATCCTCGCGATGGTCACGCGCCTTGTCTCCCACAAGGGGCTCGACCTTGTGTGCGAAACGCTCGACGCATTTATGGGCAAGGACGTACAGTTCGTCGTGCTCGGCAAGGGCGACGCGAAGTACGAGACGTTTTTTGAGTACGCCAAGCAGCGCTACGGCGGACGCATGGCCGTCTACCTCGGCTATTCCGAGCAGCTCGCCATGCAGATCTACGCGGGCGCAGACCTCTTCCTGATGCCGTCGAAGAGCGAGCCGTGCGGGCTCTCGCAGATGATCGCGATGCGCTACGGCGCGGTGCCCATCGTGCGCGAGACCGGCGGATTAAAGGACACTGTCCATGCGTATGAAGCCTGGAACGGACAGGGCAACGGCTTCACCTTTGCCAACTACAACGCTGGCGACATGTGCCACGTGATCTGCGAGGCCATTGACCTTTACCATGACAACAAGGGCGCCTACGCGATGCTCCAGCAGCGCGGCATGACCGCGGATTTCAGCTGGACGCGCTCGGCGCAGGAATACCGCCACATTTACGAATCCATCTGCCGATAAAGAAAAGGAAAACGATCTATGACCATTGACTCTGTGAAGAAAATGAAAGACGCGCTGTGCGAAAAGCTGAAGGTCAGCTTCGGCAGCACCGTGGAGGAGGCGAACGATGCGCAGATGATGCGCGCGAGCGCCCTTGTCCTGCGCGACGTGATGGCCGAGCGCAGCGTGGACACCATGCGCGAGACCCGCGAGGAACACCGCCGTCAGGTGCACTACCTGTCGATGGAATTTCTGATGGGCCGCAGCCTGATGAAAAACGCGTTCAATTTAGGCGTCGGCGAAATTCTGACCGAAGCGCTCGACGAGCTGGGCTTCCGCGCAGCGGACATCTTTGAAAGCGAGCCCGACGCGGGTCTCGGCAACGGCGGCCTTGGCCGCTTGGCCGCGTGCTATCTCGACTCGATGACGACGCTCGACATCCCCGCCGCGGGCTATTCCATCTGCTATGAGCTCGGCATTTTCCGCCAGCGCATCGTCGACGGCCAGCAGGTCGAGCTGCCGGACAACTGGAAGGACCTCGGCGGCGCGTGGCTGCTGCCCAAGCCGCAGGAGACCGAGACCGTCTGCTTCGGCGGCACGGTCCGCCAGTTCTGGGACGACGGGCGGCTGCATGTCGTGCCCGAGGGCGAGACCGAGGTGCTGGCTATCCCTTGCGATATGGAGATCGCGGGCTACGGCACGGATCATGTGAACACGCTGCGCCTTTGGGATGCAAAGTCTCCCACGCCGCTCGATATGTCGCTCTTTTCGCAGGGCGAATACCTGCGCGCGCAGGAGCAGCACGCGATGGCCGAGACCATCGCGAAGGTCCTCTATCCCGAGGACAACCATCCCGAGGGGAAGAGCCTGCGCTTAAAGCAGCAGTATTTCTTCGTCTCCGCGACCGTGCAGTCCATTGTGCGCAAGCACATCGAGGTCTACGGTACGGCGGCGAACTTCCACGAAAAGAATGTCATTCAGATCAACGACACGCACCCCGCGCTCGTCATCCCCGAGCTCATGCGCATCCTGATGGATGATGCGGGCCTCGACTGGGACACGGCGTGGAACATCACGACGCACTCCGTCGCTTACACGAACCACACGGTGCTTTCCGAGGCGCTGGAGCGCTGGCCGCAGGAGTTGATGCAGTCGCTTCTGCCGCGCGTGTGGACGATCATCACCGAGATCGCGCGCCGCTATCAGGAAAAAATCGAAAACTACTACCACGACGAGGCCAAAACGCGTGAATTGGCCATCATCTGGGACGGTCAGGTCCGCATGGCAAACCTGTGCATCGCGGGCGGCATGGCCGTGAACGGCGTGAGCGCTCTGCACTCGGACATCCTGCGAAACGACGTTTTCAAATACCAGTGCGCGATGGAGCCGGAGAAGTTCAAGAATGTCACCAACGGCATCGACCACCGCCGCTGGCTCAGTGAGATCAATCCGGGTCTGGACGGTCTGGTGCGGGATCTGGCCGGTGGAGATGACTACCTGCTCCATCCTCAGGCGCTGAAAAAGCTGGATGCCTATGCGGACGATGCGGCTGTCCTCAAGCGTCTGGACGAGATCAAGTGGCAGAACAAGGTGAAGTTTGCCGACTACGCCCGGAAAGCTCAGGGTGTGACCCTGGACCCCAACGCCATTTTCGACGTGCAGGTGAAGCGGCTTCACGAATATAAGCGTCAGCTGCTGAACGTATTGCATATCATCACCCTGTATCAGCAGCTGCAGGACGATCCCAACTGCATCACCCGGCCCCATACCTTCCTGTTCGGCGCCAAGGCAGCACCGGGTTACGCTGTGGCCAAGCGGATCATCCACCTCATCAACTCTCTGGCGGATGATATTTCCCATGATCCCCGCTGCCGGGGCAAGCTGCAGGTGGTGTTCCTGGAGAACTACCGGGTGTCTCTGGCCGAGCATCTGATGCCCGCCAGCGAGGTCTCTCAGCAGATCTCCACCGCCGGCAAGGAGGCCAGCGGCACCGGCAATATGAAGTTTATGATGAACGGTGCGCTGACCGTCGGCACCCTGGACGGCGCCAACGTGGAAATGCACGACCTGCTGGGCGACGACAATATGTTCCTCTTCGGCCTTCATGCCGATGAGGTGGAGCACCTGCGCCACACCTACGACCCCAACCTGCTCTACCAGCGCGACCCGGTGCTGCGCCGCGTGCTGGACCAGCTGAAGGTAGGCTTCCGGGACGGCGTTACCTACGAGGACCTGTTCCAGCGGCTGGTCACCGGTGTGGACGGTCAGGCGGACCAGTACATGGTCCTGGCCGACTTCGCCGCCTACTGCGAGGCCGAATCCCGGATGCGCCACACCTACCGCGACCGGGAGACGTGGAACCGCATGAGCCTCACCAACATCGCCCGCAGCGGCGTCTTCGCCGCCGACCGGGCCATCTCCCAGTACGCCGACACCATCTGGCACGTGCCCTACAAGCAGTAACGCACAAGGGAGCGCCCCGCGGGGCGCTCCCTTTCTTCGCCGCGCCTTCAAAGCCGCGCGGGAAACCTGCCCATATGCCGCCCCGGTAAAATCTCTATTGTAATCCCGGAGAAAGTAGTATATAATACTCCATATTATCGTGTGTTATTATGCCATTTCCGCAGAAAGGAAGTCCGCTATGATAAAAGTCCCCACCGAAAACGGCGAGATCACCATCAGCGACGCCGTGTTCACCACCATCACCGGCGCGGCCGCCACCAACTGCTTCGGCGTCAAGGGCATGGCCCAGCGCAGCATGACTGACGGGCTGGTGCATCTCCTGCGGCCCGAGGCCATGAGCAAGGGCGTCAAGGTCACATACAATGACGACGGCACCGTGTCCATCGAGCTGCACATCGTCGTGGAAAACGGCGTCAACATCGCCACAGTCTGCCGATCCATTATGGGCGAGGTCAAGTATGTGGTCAACCTCAACACCGGCGTCACCGTCAAAGCGGTGAATGTCTGCGTGGATTCCGTCACCGTGTGACGCGCCCGGAAGGAGAACAGACATGACAGAAAAGATCAGCGGCGGCGCCTTCAAGCAGATGGTCGCCTTCGGCGCCGCCTGCATCACCGCGCAGAAACAGTCCATCAACGACCTGAACGTATTTCCGGTGCCCGACGGCGACACCGGCACCAATATGTCCCTGACCATCCAGACGGCGGTGAACGAACTCCGCAAGGCCGAGCCCGCCACCGTGGACGAGGCCGCCAAGCTGACGGCCTCCGGCCTGCTCCGGGGCGCCCGGGGCAACTCCGGCGTCATTTTGTCCCTGCTGTTCCGCGGCATGAGCAAGGTCCTCAAGGGCCATGACACCGCCGACGGCGCCCTGCTGGCCGAGGCCATGCAGGAGGGCGTTTCCACTGCCTACGGCGCGGTGATGAAGCCCGCCGAGGGCACGGTCCTCACCGTCTCCCGCCTGGCCGCCCAGCGTGCGCTGGAGGCCGCCGGCGAGAAGAACGACGCCGAGTTCGTGCTGGACGAGGCCATCAAGACCGGCTATACCACCCTGGCGGAGACCATCGAGATGAACCCCGTGCTGAAAAAGGCCGGCGTGGTGGACGCCGGCGGCAAGGGCTACCTCATCATTCTGGAGGGTATGCTCCGCGCCCTGCGGGGTGAGCCCGTCCCCGAGGTGGCCGATACCGCCGAGGAGAAGGCGGACTTCGCCGCCATCGGCGACGAGGATATCACCTTCGCCTTCGACACCGTGTTCATCGTCCGCAAGACCTCCGACAAGCCCCTGGACGGCCTGCGTGCCTATCTGAACAGCATCGGCGACAGCCTGGTCATCGGCGAGGATGACGAGACCTTCAAGGTCCACGTCCACACCGACACCCCCGGCGACGCCCTGAATGAGGCCCAGAAATACGGCACGCTGGAGCTGGCCAAGATCGAGAATATGCGTACCCAGGCCGCCGACCTGGCCGCCGGCAAGAAGGCCCAGTCCACCGACGATCTGGACGCCGTCGAGGCTGAGCTGGAGCGCGGTGAGGCCGCTGTGGCCGCGCCGGAAAAACGCTACGGCTTCCTGGCCGTCTGCGCCGGCGAGGGGCTTGAGGCCGTGTTCCGCGACCTGACCGTGGACCGTATCGTCTCCGGCGGACAGACCATGAACCCCTCCACCGAGGCCATCCTGCAGGAGGTCAACCGCACCCCCAGCGAGATCGTGTTCATCCTGCCCAACAACAAGAACATCATCATGGCCGCCGAGCAGGCCGAGAAACTGGCCGACCGTCAGGTCGTGGTTCTGCCCACCCGCACCGTGCCCATGGGCATCACCGCCATGCTGAACTTTGATCCCTCTGTGAACGCCGAGACCAACACCATCAACATGATGGCTGCTGCCGACAAGGTGTCCACCGGTCTGATCACCTACGCCGCCCGCGACAGCGAGTACGACGGCAAGCGCATCAAGAAGGGCGAGATCATGGCACTGGAGAACGGCAAGATCGTTGCCACCTCCACCGACATCACCAAGGCCACCTACCGTCTGGCCCGGGGTATGTGCAAAAAGGACTCTTGCTTTGTCACCATCATCTCCGGCTGCGACGTGAGCGACGAGGACGCCGAGAAGGTCACCGAGATGGTCAAGGCCAAGTGCCCGAACCATGTGGAGGTCAGCCACATCCGCGGCGGCCAGCCCGTGTATTATTATATGATCAGCGTGGAGTAAGCAATTCCTCCGGCTGACCTGTTCCCTGAAAAACAGCAACTCCCCCTGCCGTGAGCAAATGCCCACCACAGGGGGAGTTTTTGTTGTGTCGCTGTCCGCTTGTCAGCCCGCGTGCAGAGCGTCGTTCTTGGCCAGCAGATACACACAGTATTGGTTCATGCTGATGCCCTCCTGCTGGGAGTGCTCTGCCAATGCGCGGTGCAGGCTGCGCGGCATCCGCAGCTTGAACTGTCCGGAGTATTTTTCCAGACTATCCGGCTCCTGGATCGTCACACCGTCCGCGATGGCTGCTTCCAGCCAGGCTTTTTTGGCATCCTGTGCGTTCGCCACAGCGGTTTCCAGCGTTTCGCCGCAGGTAATGCAGCCCGGCAGCTCCGGAAAGGAAACCACGAAACCGCCCTCTTCCCGGTCCTCCACGATCTCCATCCGATAGGGCATGGCAAGATATTCATTCAGCGTTTTCATCGTTCTTCGCCTCACTCTCTACGATCTGCCTCACCATCTCAACGTATACCTTTTTGATCGGCTCATGCTTCGGGATCGTGATCGGCTGGCACCCCGCCTTGCGGAAGGTGTAGTGGCTGCTCCCGCTCCGGGGCGCATACATCACATAGCCGTAGCTTTCCAGCACCTTGCGCAGCTCATCGAACCGCATATCTTTGGAAAGTGCACAGATGCGTGCGATCAGTTTATCCCATTTTGACATCGTTCATGCTCCTGCTTCTATTATATGTGGTGTCACATATGGTGTCAAGTTTTTTATCAGAAGAAGCTCACCTGGCTGCTCTCCGGCAGGTCTCCCAGGGCGCCCACCTGACGCAGACGGTCCAGGATGCCCTGACCGACGCCGGAGGCCTGCTGCAGCTCTTCCACCGAGAGGTACTCTTCGCCGTGGATGGTCACCCGCTCCAGCGCGTCGGCAGCAGCACCGCCCAGACCCTTCAGGGAGCTGAAGGGCAGGCGCACCTTGCCGTCCTCCACCACATATTTGGAGCCGCGGCTCTTGCCCAGCTCGATGGGCAAGAACTCGTACCCGCGCACCAGCATTTCGTTCACCAGCTGCAGGCTCACCAGAACGTCCTCGTCCTTGGCGTTCTTTTCCTCCTTCAGGCGGCGCTTGACCTCTTCCATGTGAGCACGGGCCACAGCAGCCCCGCCGATGGCGGCCTCGTAGTCGATGTCGTCGCCGCGCACGGTGAAGTACACCGCATAGAAGGCCTGCGGCTTGTAGATTTTGAACCACATCAGACGGATGGCACTCATCAGATAGGCCACCGCGTGGGCCTTGGGGAACATATATTTGATCTTGCGGCAGCTCTCGATGTACCAGTCCGGCACATCATGCTCCCGCATAGCTTCCTCCCAGCCGTCCTTGAAACCGCCCTTGGCCACCTTGCCCTTACGCACGGCCTCCATGATGTCAAAGGCCATCTTGGGTTCCAGCCCCTTGCGCAGCAGGTACAGCATGATGCTGTCACGGCAGCCGATGACCTCTGCGATGGTGCAGGTGCCGCTGCGGATCAGCTCATCGGCGTTGCCGGTCCACACGTCGGTGCCGTGGGACAGACCCGAGATCTGGATCAGCTCCGAGAAGTTCTTGGGCCGGGCCTCCACCAGCATGCCGCGGACAAAGTTGGTGCCCATTTCCGGGATGCCGAAGGTACCGGTCTGGCTGTCGATCTGTTCCGGGGTCACGCCCAGCGCTTCCGGGCTGGTGAGCAGGCTGTACACCTTGGGGTCGTTCATGGGGATGCTGTCCACCGGGATGCCGG
>OGMF01004177.1_pt1 | contig 10131 bp, 6 predicted proteins | sample 1572921 | NCBI WGS metagenome assembly OGMF01 (sample SAMEA2581919, study PRJEB24529) | metagenome | biome: Human gut stool | place: China | collected 2011
CACCTACGGTGACATCTTCCCCCGGAGCGGGGGAAGTCTTTCCTCAAAGGGAGAGTCAAGCCGTAAGGCTCATCACTAAAGTGTTAGGAACAATGAGAAAGCTTCCGGCAGTGCTCTTGCCTCTCCCTTTGGGAGAGGTGTCACCGTAGGTGACGGAGAGGGCGCACGCCGCTAGCCCTGTCGCTAAAGTTTTAGGCGCAATAAGAAACTTTCCCGCCACCGCCAAAAGCCGTCCCCTTGGGGAAGGTGGCTGCGAACGCAGTGAGCAGACGGAAGGGGTCAGCGCCTGAGGGGGCGAAAGCGCACACTCTGGGTGACTGCCCTTTCAGGACAGACCGCAGGACTTTATGCAGCACAGATGCACTTTTGCTGTGTAAAATCGGTTGAAGTTTGCGCTGTGATACGCTATAATAAAACATGGTTTATTATAAGCAGCTGTGGGCGTGCAGCGCGGCACAGCGGCAGGGTAGGTGGAAGAGATGGAAAAAACTGTATCGGCAGTATTGGTGGCGGCGGGCAGCTCGACCCGCATGGGTTTTGATAAGCTCAGCTTTGATCTGGGAGGCGAAACGGTGCTGCACCGCAGCATCCGCGCCTTTGCCCAGTGCCCGCAGATCACCGAGCTTGTGCTGGTGGCGGGCAAAAACCGGGAGTTTGTGGCACAGCAGGCGGCGGACTGCCCAAAGCCTGTGCAGATCGTAGCGGGCGGGACTACCCGCGCCGAAAGCGCAAAGAACGGCGTGCTGGCAGCGCACGGAGAACTGGTGGCAGTGCACGATGCCGCCCGCCCCTTTGTGAGTGCAGTGGTCATTACAGCGGCCCTGGAAGCTGCCGCCCGGTGCGGCGCAGCAGCCCCGGCGGTGCCGGTGAAGGATACCATCAAAGCCGCTGCCCGTGGCGATGGCAAAACCGTGCCCCCGGACTGTGCGGTATGCGCCACCCCGGACCGCAGCACCCTGTATGCGGTGCAGACCCCCCAGTGTTTTGACCGTGCAGCGTACCTTGCGGCGCTGGAAGAACTGGACGCCGCACGCGCCCGCCTTGTTACCGATGATTGCAGCCTGTTTGAACTGACCGGACGCCCGGTGCAGCTGACGCAGGGCGACTATGCAAACCTGAAGATCACCACCCGGGAGGATCTGCCCCGCCCGGCACAGAGGAAGGAAACGGAAATGCGTATTGGACACGGCTATGATGTACATCGTTTGGTAGAGCAGCGCAAGCTGATCCTTGGCGGGGTGGAGATCCCCTTTGAAAAAGGCCTGCTGGGCCATTCGGATGCAGACGTGCTGACCCATGCGGTGATGGATGCTGTGCTGGGCGCTGCGGCGCTGGGGGATATCGGCCAGCATTTCCCGGACAATGACCCGGAGTATGCCGGTGCCGACAGCCTGAAGCTGGCCCGCCGCGTGGCGCAGATCCTTAAGGAGCATGGCTGGTGCATTGAGAACATCGATGCTACCCTGCTGTGCCAGCGCCCCAAGCTTGCACCCCATATCCCGGCCATGCGTGCCAATCTGGCGGCGGCTTTCGGCCTGCCGGTAGAGGCGGTAAGCGTAAAGGCCACCACGGAGGAGCATCTGGGCTTTACCGGCGAGGGGCTGGGCATTGCCGCCCACGCCGTCGCCCTGATCGAAGCTGTGTAAGGGGGGGCACACACGCATGACACTGAATGCGATCATCGCAAATTTTCAGACCTTTAAAATTGTCGATCTGCTGGATATCATCATCATCGCGTTTCTGATCTACCAGCTGCTGGGCATCATCAACCGCACCCGCGCCGGGCAGCTGGCCAAGGGTGCGCTGCTGGTCATGGTCGTGTATCTGGTAGCCAACACCCTGAATATGCGCACCGTTACATGGCTGCTCAACTCGCTGCTGCAGGTCGGTCTGCTTACCCTTGTGGTGCTGTTCCAGCCTGAGATCCGCCGCGCACTGGAGCGCATGGGTCAGACCGACCAGTGGGCCTCCAAGCTGTTCAACGTAAAGGGGCGCTACAACGACCCCAGCCTGAAGGGCGCGTGGCGCAGCGCCATTATTGCCATCTGTGATGCCGCCGAGCGCTTTTCTGAGACCAAGACCGGCGCGCTCATCGTGCTGGAGCGCCACACCAACCTTTCCGAGATCGTGCGCACCGGCACCCCGGTGAACAGCGCGGTCAATCTGGAGGTGCTGGGCACCATCTTCTACGAGGGCACCCCCCTGCATGACGGTGCTGCCATCATTGAGAACGGCCGCATCAAGGCGGCGGGCTGCGTGCTGCCCCTTTCCAACAATCTGGATCTGGGCAAGGATATGGGCACCCGCCACCGCGCCTGTCTTGGTATTGCGGAAAACTCCGACGCCATTGCCATTGTGGTCAGCGAGGAGACCGGCATCATCTCCATGGCCAAAAATGGTGTGCTGATCCGTCATTTTGACCGCCAGAGCCTGTATACCCGGCTCATTGATGAGATGATCCCCAAGGAGTCTACGGTGGAAAAGAACACCGCCGACAGCTGGGTGGAACAGGCGAAAAAGCTGTGGAACTGGATCAGCCAGAAGGGGGAGGACGAGCAGCAATGAGCAACCAGCCGAACAAGACGAATGGCGCAAAGCCTGCCGTCCGCAAAAAGAAAAATCTTCTGGATGACCGCCGCATCCGGCTGGCACTGTCCGTGCTGGGCGCCATCGTTGCGTGGATGGTGGTCACCATCATCGTTCAGCCCGGCACCACCAACACCATTTATAATGTGCCGGTGGATTACACCTACGATTCCGCCGCCTATACCTCCCGGGGCCTGAGCATCGTCAGCGCCGAGGACAAGACCGTGAACCTGAAGCTCTCCGGCGATGGCTACACCATCGGCGGGCTCAGCGCGTCGGACTTTGTGGTCTACCCGGACTGGTCCAGCGTGCGCGACAGCGGCGAAAAGACCCTGCGGCTGCTGGTGCGCGGCGCAAACGGCCTGCTCAATGGCGTGACCGTGACCATGGAAGGCAGCGACAACACGGTGGACGTGGTGTTTGACGTGGTGGAGGAAAAGACCCTGCCCGTTACCGCTACCACCAACTATCTGCGCATTGCAGACGGCTATATCCTTTACAGTACTGAGGTCTCCAAGGAGACTGTTACCCTGTCCGGCCCCAGCAGCGAGCTGAGCAAGGTGGCTACCTGCACTGCCGAGGCATCCTATGACAGCGAGCTGACCGAGTCGGTCACGCTGGACACCCCCCTGCGCTTCTACACCAGCGGCGGCAAGGAGGTCAAGTTCCAGTACACCACGCTGGAAGAGAGCAACGTGGACGTGACGCTGCAAGTGTACAAGATGGCGACTCTGCCGGTGAAGGTGAATTTCATCAACGCGCCGCGCGGGTTCGATAATTCGGTGCTGAGTTATGCCCTCAGCTGCAAGCAGCTTAAGGTGGCAGGCCCGGCAGAAAAGATCGATGCGCTGTCCACCTTGTCCATCGGCACCATCGACCTTTCCACCTTCAGTCTGAACAAGGTGTATGAGATGCCCATTGAGCTGCCGACAGATATCTATCTGCTGGATAATATCTCCACCATCACGGTCAGCTTTGACTGCTCCGGGCTGGAGACCAAGACCATGAACCTGCCCGCCAGCTGCGTGCAGGTGGTCAATCTGCCCTCTACCTATCAGCTGACGGTGGAGACCGAGCGGCTGATGAACGTGATCCTCTGCGGCCCCAAGGGCGCTATGGAAACTTTGACCCCCGAGCAGGTGGTCGTTGAGATCGACGCCGAGGACTTTGCCGTGGCTACCGGCCAACAGAACATTGCCTGCCGACTGTATGTGCCCTCCAACGGCAAGATCTTTGCACTGGGCAGCTATGTGCTGCAATGCCGCATTGAAAGCAACTAAATTTAAAGGAAAACACAACAAATGATTCTGGTTCGCAACATCCGTCTGCCCCTCTCTGCCGCAGAGCCGCAGGCATTTGAAAAGGCACTGCACACCCTGCGGGTGCCCCGCAGCAAGGTAGAGCACACCGGCGTGGCAAAGCTTTCGGTGGATGCCCGCCACGGCCAGCCCAAGCTGGTATATACTGTGGCGGTCACCCTCAAGCAGCCCGGGGAGGAGGCCGCATTTGCGGCACGCTGCCCGGACGCCGCCCTGCACCGCCGTGCAGATTTTACCCTGCACGCAGGTACCCAGCCGCTTACGCACCGCCCTGTGGTGTGCGGACTGGGCCCGGCGGGGCTGTTTGCGGCCCTGCTGCTGGCACGGCAGGGGTACCGCCCCATCGTGCTGGAGCGCGGCCCTGCGCTGGATGCCCGTGTGCAGGCGGTGGAGCACTTTTCCGCCACCGGTCAGCTAGATCCCAACGCCAACATCCAGTTCGGCGAGGGCGGCGCAGGCACTTTCTCGGATGGCAAGCTGACCACCCGCATCGGGGATGAACTGTGTGATTTTGTCACCGAGGTGTTTTTGCAGCACGGTGCCCCGGCAGAGATCGCGTGGAAGCAGAAGCCCCATGTGGGCACCGATCTGCTGCGCGGCGTGATCACCTCCATCCGCAAGGAGATCGAGTCTCTGGGCGGCGAGGTGCACTTCAACACCGCGCTCACCGGGCTGGAACGCAAAAACGGTCAGCTGGTGGGCATCACTACTACAAACGGCAGCTTTGCCTGCGAGACGCTGGTGTTTGCGGTGGGACACTCGGCACGGGATACCTTCAGCATGCTGATGGACAGCGGCCTTGTGCTGGAATGCAAGCCCTTCAGCGTGGGTTTCCGCGCCGAGCACCTGCAAAGCGAGATCGAAAAAAGCCTGTACCACGAGGCCGCCGGACATCCGGCGCTGCCCCGGGGCGAATATCAGCTCTCCCAGCACGTCGGCGACCGGTGCGTGTACACCTTTTGTATGTGCCCCGGCGGTCAGGTAGTGGCTTCGGCCAGCGAGGAAGAGCGCGTTGTGACCAACGGCATGAGCTACCACGCCCGCAGCGGCAAAAACGCCAATGCGGCGGTGGTGGTCAGCGTAGGCGGGGCAGACTTTGCCAACGACCCCCGCCGCGCCATCGCCTTCCAGCGGGAGTTGGAAGCAAAAGCCTACGCCGCCGGTCGTGCCGCCGGGGCTTACGCTGCCCCGGCAGAGAACGTACAAAGCTTTCTGGAAGGGCGCGGGCAGCTGCATATTGGCAGCGTACAGCCCACCTACGACCGCGGTGTGACCGCCGCAGATCTGGGCGCACTGCTGCCCGGGGAGCTGGCGGATACCCTGCGGGCGGGTCTGCGCGCCTACGAGCGCAAGATCGCGGGCTACACTGCGCCGGACGCCATCCTGACCGGCCTTGAGACCCGCACCAGCAGCCCGGTGCGGCTCAAGCGGGAAGAGAATCTTGTATGCACCCAGCTGGCAGGGCTTTACCCCTGCGGCGAGGGTGCGGGATATGCGGGCGGCATTATGAGCGCCGCCGTGGATGGCCTGCGGGTGGCCCGCGCCATCATCAGCCGGTATGCACCGGCAGAAGGGTGAGAAAATTTTGATGTACGATCGTGAAAACGATAACCGAAATAACGAAGGCCAGCAGGTACAGCAGGAGCTGGAAGACCAGCTGCGCGCCTTTGGCGACACCATGACCGATGCCTTTGCCCACGGCTTTGAGGGCAGGGGTATGGACATCGGTGACCGCGCCTTTGATGTGGGCAAAGCCGCTGTCCATGCAGCCAACTACGGCATCGGAGAGGCGGCAAAGGCCTTCCGACAGGGGCGCAAAAGCTACCCCTACGGGGATGTAAAGCGAACCTTCAACGAAGGTGCTGCGGATGCCGACCCCGCCGGGATGCCCGGCTGGTTCCGGCAGATCTTTGCAAAGCCGGAGCCTACCCCGGTGGAAAACATCCGTGTCAGCGCTAAAAAACGATATAGCGCAGGCTGCACCCTGCTGGCTGTGGGCATCACCTTTGCGGTGATCTTCGGGCTGGGCGGCATTGGTTGCATCGCGGCGGCGGAGGCCGTTCTGCCCGGCCTTATTACAGAGGCCATGATCGGTGACGCGGTGGCCACGGCCGCGGAGGGCATGACCTATACCATTACCCCCGGCGCTTCTATGGCCACGACGGTGCTAGAGATCACGGGCAATGTGCTGACCCTTGTCGCCTGCGGATTTGGCGCCATGATCGCCGCCGGTGCCTCCCGGCTGTCGGCCTCCAAAAAGCTGCGCCTGCTGGCAGATGCAGCCGAAAAGCTGAACGTACAGAAGGGGCTTTCGGTGGAGATGCTGGCAGACCTGACCCATCAGACCAAGAAAAAGGCGCTGAAAAAGCTGCGCAGCTACATCCATAAGGGCTGGCTGAACGCATGGCTGGACGATGAGACTGAAACGCTCTACCTGACGGCAGAGGACTACCGCGCCGCCAAGGAGAAAGCCGCAGCCGCCGCCGCGCAGCCGCAGCCGGAAAAGGCGGAAACCGGCGATGCTCCGCTCAATCTCGATACTGCCCGCCGCTTTGCTGCCGTGCTGGAAAAAGAACAGCAGCTCATGCAGGACGCGCAGGCACGGGAAGAGCTGTTTGCCATGCACAAGACCACTACCGCCATCTGCGACTGGCTGGAGGCACACCCGGAAAGCCAGCCCAAGACCCGCCGCTTTGCGGAATATTATATTCCCACAACCCTCAAGCTGCTGCACACCTATAACGATGTGCAGGGGCAGCAGGGCGAAAACGCCGAGACCATCCGCCGGGACATCGCAGGCATCCTGCATACCTTGAATCAGGCGTATGAGAACCTGTACAACAATCTGCTTTCGGACGTAGCCATGGATATTTCTTCCGAAATCGCCGCTTTGCAGGGAATGCTGGCCAACGATGGCCTGACCGGGAGGGAATTTGAATGACCTACCGTGCTTGGGAACAAAAACCGCTGGACCGCACCGCTGTGCGGGAGCTGACCGCCGCTATTGCCGAGCAGGCAGCAGCACAGTTGGAAGAGCAGGCCATGGACGAAGTGCCATGGTCAGACGAAAAATATAAGGCCGTGCTGGCTGCCCAGCAGAAGGAAAACGCCCTGCTGGCGGGCATTCTTGCCGCCCGTGGCATTACCGACCCTGCCGAAGCACTTACCTTACTGGCAGGGGAGGAGGAGCTTTCCGACCCCGCCCTGCTGACGGATATGGACGCCGCCTGTCAGCGCATCTGGCAGGCCATCGACAACGGCGAGACCATCGCGGTTTTTGGCGATTACGATGTGGACGGCGTGACCGCTACTGCCCTGCTGTACCAGCACCTCAAGGGCATGGGTGCGACCGTCAAGTGTATGCTGCCCAGCCGCGAGGGGGACGGCTATGGCCTGTCCAAAAATGCCATCCAGTCCATGCACAACAAGGGCTGCACCCTCATTGTGACGGTGGATAACGGCATCTCTGCTGTGGAAGAAGCCGACTTTGCGGCTTCACTGGGCATGGATCTGATCATTACCGACCACCATCTGCCGCCGGAGACTTTGCCCAAGGCCGTGGCCGTGGTGGACCCCCGCCGGGAGGACGACCACAGCCCCTTCAAGGGTCTGTGCGGCGCGGGCGTAGCCTTCAAGCTCTGCGCCGCGCTGGACGGCTGTCCGCCGGAGGAGATGCTGGATTACTGCGGCGACCTTGCCGCCGTGGGCACCGTGGCAGACGTGATGCCGCTGGTAGGGGAGAACCGCACCCTTGTCAAGGCCGGGCTGCGGCAGCTGCAGCAGACCGACCGCCCCGGTTTTGGGGCACTTTTAGAGGAAGTCGGCCTTGCGGGTAAGCCCATCACCGCCGAAAATATCAGCTACGCCATCGCGCCCCGTATCAACGCGGCAGGCCGCATGGATAACGCAGTCACCGCTTTGCAGCTGGTGCTCTGCGAGGACCCGGAAAGAGCCGAGGAGCTGGCGCACAAGCTGAACGAGATCAACGCCCACCGGCAGGAGACCGAGCAGCAGATCTTCAAAGCCGCCGAGGAATTGCTGGAACAGCAACCCGAGCGGCTGGATGACCGCATCATGCTGCTGTGGGGACGGGACTGGCATCCCGGCGTCATCGGCATTGTGGCGTCCCGGCTGGTGGAGCGCACCGGACGCCCGGTCATCGTGGTCACCATTGACGAGCACGGCGAGGGCAAGGGCAGCGGGCGCAGCGTGCAGGGCTTTAACCTGCACGCCTGCATCGGCTCCTGTGCCGACCTTCTGGTGCGCTACGGCGGCCACGCCATGGCGGCGGGACTTTCCGTCCGGGAAGAAAATCTGCCCGAGCTGCGCCGCCGCCTGAACGACTGGGCTGCCCGGGAGTGCCCGGTGCTGCACACCCCGCCCCTTACCTGTGACGTGACCATCCATCTGGACCGTATCACGGTAGAAAGCGTGCGCCATCTGGATCAGCTGGCACCCTACGGGGCAGAGAACCCCACCCCGGTGTTTCTGCTGCAAAGCGCCGTGGTGGATGGCGTATACCCGGTATCGGAGGGGCGGCACAGCCGCCTGCGGCTGCGGCAGGGCAATAGCTGCCTGTACGCCGTCTGGTTCGGGATGCCCGCCGAACAGCTGCCCTACGCTCTGGGCGATGTGGTGGACGCAGCGCTGAACCTTTCGGTCTACGAGTCCGCCCGGGGGGCACAGCTCTCCGGCCGCATCATCGACCTGCACCCGGCAGGGCTGGGCGCAGAGCTGGCGCGGCAGGCTGCACTGGTGCAGGCACTGCGCCGGGGCACCCCCCTGACCGAAGAACAAAAGAAACAGATCGCTCCCGCCCGCACGGATATCATTGCCGTGTACCGGGAATTGCAGTCCCGCCGCTGGCACGCTGAGGACCTGCAGCCCCTGTGCGCAAAGCTGGGCGAGGAGCAGACCGGCAAAACGCTGGTGGCAGTTGCCGCTTTGGAGCAGGTGGGGCTGATCACCGCAGCGGAAAAAGGCGGGGCAAAATTCTGGGAGCTGGTGCCGACAGCAGGCAAAAAGAACCTTGCCGATGCCCCCATCCTGAAATGTCTGGAGGAACTATAAATGCCTGAGGGAAAGAAAAATACCGCCCCGGTCCCGGCTCCGGTACGGGACGAGGATGGCTACTCTGCCAAGACCCATCTGCACCAGCCGGTGCAGGAGACCGCCACCGTAGCCGCTACGGCGCTGCTGGCAGATGCACCGGAGGGGGCGCTGCCCTCTGAGGTACGCCCGGAGATCGTAACGTGGGAAAAGCTGTGCGAGGCCATTCAGGCCAGCGGCAAAGCCTACAATATGGAGATGATCCAAAAAGCCTACGAGCTGGCCAACAACGCCCACAACGGCGTGTGCCGCCGCAGCGGCGAGCCCTATATCTGCCACCCGCTGGCAGTCGCCCGGCTGGTGCTGGATCTGGGCATGGACTCCGAGAGCATCGCCGCCGCCCTGCTGCATGACGTAGTGGAGGATACCCCAACCACGCTGGACGATCTGAAAGCCGCCTTTGGCGAGGAAGTGGCACTGCTGGTGGACGGCGTGACCAAGCTGACCAAGATCCAGTTCTCCAATATTGAGGAATTGCAGGCCGAGAACCTGCGCAAGATGCTGCTGGCTATGAGCCGGGACGTGCGTGTGATGATCATCAAGCTGTGCGACCGGCTGCATAATATGCGCACCGGCGACGCATGGCCGGAGCAGAAGCGCCGCGATAAGGCTCGCGAAACCATGGAGGTGTACGCCCCCATCGCCAACCGCCTTGGCATCCTGAACGTCAAGGAGGAACTGGAGGATCGCAGTCTGCATTATCTGGACCCCGTGGGCTACTCCGAGATCAGCCGGATGCTCAGCGAGCGCTCCGGCGAGGAGTTTTTGATCAAGGTGTCCGGCGTCATCGAGCGCCGTCTGGTGGAAAGCGGCATCGAGGGTGCCACCATCAAGCGCCGGGTCAAGAGCATCTACGGCATCTACCGCAAGACCATCATGCAGAATAAGTCCTTCGACGAGATCTACGATATCTATGCGGTCCGGGTAATTCTGGATTCTCTGGCCGAGTGTTACAGCACCCTTGGACTTATCCATGATATGTACCACCCGCTGCCCAACCGCTTTAAGGACTATATCTCCACCCCCAAGCCCAACGGCTACCAGAGCCTGCATACCACCGTTATCGGGCACGAGGGCATCCCCTTTGAGGTGCAGATCCGCACCCGCAAAATGGACG
>OGMF01004179.1_pt1 | contig 10124 bp, 6 predicted proteins | sample 1572921 | NCBI WGS metagenome assembly OGMF01 (sample SAMEA2581919, study PRJEB24529) | metagenome | biome: Human gut stool | place: China | collected 2011
TGTCCACATGCCTTCTTGTAACTATAAAAGCTGAAGTTTCCAAACACGCTCTTATGCTTATAGGCCGGTATGCCCGTTAAATGAAATCCCCCGATAATTGAGCATCGGAATAGCCGCGCAGACTATCACGGTACTTCATCCACAGTGGTCGTCTGCTTTTTCTCCAAATGGCAAAGGCTGTACAGAGCAGTAGAATAATTAGGACAGCCAACGGGCTGAAAAAAACTTCTTTGATATCGCCTCTTGCAATCTTAAAAGAAAAACACATTAGAGCAACAGAGATGCCTATGCAGATCAGGATTCTTCGTATTTGGCTGTAATCAAATTGTATACATCCAAGTTCTCTGATATGACTGAGTTCGGCTAGCGTGCCTTGATCTTGCCAGAGCTGGTTGGCCCATGTGATCAGTTTGAGGCAAAAATCATATTTGGCTTGGGAAATCGGGAAACGCTGCCCTGATTCCGAATCAATAACATACTGCTGCGTCGCGATATCGATCAGGTTCTCTGCCGTTAAGCGTCTAAATTTGCTATTTGATGGTTTTATCAAAATATATTCATCTATAAATTTCTTTGCAAGATCAATCTTGTCTGCTGCAAGATAAAGATATATTTGTTCACTAGTAAATAATGGATTGTCTGGGAAATCAATCAAGGCGTTATTTAATAACGACTGTGCTTCATTGAAATAATCCAGCAAAATGTTGAAACGAATGTCACGGAATCTCAAATCGATGGACATCGGAAATGCCTTTGCGGCCCTGTTCATGATATTAAGGGCATCATCATAGTCACCCATCATGTACTTAGTGTCACCAAGCAGTAGCCACGCTTTCTCATTATTAGATGTTTGCTTCAATAATTCGACTAGTAATTCGGAAGCCATATCGTAGCGCTGGCTGTTGAACATCTCAAGAGCATTTCCAAAAAGGTCATCAGCTGTGGGCTTGAGCTTCTGGAAAATTTGATTTTTCGCAGTAGCGTGAGCAAGTTCAACATCATATTTCTTACGGCTTTCATCACTTGCAAAATACTTAAGCGCATTATTGTAAAGATCGATTTCCTTAGCGAGTTTCTGGGATTCATCTCCATTGCAAGTAAAGGATCTCTGCTTCCTTTTTAAATTGGTTATCTGTCGGATTTGTTTATGTAGCGATGACGTGTCCAGGGTCCGGTCAAGATCCAAGAGTTCATAAAAATCAACGAAATATTTTGCCATGTCAGTCGCCTATATTAAGTTTACCCAACTTTTCGGCACTCTCCCGCATCTCAGACTCTGTCATGTTGGCATTACGCGGGATGTTGATTTCTCCAAGATTGATATCATCGTCAATGTCAGACATATGAGCGTGAATCAACCCGTTTTCATCGCATTCCAAGAACAGCCGTACATTGGCAGTTTCCGCTCGGGGACGGATATTGAGCTCTGTCTTGGCGATTTCCGTTGTGTATTCCATATCTTGGAATTCACCTTCAGTGATGCGAAGTTCGATGACATCTTGGAATGGCTGCACAGTAAAGTAATCACGCGACTCACGAGCAGGGAGCTTCGTATTTTTCGGGATTACAATATCGTTGACCTCCTTTTCACCGTCAAAGGCGACTACGCCTATCGAATGAGACGTGCAGCCTGCAAATTCATATTCTGGCACTTTTTTAGGCAACGAGATGCCACCTTTCCTGTACACCACATCGTCATTTCTATTTGCAGTATCCGTGGTTAGTTGAGCGTTTTTTGGGACTTCTTGCGCTTCCATTTCGCTTTCGAAATTGTGATTGCCGACTCCTTGCTGCCTCGCGCAATGAACTGCGTAATAAGCTGCGCCCAAAGCTACGGCTTCATCAGGATGCATTTCGGCAGAGGGTTTGATTTTTGCTGTCTCTTCAATCAGTTTGCATACTAGAGGGATACGAGTGGATCCGCCGACAAGCAAAATGCTGTCAAGCGAATCGAAGTCCAATCCAGCACTCTCTACGGCGTTTTCCATGAAATCTATAGTGTTAAATACTAATGGGCTTATTTCTGTTTCAAACTCTTCGCGACTTATCGGAATGGAAACCTCCTCACCTTTAAAGGATATTTCGATTTTGGCACTATCCTTCTTGGAAAGCTTCTTCTTGACTTCTTCCGCGACAATCCACAGCTCCTGCATGGCCTTAGGGTCAGATGTAACATCAATTCCCTTCATTGTGGCCTTTTCCAAAAAACTGTCTACAATTATTTTGTCGAAATTGTAACCGCCAAGATCTTGATCCCCCTCTTGTGCCAAAGTCTCGATTTTATTGGCACCGATACGCATGATGCAAACATCAAAGGTGCCCCCTCCAAGATCATAGACAAGGATAGTCTTTGAGGACTGATCGTTTTGAGAAATGCCATAGCCAAGAGCCGCTGCCGTCGGTTCGTTGATGATCGCAAGAAGCGGCAGGTTTGCTAACTGCGCAGCATCTTGTGTGGCCTTTCGCTGTGCATCTGTGAAATAGGCTGGAACAGTTACCACAGCTCCTGCGACCGTGTCATTCAGCGATTTTTCGCAATCTGCTACGATCTTTCTTAAGATCATCGCAGAAGTCTCCTCCGGCGTATACACCTTACCATCAGCGTTGAATTTAGTGTCCCTGTTACCCATAGCACGCTTTGCAAAAGCAATGTACTGTTCAGGATGACGCACACCAGACCTCTTGGCGTCCTTCCCGACTGTAATATCCTTTCCCTCAATGAGTACCGCTGAAGGTGTCAGGTTCTCCCCTTCATAATTGGGTATAATTTTTGCTCGCCCTTCGTCATCGACATACGCAGCTGCAGAAAACGTTGTCCCCAAATCGATTCCTATAACTTTTGGCATGTATACTTTCCGGTGTTTAAATTTTGACTAGAACCTTGAAGGATTGCCTGAATTTTCCACTGGAATTTTCTACAGTCACAGTAGCTGTGCCTGAATCAACACCAATTATCTTCTTACCAATCACATTGGCAACAAGCAGATTGTCGCTGGACACGATTATCTCGGAATCAATCGCGTTCTCCGGCGTGGTTTGGATGTCTAGAATGAATTCCTCTCCTGCATAAAGGCAAAGGCCATTTTCTAAAATTTTTTTTGGCAAGCTCATTTCTACAAGCCAAGGCAGGACTAGAATGTGACATTGCGCTGATGCAGTTTCGGCACTACAGATAACACGTCCTTCTCCCTGCTTGCGAGCGATGACAAGCCCATCTGTCACTTCAATCGTTTCACCCGGCCAAGCATTCCATATAAGTGAATCCACATTATCTGCATCTTCCGGGATAAAATCTACATCTATCTTGAAACTTTCTCCTTCTCCCATGGTGAGGGATGTTTCAGATAGCATGACTTCCCTAATCTTGTTCTTTCGTTTGACGATGAAATCAAGTTCTGCCAGAATCCCCGAAGAACCTTTACGCGAGACATAGACCTTTGTTGCTCCTTCCTTTCGCCCAAACACCCTTCCTTGAGTACATTCAACGATGCCAGGCACCTGATATGTAAAAACGAGTTCAGGCTTGGAGGCATCTGGGGGAGATGTCTCACAATAAATGTCCACACTTCTGCCTAACTCGACTTCTCTCGCCACAGATATATTGCATATAGGGTTCGATGCCAGTATACCGCGAATCTGATTCTTAATTTCTGTATTTGTGGACATGGCTAGCAAGCGTTCAGCCGACAGAAGAAATATCTCTTTTAGGGGAATTAAGAGCAAACATTCAAAGATAATATTGAAAAAAGTATTATTAGAAACATAATAGATAAATGCATTATTTTTTTTTGTTATAAAACCATGCTTTTCAGAATTGATGAGAATGTAGATTGGATTTCCTATGGCATACGAGTCAGCCATCGATAGTGCTTCATCCATATTACTGACTAGATAGAAATCAATACCACTACAATGGATTTTATCCTGATGTTTCCTTTCCGTAAAGGAAAGCTTACAGAATGAATTCTGCACATCAAGTTGCGATATCTGCCGTGAAAACGTGTCAGTGGAAATAGTAGAAATAAAATTCACATCATATACGATAGGATTTCCAAAATCTATACTATATCTCTTAATTATCTTGCAAAGCGATGACATACGCTGTGGCAATGGCGTTGAAATCTGTGTTAGCTTTGGAGTAAACTTTTTGCAGTCCTTTTCTGAACTGGCTAATATCGATATTACCGGAGTTTCCTCCGGACTACCGCAAAACTCCAATTCATATCCTGGCCCAATCTCCTCACCGATATACTGAAATATCTTGGAGCACCACTCATGGAAGGGTCTATCCATGAATTGGCGAATAGGACTGTAGATGTCGATGGAGTGTTTACCATCGACTAGGATATCCATAACGTTCTCGTATGTGGAGTGCGTGATGGAAATTCTACTCGGCATGGTCACCGCTCCGCTTACTCATCTAAATCATGGCTTTTTGCTGGGCCAGGCACACGTCCATCAGGCTCTCGTTGTGGCGCATCTTTAACATTTAGATGTGCGCGTGGATCTACAACAACTTTCAGGCTTTCCCGAAAATCATTCGTTTTACTACTCTCATTCCGCGATTCATTCATTTGATCATTGTCATCATCATTGGCATCGTTCTTGTTATCCGAATTATCTTGCCTGCTTTCTATATATTCTCCTTTTTCATTGACCTTCAAACTGTCCACAAATTTTTCGCGATCGCTTTTTTCTGGTTTTTCGTTTTCTACGTTTTTGGTTTCTCTATCATTGAGATTTTCTTTAGCGAATAGGGCTTTTACTTTGTCGCTAAAACCCAATTTTTTATATTCCCCATCCTGATCATGGTTTTCGCTCCCTTCCTTTTTCAGGAAACTGTTTTTAATCGCCTCGCTAAATGATGGCTTTTTATCAAGATGCTTTTCGCCACGTTCTCCTGAATCCTCATGAACATCACTCCGCTTTTGCTCAGTACTTTCGTTGAAATGACCTATTTTCATATTATCACCATCTTGCAGTTTTTTGAGGAAGCCCTTTTCAACAAGTTCTGCTACGCTCATTTCAGTTTTATACTGCGATGCCTTGGGACTGCCTGACTGTCGCATCGTGAATGGCTGATCCGCAATCGTACTCTTCACAGCTCCTAACGGCTTCATCACCATGTAATTACTGGCTACGAACCTATCGCTCGGTAAATTCAGATCTTCGAAGTTAGTTCCAATATCGGTAAGGTAATGGCCGCCATCTAGCCCGTAACGTTTGAGAAGTGTGCCTTCAGGAATTTTAACATCAACTTCCGTCCCCGGAACCGCATCTAGCTTCCAATTGATTAGACCTTTTTTATCATAGTCCCCATGTAGTCCATCCGTCATATACAGGCTGTCAGTCTCCAAGGTATCCTCAGATTTTGACTTCTGCATTTCGATGTTCTTTGAGCTTGTGCCGGGCAGGGGGCGATAGACTTTTTCGTTTACATATTGTGGATCATTTTCCCAGATTTCTTCTAATTCTTCTTGAGAATAATCGCTATAGTTGCCAGCATTGTGCATTTCTTCCTGAGAGCGAGCCGTATTACCTTCTAAATCATTGATGTAATCACTTTTGGAAGACTCAAAATCTTCCTTACCCTCAGTCGTAAAAATTTTTTTCAAAAATACATTTAAGTCTTCCGTCTTTGAATTGGGTCGCAAGTTCTCAATTTCTCTATTGCCCATCTTTTCCGCTAAAGAAGGCTGATCATTGCTGGTCTCGTGAACACGCCCAATTTTAAACGACATCTTTTGATTCATCCCTAGCTTTGAGCGTCTGATAAATAAGGTTAATTTTTGAGCCATGATGTTCCTTGTCCATGCATTCAAGCATTGCGAAAAAAACATCGTACTTCAACTGGTTATCTTCGATTGCAATATATAGAGGTAATGCATCTAGAAAACGCTTTTCCCACTTCAGTACTAATACTTTCTGAGTCTCAACTGCATCATCAAATTCTTTTTCAGATTCTATACTGTCAAATGCTTTTAGAGTTTTTATCCTATCATCATCAATTGCATCGAACAAGCCTTCGCAGCCGGATAAATCAAGATAATAGGAGCCGATATCAGCAATACTTAAACAGCCCTTACTACGTGTCTTAAGCAAATCGTGATTGAACCGAACAATTATTTCCTCAAAATCCTTCTTTTTTTCGGCATCGATTTCAGATGTATTTATGATTTCTTTCAGTTTCTGCGGCAAGTATTTTCGTTCTGAATATTGTCGATGAAGTTCGGTGACTAGAAGACCACGCATTTTACGAAACTCTTCCATGTTGATAGGCACAATTTCTTTTTCATACAGATTTTGCCACTTGCCTACCTTCATAAGGACAGGCATAAGCCAGCCTTTCTGGAAAATAGCTGCAATGCCAGTATTCAGACGCGATAGCTCCTTGCTTTGACTTTCATCGAGAGAAAGAGAGGATGCAAGTTCAGTGCAGGCGTCCCTAGCTGGAGTGTTGAAGATTACCTTGGTAGACGTATTTTCAATGGCAGACTGATCAACTGCCATTGGTGACTGATCAATGATTACGAATCCTTCACCATAAGTACGCAACTCCTTAATAGAATTAGCAATCATTTCTACAGACTTACCTACGATATTTGAACCTTCCTGACTCTGCTCCTTACTCGTACGCTTAAGCAAGTTGTGCGCTTCTTCCAACACAGTGACATGTACGAGCTCTGAATCCCTACCTTTGGATGATCCACTTTTACGCATTGATTGCCGATATTCTCCAAGCTGCATTATCAGAATTCCCATTAGCAATGCAATAGTCTCATCCGAGCCTATGTCACTCAGATCAACGATGACGTTAGAGTCAAAAAGAATACGGTTGGCGATACCCTCTGAACGCTCAAACACTAACCTTGTCAGACCTGTGGTCATTGACTGCACTCTTGTTAGCAATGCCCCTTTGTAGTCGCCCTTTGCTTCTGATGAATAGTCAGAACTTTCGATCATGTTTGGCAATATATCAAGAACATCCTTGAAAGTAGGATACTTTCGCGTCTGATCCTTACCAATGAACATTGAATTCATGACATCCCATCCACGTCTCGTATATGCCTTAACCACAGCTGCTTTGAGGATTGCTGGCATGGCCGCATACAATGCCCAAGAGGCATTGAATATCTGCATCAGCTTCTCTATGTGTGCGAGCACATGGATGTTCTCTGGAAATTGAAAAGGGTTAATTCTTAGAAGGCGGTTTGCGCTAGGATCAACTGTGTATGTTTTAATGCCCCGGTATCCGCCGAAAACTTGTTTATACTCACCTTTTGCTGGCTCTATGACCAGCATCTTAATCCCAAAATCTAGCAGTTTGAAAAGGAGCTGGTATGTGAAGTATGATTTTCCTGATCCGGATGAGCCAGTAATGAAACAATGAGACGCAAGCAAGTCAATATCTAGCGGCACACGGTTTGCTTCAGATTCCCCCATATGATGGATTTGTCCAAGCTCCATTGTCCGTCGCTGTCTTTCCGGATTTTCAAAAACTACAGATCTTCCGAATTCTGCCATTTCCATAACCGCGAAGCCGGGCAAAGATTTGCGTGGGAACGGTATCGCCATTGGCAATTCCTTGCCGCTCACCATCTGCGCGGGATTCACTTCTACTGCAACGCCATTGTCCAATACGGGAAGAGAAGCGATTGGATGCCGCAGGTTCATAAGGCTGGAGCATATCTTCCTAATCTCATTCTTTTTCGCGCTTCGCATCCAGATGTTAATATGCGCCCGCTCTACCGAGGATTCACTACCCATCATGATTGCTTTATACATATTTGCAGCTTGGATAGTTGTGGAAATATCCTCTGAGATGAAATAAGCACAAAAATCCCACATACCGTAGGATTCACCGAATGAGATGCGCTTAACCTGCATATCGGCCCGCTCTATCAGCCCATGGATGCTCTTATTCTCAAAGGTAAGTGTCGTTGTGTCCGTATCCCCTGACGAAGAGCCACTACCTTTTTGCCTAGAATCACTTTTGGACTTAGTCGTTCCGCTGGAAACGCTTTCTGAGAAGTTTGTTCCTGATGTATATGCCGAATAAGAGCCACTTGAATCGTTCATTCCTGTATTCCAGCCTTGACCACTGACGCCGAAGTTAAAACCTGAACTTTGGTTTGTGCCGCTGGATTGGGAAGTCGACGTACCTTGCGTACTACTTACGCTATTATTGATTGAATCAGAAAAGGATAGCGAAAGGCTCTCGTTTACGGATACCGTTTCCGAATGCGCGAAGCTCATGCTTACTTTACCATGAGGCGAAAGTTGCGAAGAAAGTTCCTCGTAACCTAGCTTTCGACGTGCGAGCCTTTCCATTGAAACTGGCTCAGCCAAAAAAATAGCAGTAAAATCCTTTCCGATAAGGGCTGAAGCAAACTTTTCCATGCCCTGTACGAATTTTTCCTTATTATCATCTCTTTCGGATGGGATAAGCGACACGGAGGCAAGGCTTCCGGGATCGGCAATATTGCCCATAATCGATTCTAAAAGATTTTGAGTTTCAGAAGTAACAATGGCATCGTCTATCTTTATGCCAGGAAAATTATTCTTCAGAGCAGATTGCAAAAGTAAACCAGAAGTGTTTCCTGTTGATTCCGAAAATGTAGCGATATAAAATTCGATTTCGCCGCTAACTGAGCGTACGATTGCTGCTATGCGACATCCGAGGTTGTGAAGTGCTCCATAGACGCTGATAAATTTATCATTGGTTATTTCTGCCTTATCGTAAACCATCTTACTAATCTTAAAAATCCTCATCTTGCCTACTACGTCTGGCCATCTGGCATCCAGCGGGTTGACGTTGCCTTCTGAGAAGAAATCAAGATATGAATGGTTTAAGAAAGTGTCAGCAATGGAACAGGATTTGGCCAGCTGAAGATCGGATGTACGGCGCGATTCCTCGCGTTTTCGTTTTTCTTCAAGTGATTCTGGCGTATTATCTGTATATGATTTGAGTTCTTCGGCAGATCGGTACATTAAAATTCCAAGTTAGTCATTTGAGGTGGCCTCGTTTCTTAAACAATTCCGACTCTTTTACAGCTTGAGTATGGTGTGCGAGAGTGAACTCAGTGGAAGTTCGTTGGAATCCGCCACCACATGTTTTCATGCAGTTTTTTCAAACTGACCTCCATACGCCATATCTAGCGCGTCCCATAAAATTCTGCGAATTCAGTCAGCTATACTTAAACTCCCTCAAAAAAATTTCTGAATCCCTTCTTTGTCTTCTGACTGATTTCCGTTGATTTCGTATGGATTATTCAACTCGCTATTTCTAAAGTCGTAAATAGCTTTTAAAATTTTTATAATTAGGCTAGATCATAGACAGCATTCTTCAAATTGAGCTAATAGAATGTTGGATATTTTTTTCTCCATTCATCAGATGTAATATTGTATTTATTTCGAATTTCACTTATCATCAAAATAAAATCATAGCATTGTAAATAGTTAATATATACATCAGAAAAACTATCAGGGCTACAAAGTTTTCCATAATTTTCAAATTCAAGGAGTAATTTTTCCTTAACCTTTTTTTCTAAGCGTGTCGATGTATCAAGTTTGTTTAATTCCGACACCTTGATGTTACGTGAAATATTAAGAAACTTAAAAAGATCGTCCACGTGCTATTCCTCGCGAGCAATTATATTGTTTAAAATTTTGACTGTCGTACATTTCGATGAAATAATGTCTTAATTCGTCATAATTATAATTCTTTTCTGCTGTATCAAGATCAAATGAAAAATCCTGCTCAATTGATTCTATATCATACTCTATTAGACATGCAATATCATACAAGAACCTTCTTGCTGTTGAAGTTATGCCAAATCTATTAACTTCAGAAGAAATTGTCGACCAAAACACATTCATCATTGAAGAATTCTTTTCAAGATAAAATCCATCTAGAGGAGACTCATATGATACAATATCCCCAAGATAAGCTAGAACGCCTTGGAATGCATTGTGCTTCGATATTGAAAACCTAGTTTTAATATCATTTTTGATTGCAAGATAAATTTTTGAGTCAATACAATTTGTTAGCGTTGAAATATATTCCCTGCTCCCTTCATCTTCAGTAATAACTCTAAATGGGAATATATTAGCAACCGATAAAT
>OGMF01004180.1_pt1 | contig 10124 bp, 6 predicted proteins | sample 1572921 | NCBI WGS metagenome assembly OGMF01 (sample SAMEA2581919, study PRJEB24529) | metagenome | biome: Human gut stool | place: China | collected 2011
CTTCCGTGTGACAAATCGTGTCGTATTCGGACGTACGCTGGCACAGATCAATGCGCGTGCCATGACAGGGGCAGTGGTGTCACGTGTGAAGCATGAAGAAAAAATTCTGATGCCGACAGCCGGAACGCTGTTGCAGGAAGGAGATTATGTGCAGGCGGTGGGCAGCGAAGAGTCGTTGCAGCAGTTTGCGGTGCTGGTGGGCGAACGCCGGGAAGGGACTAAGAAAGATATGATAAACAAGCAGTTGGGCGATTTGAACCTGCAACGAAATTTCAGTTGTACGGTAACTCGTATTCGCCGAAGCGGTATCGATCTTTCTCCGTCGCCCGAACTGGAACTGAAGTTTGGTGACAAACTGATGGTGGTGGGTGAGAAGGAAGGACTGAGAGGCGTGGCACGCTTGCTGGGTAACAATGCCAAGCAGCTGTCCGATACGGACTTTTTTCCTATTGCCATGGGTATCGTGCTGGGCGTGTTGTTCGGCAAACTGAATCTTTCTTTCCCCGGCGGGCTTTCTTTTTCTCCGGGATTGACGGGAGGCGTGTTGATGGTGGCATTGGTGCTGAGTGCCGTAGGTAAGACAGGACCTGTCTTGTGGTCGATGTCCGGACCTGCCAACCAGTTATTGCGCCAATTGGGTTTACTGCTGTTCCTGGCAGAAGTGGGAACATCGGCAGGAAAGAACCTCGTGGCTACGTTTGAAGAAAGCGGTATGCTGCTGTTCGGAGTGGGAGCAGCCATTACCCTTGTACCTATGTTGGTAGCCGTTTTGGTGGGACGACTGGTGTTTAACATCAGTCTGCTGGACTTGTTGGGTACCATTACGGGCGGTATGACGAGTACACCGGGACTTGCCGCCGCCGATTCGATGGTGGACAGCAATATTCCGAGTGTGGCATACGCTACGGTATATCCGATTGCCATGGTGGTGCTGATACTCTTTATCCAGATTATCGCTTCTGCGGTATACTAGGAGATAAATAAAAATAAGATATGAAGGTTTTTTTTACGTTATTGTTTGTCTGGCTCCTCGGAAGTACGGCCTTGTGGGGACAGCCTGCCGATGTGGTATGGAACAGTCAGAGCCGGAATTCATCCGGCTCCATGCCTTGCGGCGGCGGAGATATCGGTATGAATGTGTGGGTAGAGGATGATGATGTCTTCTTCTATTTGTGTCGCAGCGGTTCGTTTGATGAGAATAACACGCTGCTGAAGCAGGGACGTTTCCGTATCCGGCTTACCCCCAATCCGTTTGCCGGCAGGAGTGATTTCCGCCAGACGCTTCATCTGAAAGACGGATATGTGTCCGTCACTACCCCGATGGGGCAGATGCATATTTGGGCGGATGTGTTCCATCCTGTGGTGCATGTGGAGGTGGAAACCAAGGAAGTGACCTCTATGCGTGTCAGTTATGAAAGTTGGAGAACGGCAGACCGGGTGATGAGTCGCGAGGAAGGACTACAATGTTCTTATGCGGGAGAGTGGCCCGGAACGGTGGTCACCACACACGATTCCATCCTGGTAGGAGAAGAGAACCTGACTTTTTTTCATCGAAATGCCTCGCATACCATTGTCGATGCTGTCATAAAGCAGCAAGGCCTGGAAAGCGAGGCTTCTCATTTATATAACCCGTTGAGAAATCTGATATTCGGAGGCCGCATTGCGGGTGATTTGATATTCAGCGGCACACGTCGGGGGCATTACTGCGGAACGGAGTAGGAGGCATGGACATATAAAAGCAGGAAACCCGCCAACAGACAGTCTTTCAGAATCACCCTGCATGCGGTACAGACTCCTGTCGTGTCCGATTGGGAAGCCGGACTGGAGAAAACGGAAAAGGAACTGCATGCGGCAAAGGACAAAGAGGCGAGCCGCCGATGGTGGAATGAGTTCTGGCAGCGCAGTTTCGTGCGGGCGGAAGGAGAAGCGGCTCGTGCGGCACGCAACTATGATTTGTATCGCTATATGGCAGCTTGTAATGCATTCGGACAATGGCCGGCGAAGCCCGACGGAGGGCTGTTTACGTTCGATCCTTCGACAATGGGAGGTGAATCGCAACTCACACCCGACTACCGAAGGGGAGGGGCGGGTACGCTGACGGCACACGAGATGGCACTGGTATATTGGCCGATGCTGAAAAACGGAGATACCGACCTGATGAAACCCCTGTTTGAGTGTTATCGCCGTCTGCTGCCCACGGCGCAACTCCGTTCGCAGGTGTATTGGGGATATTCCGGGGCTTGTTTCAGTGAAGAGACGGAAAACTTCGGCTTGGTGAATCCGGCGGCGTACGGACTGAACCGTCCCGAAGGCTTTGATAAAGGGAGGGAATATCATCCTTCTTCGGAGTATGAATGGGACGGTGTGCTGGAGACGTGCCGCATGGTGCTGGATGCTGTAAGCTATGACAGTATGGACATCAGCCGCTATATTCCCCTGATAGAGAGTTCGCTGAACTTCTTTGATGTCTATTATCGCGGCACGGCTGCCCGCCGGGGATACAGCGATTTGGACGGAAAAGGCAAGCTGGTTCTGTATCCGGCTTCGGCAGGGGCAACCTATAAGATGGCATATAATCCGTCGTCGACCATTGCCGCACTCCGTTCGGTGCTGGAGGCCTACGGACGTAAACCCGATATGCTGGCGCGTATTCCTTCCATTCCTTTGCGGACGGAGGAAGGAAAAGAGAGGATTTTTCCGGCTGAGGTGTGGGAACGGACAGGTGAGGCGGGTACGCCTCAGTTGCTCCCTGTTTTTCCGTGGAGAATATACGGAGTGGGCAGAGAAGGATTGGAAACAGCCCGTAACACGTATCTGTTTGACAGGGATGTGCAGAAGTGTCGTGCGCAGACCGGGGAGAAGCTGGACAATGTGTGGGCTGCCTGCCTGGGACTGACGGAGCAGGCGTCCGAGCTGACTTTGAAAAGACTCTCCGACGGTCCTTACCGTTTCCCGGCTTTCCGACAGACTAATGACGCGTGGACGCCTGATTTGAATGAAGGGAATGCCGGTATGATGGGGATGCAGGAGATGCTGTTGCAGGAGGTGAATGGAAAGATTTTGCTTTTTCCGGCATGGCCTCGCGGATGGGATGTGCACTTCAAACTGCATGCTCCGGGGCAGACCACCGTGGAAGCGGAATGGAGAGGGGAAAAACTGGTGAAGCTGACAGTGACTCCCAAAGAGCGGGAAAAAGATGTGATAAACTGTTTGTAAAGCAGCATAAAAATGAAAGAAGGATGGCTTATTGCCATCCTCCTCCCAAAGCTTTATATAGTCTCACCATGGTGATTTGTTTGTCTCTGACGGCATTGCTCAAGCCAATCTGTGCGTCAAAATAGCTACGCTGCGCATCGAGCACATCCAGATAGCCGATTACTCCGTTGATATATTGTAATTGCGCCAGTTCCATGTTTGTCTTGGAAGAGCGTTCCAACTGCAACCGTGATTCATAGATTTCCTTTATCTTGTTGAAGTCGACAATCGCATTACGGGCATCCTTGAAAGCAGTCAGTACGGATTTCTCATAATTGTAACACTCTTGTTCATAAGCGGCCTTTTTAGCCTTTACGATGGCGCGGTTCTTACCCATGGCAAAGATGGGACCGAGCAGATTGGCACTCAGGTAGTGGATGGGTGATTTCAGTAAGTCGGACATCTCTCCGCTTTCCAGCCCGTATTGAGCAGTGAGCGACAATTTCGGAAACATATTGGTATAGGCGATGCCTACAGCGGCATTGGCGGCTATCAGCCTTTGCTCTGCCTGACGCACATCGGGACGGCGTTCCAGCAAAGTGGACGGTAATCCGATGGGAAGACTTTCAGGCAACTTCACTTCATCGGGCATGATGGAACGTTCTATCTGTTTGGGATATTCGCCTGCCAGAAAAGCAATGTCGTTTTCCTTGATGGAGATTTTGCGTTCCAGGTCGGGGACCAATGTGGCAGTACGGGCATATTCCACCTGTGCCTGCTGGTAGGACGTTTCGGAAGTGAGACCGCCTTCAAAACGGATTTTGGCGAGGCGGACACCTTCTTCACGCGCATTTAAGGTTTGCTTGACAATAGCCAGCTCATTATCGAGTGCCACCAGTTCGAAGTAAGCCTGAGCTACTTCTGCTATCAGGCTCATCTTCAGTGCACGCTGTGCCTCTATGCTTCCCAAAAAGTCAGCCATACTTTTGTCTTTTGCCCAGCGGAGGTTACCCCACAAGTCCACTTCCCAGCTGACAGTGGCTTTGGCTCCTGTTTCGGGGTCGTTGCTGTATTTGTCGCCTCCATAATTGGAAGCCTCCTTCTGAGTGTACACGCTTCCGTTCAGTTGCGGAAAGAGATTGGCAAAGTCAATTCGTTTCATGGCAGCCAGTTCTTTGACACGGGAGGCAGCCATCTTGATGTCTTTGTTGTGCTCCAGTGTCTTGTCTATCAGATTTTGGAGTGTGGTATCGGTATAGATTTCCCACCACTGCATTTCGGCAATGGTGAGCGTATCTTGTTGGGTAGAGTCCAGTTGCTCCGGCAAGTTCAGTTCGGGACGCGTATAGTGTTTCCCTATCTGGCAGGAACTGAATGTGAGTGTTGCCGCAGTTATATATAATAATGTAGATTTCAATTTCATAACTCTTCAATTATTAGCGTTTCATTTTTGCTTTCATCTTATAAATCAGGACAAAGAAGAACGGTACCAGCAAGATACCCACTGTCACGGCGCAAATCATTCCGAAGAATACACCCGTACCGATGGCTTGGCGGCTGGCAGAACCCGGACCGCTGGCGATAACCATCGGCAACATACCGAGGATGAATGCCAGTGAAGTCATCAGGATAGGGCGGAAACGGAGTTCGGAAGCATGCATGGCTGCCTGAACCACATCAACGCCGCGGTCTACTTGTTCCTTGGCAAATTCCACAATCAGGATGGCGTTTTTGGCTGCAAGTCCTACCAGCATCACCAATCCGATTTGGAAGTAAACATCATTTTCCAGTCCGCATCCCCATACGCCGAGGTAAGCGCCCAAGGCAGCTACCGGAAGGGAGAGCAATACGGCAACCGGAACCATCCAGCTTTCGTATAGGGCGGCAAGGAACAGGAATACGAACATGAATACCAATGTCAGTACCAGACCTGTTTGCCCGCCTGCTTGTTTTTCCTGGAAGGAAAGTCCGCTCCATTCCACTCCGATATTGTCGGGAAGGTGTTCGCGGGCAATTTGTTCCATGATTTCCATAGCCTGACCGGAACTGTATCCGTCGGCAGCCTGGCCCTGAATCACGGCACTGTTAAACATATTGAAACGCTTGATGCTACCCGGACCCGTGGTGTAAGAAGTAGTACCCAGTGAGGTCAGCGGTATCATGGCATTGTCTGCACCGCGCACAAAGAACAGGTTGATGTTCTCTTTATGCTCGCGGTAGGGAGCTTCTGCCTGGATGTACACACGGTAGATACGGTTGAACATGTTAAAGTCATTGACGTATACAGAACCTGTGTATGCCTTCATGGTGGAGAATACATCTGCCAATGGCACACCCGAAAATTTCACTTTATCACGGTCTACATCGAAGTAGAGTTGGGGAATATCTGCTTGGAGGGCAGATGACAATCCCGACAGCTCTTTGCGCTTGGAAGCGTAGTACATCAGCGTATCCGCCGCATTTACCAGATTTTCGAAGGTTGCTTCTCCGCGGGCTTCAAGCTGCATCTCGAAACCGCCCGAGCTACCCAGACCGGGAATCACCGGAGGAGTGGAGAGGTAAACCTTGCACTCGGGATACTCGTTCAGGCTTTTCTTGACTTGTGCCATGACTTCGTCAATGGTCTGCTCGCCGCGTTCTTCCCACGGTTTCAGGATGACTGTGAGTTCGCTGCGTGCCTGGCTGCTTCCCACACGGGGACTGCTTCCTGCCACACTCTGCACATATTCTACGGCAGGTTGTTGCATCAGGTAGTCTACAGCACGTTCCGTTACGATGCGGGTACGCTCCAGTGTAGCTCCTTCGGGTAATTCCAACTCTATCTTAAAATATCCCTGATCCTCGATGGGGAGGAAGCTGGTGGGGATGATGCGGTGGATGAGCAGGATGGCGATGAGTACAACACCAAAACTGCTGAGTACCCGGCGCGGATGCTTCACAAGGCGTGAAATGATTTTCACATATTTATGGTTGCCGACAGCCAGCCAGTGGTTGATGCGGCGGAACACGACATTCGGTTTCTTGTTGGGGTCCTTAGCCTTCATGATGAGCGAACACATCACCGGGCTCAGGGTCAGCGCCACTACGGTAGAGAGCAATACGGACACAACGATGGTCACGGTGAACTGGCGGTAGAGCTGTCCGGTGATACCTCCCAAGAAGCTGACCGGGACGAATACCGCAGCCAGTACCAGTGAAGTGGCGATGATGGCGCCTGTCAGTCCTTCCATTGCTTTCTTGGTGGCATCATAGGGAGACAGGTGCTCTTCTTCCATGATGCGTTCCACGTTTTCCACCACCACGATGGCGTCGTCTACCACAATACCGATGGCAAGTACCAGCCCCAGCAAAGTAAGTATGTTCAGCGAGAAGCCAAAGATCAGCATAAAGCCGAAAGTACCGATCAGCGAGATAGGCACGGCAACCAGCGGGATGACTGTTGCACGCCAGTTCTGCAAAGAGAGGAATACCACGGCGATAACCAGTATCAGGGCCTCGAACAAGGTCTTGTATACCTCGTGGATAGACTCTGAAATATAGGTGGTCATATCGAAAGGAATTTCATAGCTCATCCCTTCGGGGAAGTTGCTGCTGATTTCTTCCATTGCCTCTTTTACTTTCTGGGCTACTTCCATGGCATTGGCTCCCGGCAGCATATAGATGCCTAATACGGCAGCATTTCCATTGTTGATGGCACTTTCCGTGTTGTAGGACTGTGCTTCGAGCGAGATGCGTGCTACATCGCGCAAACGGATGATGGAACCGTCGGCATTGGCGCGGACAACGATTTCCTCAAACTGGCTGACGGTGGACAGACGACCTTGTGTGGTGATGGGGATGGTAACATCCAAGCCTTGTACAGGCTGTTGTCCCAATACACCGGCTGCCGATTCGCGGTTCTGGTCTTTCAAGGCATTTTGCAGGTCGGCTACGGTCAGACCGAAGTTGGCCAGCTTGTCGGGCTGTACCCAAATCTGCATGGCATAGTAACGGCTACCGATGTTTGATACACGTCCCACACCGGGAATACGACGGATCAGGTCAAGCACATTCAGGGTAGCGAAGTTACTTAGGTAGATTTCGTCAAACTTAGGGTCGGTCGAGGTGAGGCAGATGGTCATCAACTGGCTGGCTGCCTGTTTTTCCACCGAGATACCGTTTTGAATCACTTCGGCAGGAAGGCGCGATTCGGCCAGCTTGATACGATTCTGGATTTCTACGGCTGCCAAGTCGGGATCGGCTGAGATATCGAAAGTGACGGTAGCCGAGAAACCTCCCGAGTTAGAACTGTTTGACTCCATGTAAAGCATGCCCGGGGTACCGTTCAGCTCCTGTTCGATGGGAGTGGCAACCGCCTGCGATACGGTCAGGGCGCTTGCACCCGGATAAGAGGCGCTGATTTTGACCACCGGCGGAGTGATTTGCGGGTATTGGTCGATGGGGAGCATCGTAAGTCCGATGATACCCACGATGACAATCAATATAGAGATGACAGCCGAGAATACGGGTCTGTCTATAAAGAAACTTACTTTCATAATGTTTTTTTATTTGGAATGTGTAACTTCCCTTCTTTTACAGGGTTTCTTCCGGCTTTTTGTCTTCTGCGGCATCACTGACTTTGACTTTCATGCCCGGATTTAATTTGTGGTATCCTTCGGTAACAATCATTTCCCCGGCAGCGATACCTCTTTCTACCACTACATTGTTTTGGAATTCGGGGCCGAGTTCGACAAAACGTCTCTCTACAGTGGAGTCTTTGCGCATGACATAAATATAGGCTCCGCCTTTTTCGATAATAACAGATTTCAGAGGAACGACATCGGCATTTTCTCTTACGTCAAGCAGAAGTTTTACTTTGGTAAACTGTCCCGGAAGCAGTACACGTTCGGGGTTGGGCATCTCGGCACGAACGGAGAATGTACCGGTACGGGGGTCTACCTGCGGTTCGGCAAAGTCTACCAGTCCCTTGAAAGGATAGACGGTGTTGTCGGCCAGTGTGATAGTGATATTGGGCTGCCATGAACGGGTGGAGTCTTTACGACCGAGCTCTACGTTGCGCTCTTTACTCTTCAGATAGTCGAGAGCAGTCATGCTGAAATCCACAAGTACTGTGTCACTCTTTACGACAGTGGCCAAAAGAGATTTGGCACCCGGACCGACCAGTGTTCCGAGGTCGACATGGCGTTCACTGATGTGACCTGCCAGCGGAGAACGGACGATGGTATAGCCTAACTCCTGCTCGGCTTGGTCGAGGTCTGCCTGACTCATGGCAACAGAGGCTTCGGCCGTTTCAAAAGCAGCGATGGCATTATCCAAATCCAACTGGCTGGCAGCGTTCTGCTCATATAGCGGGCGGATACGCTCCAAGTCACGTTTGGCTTTCAATGCCTGTGCTTCATCCTTCTTCAACTGAGCACGTGCTTTGTCGGCTTTGGCACGATATTGTTCCTGATTAATAACAAAAAGTACTTGATTTTTTGTGACATAAGTTCCTTCGGCAAAAAGCATCTGTTCGAGGTAACCTTCTACACGGGCACGTACTTCGACAAACTGTTGGGCACGTATACGACCTACATACTCACCATAGATTTCAACGTCTTCACGTGTGACCGGTTCTATGGCTACTACCGGGGTTTCCTGTTGGTGCGCCGGCCGACGCGATACTATAAAATAAATACCTAATACTAGTCCAATACCTATGACTGCAATTGCTGTTCTCTTTTTTTTCAGCTTGATTTCTTTGTGTGTAAAAAAATGTCTCATACCTTAATTTGTTAATGTTAAGATGCCACAAACAGAACTACAAGCAGCGTGCCACGGGACTACTCAGTATTTTTCTTTATTCATAATCAGAGGTTTAGGCATTGAACAGCCGATGAATAAAATGTGGAATTGGTGCTACATGTGTAGAAAAAATCCACAATCGTCCTGTCATTCAAATAAAGAAAATCTAGTCTTGCTTTTGTGGTAAACTTAATTTCGCTGCAAAATTAATAAAATGATTGCTAATATGAAATATCTTGAGCTAGTTTGTGTGAGTAAAGAAGAGATGGCCTGTTTCTTCCATCAAATGTCGGATAGCCGCAATGGGGTGATAAAGAAGCATGCGGGGACCTGCATAACGCATTACGCTTTGCATTCGTTGTCGCATTTCGGGCTTGTAGCAGTGGACGGTGCATAAACGGCAGGTGGATTTTTTTTCTCCGAAAGGACAATGCTCCAGACGGGCATGGGCATATTTTAGTAAATCCTGACAAGCGGGGCACAATTCCCGGTTTCTTTCCTTCCTTTTGCAATAGAGGCGAATCATCAGTTCTACTATTTTCTTTTCGCGGGTGATGCGGCTCTTGATATGTGTCATGTAATTGAGGTTGTCTGTTTAAATGTGGTTACAAAAATACATATAATTGTGGAATATCATCTATCTTTACGCACGATTTACAATACTTATACTTTATGGCAACTTCTAAAGAGATGACATCAGGGCGGCCGTTTCCTTTGATTTTTAATTTTGCACTGCCGTTATTATTGGGAAATTTGCTTCAGCAGACTTATTCATTGGTGGATGCTGCGATTGTCGGACAGTTTTTGGGTATAAATGATTTGGCTGCTGTGGGAGCCGGTACTTCGGTGGTTTTTCTGATTCTTGGCTTTTGCAACGGCTGCTGTGGGGGATTCGGCATTCCGGTGGCACAGAAGTTCGGTGCGAGGGATTACGGCACGATGCGGCGGCTGGTGTCGGTCAGTCTGCAACTAGCCGTAGTAATGTCGGTTGTGATAGCGATTGTTACCAGTCTCTTCTGTGCAGATATTCTGAAGGTGATGCGTACCCCTGAAACAATTTTCCGAAATGCGTATTATTATCTGCTTGTGACTTTTATAGGAGTGCCCTGCACGTTCTTTTATATCTTAAGTTAAACGCAACATCT
>OGMF01004186.1_pt1 | contig 10109 bp, 7 predicted proteins | sample 1572921 | NCBI WGS metagenome assembly OGMF01 (sample SAMEA2581919, study PRJEB24529) | metagenome | biome: Human gut stool | place: China | collected 2011
CTCTCCAACAACTGCCGGGATGAGTTTGTTCTGACCGAGCTGTTCCACGAGCCGCTGCTCTGCATCACCCCCATGGACTGGCCCGAGCCGCCCAACGGCGTGATGACCCCCGCCCTGATGAACGGGCAGAACTTTGTGGTGCAGTGGGATGCCACCGACGCGGAGATGCGTCAGTTCCTCAAGAAGTATTCCATCTCCACGGAGCGCCGCTGCCATGTCATCGATGACCAGTCGAACATTGCCATGGTCGAGGCGGGCCTGGGCATTTCCATCATGCCCCGGATGCTGCTGCGCAACTGCACGGCAGCGGTCAAGATCTACCCCATCGAGCCCGAAGAGGACCGCGTGGTGGGTCTGGCCGTCCAGCGTCCCACCGCCATGGCTCCCGCCGTGGAGCAGATGTTCCACCACATCGTGGAGTGCTGCAAGGATCTGGACTGAACAACAGTGTAACATAACGGGCCGGTGTGCGCAACACCGGCCCGTTTTTTGCCGCCCGGAAAACTTTGGATTGTATCCCCGCCCGGGATACGGTATACTAAGAAAAAATCCATTCTGGTTTTGAGGGGAAAAATTATGGATCGAAGAAGTTTTTGCAAGGTGCTGGGGTTTGCGGCCGGCAGCACTCTGCTGCCCGGGCTGATGGTCCGGGCCGCCGGGCAGAGCTCCGTGGGACGCGCAGTACCGGATGGCCGCTACGCCATTGGCATCCGCAGTGACCTGAGCGGCTGCGACCTGACCCACACGTTCTATTACTCCGACAGCTTTTTCACCCACCCGGCCACCCAATATGACCACCAGCTGGCACTGGCAACGCTGGGTCTGGTCTGCGCTGCGGCCAACACCGTGGCCAGCGATGCGGAATACTGGGTCAACGGCTCCGTGGGGCGGGAAGCCCACATTGCTGCCGCCTACGAGGCCCTGGGCTTCGGGGACGCGCTGTTCTGCAACTACGACCTTGACACCGGCCGGGCCGGGGACTTTGTGGGCTACTCGCTGGCCCGCAAGACCCTGACCCTGAACGGCCAGCGCACCACCCTTGTGGCGCTTATCCTGCGGGGCGGCGGCTACGGCGGCGAGTGGGCCAGCAACTTCCACATGGGCGATACCAGCGCGCACACCGGCTTTGTCACGCCCGTGGCGGCGGTGTTTGCGTCCCTCAAGGCCTATCTGGCCCGGGCAGAACAGGGCGGTGCCTTCAAGCTCTGGCTGGGCGGCTACAGCCGCGGCTCCATCATTGCAAATCTGCTGGCGGCAAAGATCGCCCGGGAGCTCCCCCAGCTGGGGCGGGAGAACATCTATGCCTACGGCTTTGCGGTGCCTGCGGCCCTGACTGCCGCCGACCGGCCTGACCTGCAGCAGGATTTCGATGCCAACCACGCCCCGGACGGCACCCTGCTGGAAAGCTGGCCCGAGAGCAACATCTTCAGCATCATTTCCAGCGGCGATGCGGTGGCCCGGGTGCTGCCCGCTGCCTGGGGCTACCACCGCAACGGCTGTGACCGCTTTCTGCCCGCCACCCGGAACGCCGAAGAACTGGCCGACCTGGACGCGCTGGGGGCGGAATTCGGCCCCACACCGCTGGTGGTCAGCAGCCTTGCCACCGCCGAGGACACCAGTGCCCTCATCGACATCGTGGCCAAGTTCTGCGTTTCCCGGGAAAATTTCCACCAGAAGTACGAAACCGCCATCATGGACATGATCCAGTGTGCCTTTATCCGCTCCGAAAAAGAGGTGGTCGAGGGCTATATCCTCAGCGACGGTGAGATCGTGGAGCGGCTGCAGACCCTTTCCCATATGAAAGAGATCGATTACTGGCAGATCGTGGGCAGCGTCTGGGCCGCCTCCACCATGAGCCGCCCCATCCTTGAGCGGTACGGCCAGAACGTGCCCCTGCTGGCCCGGCAGATCCTGATCCCGGTGCTGGCGGTCGGCCTGTGCTATGGCATCGAGACCGATGTGGTGCAGATGGTGGCCCAGTACATCATCCGTCTGCTCACCGCCCGGGGCGAGCTGGACAGCGTTCTGCGCGCGGCGTTCTGCCACCACCCGGAAAACTACATCTCCCTGATGGAATACTACACCCCCGAGGAGCACGGCATGGAGCCCTTTACCAGAAGATGATTCACTTTTCTTCACCTTCCGCCTGAAATCTCTCCACCGGTGAAACGCCTGCGATTCGTTGAAATCCCGCTTCCTCTATGTTACACTTGAGTTTATCAATTGGAAAAGAGGAAAAAAACATGGAAACTCACCACAAGCGCAGCGCGTTTTCCGGCAAACTCGGATTCGTGCTGTCCGCCGCCGGTGCGTCGGTCGGGTTGGGCAATATCTGGCGCTTCCCGTATCTGGCCGCAAAATACGGCGGCGGCATTTTTCTGCTCATCTACATCCTGCTGGCTGTCACCTTTGGCTACACCATGATCATTGCCGAAACGGCGCTGGGCCGGATGACCCGCAAAAGCCCGGTGGGCGCTTACAGCCATTTTGGCAAGGGGAAGGGGCTGGCGTTCGGCGGCTGGATCAACGCCGTCATCCCCATCCTGATCGTCCCCTATTATTCGGTCATCGGCGGCTGGGTCATCCACTATCTGGCCCAGTATCTTACCGGCCATGGCAGCGCGCTGGCATCGGACGGGTATTTCTCCGGCTTCATCTCCAACGGTCTGCTGGCCGAGATCTCGTTCCTGCTGTTCGCCTTTATCACGCTGGGCATCATCTTTGCGGGCGTGCGCAACGGTGTGGAGCGCGTTTCCAAGGTGATGATGCCGGTGCTGGTGGTGCTCTCGGTGGTCATTGCCGTCTACTCGGTCACACGGCCCGGCGCACTGGCAGGCGTGAAGTATTTTCTGGTGCCCAACCCGGCCAACTTCTCGTGGATGACCGTGGTTTCCGCCATGGGGCAGATGTTCTACTCCCTCTCCATTGCTATGGGCATCCTGGTGACCTTTGGCTCCTACATGAAAAAGGACGTGTCCATTGAGCAGTCCACGGAAAACGTGGAGATCTTCGACACCGCCATTGCCATCATGGCGGGCCTGATGATCATTCCCGCCGTGTTCGCTTTTTCGGGCGGCGACCCTGACACCCTGCAGGCGGGCCCGGCCCTGATGTTCATTACCATCCCCAAGGTCTTTGCCAGCATGGGCATGGGCACTGCCGTAGGCGTGCTCTTCTTTGTGCTGGTGCTGTTCGCGGCCCTCACCAGCTCCATTGCCCTGACCGAGAGTGCTGTTTCTACCTTTGAGGACGAGTTGGGCTGGGACCGCACCCGCTCCACCATCCTCATCGGCTGCATTATGATCACACTGGGCAGCCTTTCCGCGCTGGGCTACGGCCCCCTTGCCAGTGTGACCGTGTTCGGGATGCAGTTCCTCGATTTCTTCGACTTCCTGACCAACTCGGTGATGATGCCCATTGCGGCCATTGCCACCTGCCTGCTGGTCTCCCGGATCGTCGGTGTGGAAAAGATCGAGGAAGAGGTCACACGGGAAGGTCAGCCCTTCCGCCGCAAACCGGTGTTCAACTTTATGCTCCGGTATCTCTGCCCCATCTTCGCGGCTATCATCCTGGCCAGCTCGGTCGCCAACGCACTGGGCTGGATCGCGATGTGACCCTGTTTTCTGCACGCAAAAAGCCCCCGGTCTGTATCCTCACAGGCCGGGGGCTTTTCGATCACTCTTTTTCAAACACGAGGAAGCGGAACGCGATGTCCGTGGTCAGCTCGGGCAGGGCGGCCAGGCGGGCCGCGCCATCCCGTGGCGTTTTCCAGTAATAGGGGGTCATGGCGAACAGCGCCTCCAGCTGCCCGGCAGGCACCGTGATGCTGCCCGAGACCTCCCGCTCCCCAATGGGACGGAAGCCCTCATAGGCCACCTCCTGCACCGGATTTTTATAGGGCGTGTCGTAGAGGACAGCCTTCATCTGGTAGAGGTGCTCTGCACCGGGCACAACATAGATCATCCGTCCGCCCGGGCGCAGCACACGCCGGAACTCTTCCTGTGCAAAGGGCGAGAAACAGTTGAGCAGCAGGTCGGCCCATTCGGTGCGGACAGGCTGGGCAAAGCTGGATGCCACCGCGTATTTTGCGGCAGGCAGCGCCTTTGCGGCCAGACGCACCGCAGGCTTTGCGATATCAAAGCCCGCCAGCTGCACCGGTCGGCCCGCCTGCGCAAAGGCCTGTGCAATGCAGCGGTCGTACCAGCCCTCGCCGCAGCCCGCATCCAGCAGGTGGAGCGGTGCATCTGCCCCGGCGGCAGCGCCGTACGCAAGGCACAGTTCCCCCAGTGCCCTGCCGAAGATGCCGTAATACCCGGCGTTCAGGAAGGCACGGCGGGCGGCGACCATCTCTTTGCTGTCGCCCGGGGCCTTGGTGCGCATACTCTGCACCGGCAGCAGGTGCCAATACCCCTCTTTCGCCCGGTCAAAGCTGTGGTTCCTGCCGCATTTCAGGGCAGTGTCCCCGGTCAGGGGTTCGCCGCAGAGCGGGCACTGCCAGGGGGCAAACGGCTCAGGTTTCATCGGTGTGATCCTCAATGGGTGCGGTGGCACCGCCGTGGGCGGTCATATACTCTTCAAAGTTGGTAAACTTCTGCTGGGGCGGGCGGCGGCTGATCAGCATCAGGCCCGGGTCCTCGTCCCGTGCGGGGGCGGTGTTCCGACTGCGGCTGCGGGGTGCCTCGCTCTTGGCGGGGCGGTCCGGGCGGCTGCTCTGCACTGCATTGCGATTATTGCGGCTGCTCTGCTGGCTCTGGCCGTTCTGGGCCGGGCGGGCATTGCGCGCATTCCGCTCTGCCCGCTGCTCGGTGCGCGGATCATTGCGGTCGGTGCGCTGCTCGGCACGGGCAGGCTGACCGCCGCGCTGACGCTGGCCGTTCTGGGCCGGAGCAGTCTGCTTTGCGGCAGGCTGCGCAGCCGGAGCCTTTTTGACCGGGCGCAGAGGAGTAGCCTCCGGGGCGCTCACAAAGTGGGGGTCGAATTTGGGCTGGGCGTTGCTGCCGCGGTTGGCCGGCTGCGGGGCATTGCCCTCGCGGCGGGTGCGGCTGTTATTGGAGCGGCGGTTCTCATTGCGGCCGCCGGAAGTGCGCTTCTGGTTTTCCTCCATGGATGTTCCTTCTTTCGGTTCGGTATTCTTGGGGCTGGGCTGTTTTGCAGCCGCTTTTTCCTTCTTGGGGGCAGCGGGCTTTTCGGCCTTGGCTGCCTTTTCTGCTTTGGCGGGCTGCTCTGCCTTCACGGGCTGCTCCGCTTCCGCCTTGGGCTTTTTGCCCCGCACCGGGGGCGCAGCCTTGACAGGGGCGGGCACGCCGTCCCAGGGATGGCCGGAGACCACCGGGATCTGGCGGCGGTTCAGCTTTTCGATCCCGGCCAGATATTCCTTTTCCTCCGGGGCACAGAAGCTGATGGCAGTGCCGTCGGCACCGGCACGGGCCGTGCGGCCAATGCGGTGGACGTAGGTCTCGGGCACCTCGGGCAGGTCGTAGTTGAACACATGGGACAGCTCGCTGATGTCAATGCCGCGGGCGGCGATATCGGTCGCCACCAGCACCCGGGTCTTGCCCGCCTTGAAATCCTCCAGCGCCGTCACGCGGGCGGTCTGGCTCTTGTTGCCGTGGATAGCGGCAGCGGGGATGCCCTGCTTGTTCAGGTCTTTTGCGATTTTATCGGCCCCGTGCTTGGTGCGGCTGAACACCAGCGCGTTCACCACCTCAGGCTTCAGGTTTTTAATGAGCCAGGGCAGCAGGAACTTCTTGTTGCCCTTCTCCACAAAATACAGGCTCTGGTCGATGCGGTCCACGGTGCTGGAGACCGGGTCCACCTTGACGAACGCCGGATCTTGCAGGATGCCGGCGGCCAGCTGCTCGATCTCTTTGGGCATGGTGGCGCTGAACATGAGGTTCTGGCGCTGCTTGGGCAGCTTGGCGATCACTTTCTTCACGTCGTGGACAAAGCCCATGTCCAGCATCCGGTCGGCTTCGTCCAGCACAAAAATTTCAATGTTCGAGAGGTCCACCAGCCCCTGCCCCACCAGGTCGTTCAACCGGCCCGGGCAGGCGACGAGGATCTCAACGCCCTTTTTGATGGCCTCCACCTGCGGAGCCTGGCCCACACCGCCAAAGATGACGGTGGCGCGCAGCTTCTGGTACTTGCCGTAGGCGGCAAAGCTCTCCCCGATCTGGAGCGCCAGCTCCCGGGTGGGGGTGAGGATCAGCGCCCGGATGGCACCCGGCTTGCGGGGCTTGGCGGCATTGAGGCGGTCCAGCATGGGCAGCGCGAAAGCAGCGGTCTTGCCGGTGCCCGTCTGGGCGCAGCCCATTAAGTCCCGTCCTTCCAGCACCGGCGGAATGGCTTTGGCCTGGATGGGCGAGGGCGTTTCGTAGCCCGCCTCCGCAATGGCACGCAGCAGGGGGGCGGACAGATTCAGTTCGTTAAAAGTCATGGTTCTCCTATTGGGTTATTCGATAATTTTCCGGCACTCGATGTAATAGCGTTTTTCCTCCGCATGACCCATACTGAACGTCTTGCGGGGCAGCACGCCGCCCATCACGATGCCTTTGAACAGGTCGCTCTTTTCAAAGGGCGGCAGCAGGAAGCCCACCCCGCCCTGTTTGGTCAGGGCACGGACCGCAGGCTCATCGTGGACATAATCCACCCGGGCCTCCTTATGGCGGGCCATAAAGTACTCAATAAATTCATCAATGGTGCCCACGGTCAGAGGGGCCACCGGGTCTTCAAAGCTCAGCACATTGGCGATGTGGGGGCCTGCCAGGGTAAAGGACTGCTTTTTGGAGCTGCCAAAGCAGATGCCCGCCATATTGCCGTCGCTCCAGGAAATGAGGGCCAGCAGCACGGCCCCGCAGTCCACGTTGAAGAGCACCCGGTGGATGGGCTCGATCTCAATGGCAGGCGAATGGACATTGCACACCTCGGCCAGGCACCAGCGGGCGGGATGAGTCTCCCGCTGCTCGGGCGTCAGGGTGGGTTTCAGCTCTTCCCAGTAAGCCTTGGCGGAGGCCAGCGAGTGGTTGCCGTCGCCCACAGCCAGCGTCAGGGGTTTGGCCCCCCTGGCCTCCGGGTACTTGGCGTCAAAGGCCTCCTGGCTGCCCAGGCCCTGCAGGGCCGCGTCGATCCGGGCCAGCAGGGCGGGGTCTTCCACAGCCCAGCCCGCAATGTGGCCGCCGCCCAGCATCAGCTCGCCCTCGTACACCTTGCGCAGCTCGTTCTTGCGGGCACCGATGGGCTCAATGAGGGTGCAGGCCGGGTCATCGGCCAACATCATCACATGGGGCGTTTCGAGGCAGGCACCCCGGCGCACCGCCATGCGGGGCGGGATGCGCTCCTCCACCGTCCGCTCACTGGGGCGGATGGCCTGGCGGGCCCCCTGGGCATAGCTGTAGGCTTCCAGGTCGATCTTGCCCACGAGGCCCTGCCGCACCCGGCCGCTCTGCTCGGTGCGCTCCACATAAATGAAGCCGTCTACCGCGCGGGTCAGCACGTTGTGGGCATAGTCCTCCATGGTCTCGTGGATCTTGGCCACCCGGGCGGGCACATCGCTTTCTTCCAGATAGACCTCCGGCAGGATCAGGTTCAAGGCGCTGGGGCTGCCTGCTGCCGCCTCCGCGGCCCGCTCCCAGTAAGAACGGTCGCTGGTAAACTGATCACAGGCCACACAGCCCCACTGCTCCAGCGGGATCTGCTCCGCAGGCAGCAGAATGTGTGCCGGGGAAAAGCACGATGTCTGATTCATAGTGGATCCCTCGCTTTCATCTTTCCAAAAATGCAGCCAACGCAATACTTGCGATCACTCGAACCGGCCTGCCGCGTCGTCCCGGATGACGGTGTGCTCCACACCGGCGTCCTCCAGCATCCGGGTCAGGGTGGTGCGGCCAGCTTCATCCAGTGTGGAAGAGCCGGGCACCTCCACCAGCAGGTTTTTCATGCCCAGCTGGGCAGCCGGCACGCCCAGCGCGCTGGTGGCATCCGTCACCTGGCTCAGGCTGTAGCCGTACCAGAGGGTGACTTCGGTGCCAAAACGGCTCTGCCAGGCGGCAATGTCCGCCGCCAGCTGCCCGCCACGGTCCACACCGTTGGTACTGCCGTAATCCTGCTTGGAGCTGGTGGAAGACGGGAACTGCACGTTCTTCAGCAGCACCTGATCAAAGCCCATGCCGTGCACTTCCTCGATCAGGTCGCCGATATACTGCACCGCCTCCGCCGCATAGGGGTTGAGCCACGGGTTTCCGCCCGCCGAGGCCTTGTTGTCCAGCCAAAGGTATTCCTGGCCTTTATAGCGGATGGCCATGGCGTGGTCCGCGCGGGCACCGGCCGGGTCACGGAACGCGGCCAGCTGCGCCACCGGCGTGATGCCGTTTGCCTTGAAGACGCGGGCAATGGCTGCCGCATCCACCGGGTTTGCCGCCACACTGCCCGCGGCTGCAGGCACCTGGGAGGCATAATACAGGCTGCCCGCCGTATCCTTGAGCGGGACCACCGCATACACGGCACCCTGTGCCGCCAGCTGCTGGGCAGCGGCGGTGATGGCAGCTTCATTGGTCAGGGTGGTCACATCCACTTCCGCCCAGCTGCCCGCCACAATGGCGGTGCCGGGGGTGGGTTCCGGTTCCGGCGCGGGCTCCGGCTCCGCCACGGAAGAAGCCGCCGCTTCCGACGCGGCCGTGCTGCTGGCTGCCTCCGAGACGGCCGGAGAGGAAGCGCTCAGGTCGCGGTTGCGCACCACCGTGTACCAGGTGTGGGTGGCCCAGTCCAGCACATGGGGCGCGGCCAGCCAGCCGATGCCCAGCACCGCCAGCACCAGCACCGCAATGCCAATGCCCTTTTTCAGCTTCATTTCCCGGCTGTAAAAACTGCGCCGGTAGCGCTTGACTTTGGGGCGTTTTTTATAGTGTGCCATAGTTCGTTACTCCCCTCCTTGCAGAGATCAGAGGATCACAGAATGTCCGGTAAAGCCATAGATGGCCAGCGCCAGCACGCCGATGTAGACGAGGGTGACGGGCAGGCCGCGGAACGCCGACGGGATGGCCCGGCTGCGCAGGCGGTGCCGTGCCTCCGTGACCAGCAGGACAGCCAGCAGGTAGCCCAGGCCGCTGCCCAGGCCAAACCCCAGGGACTGGCCCAGCGTAAAGCTCTGGGTGCGATCCACCAGCACCGTGCCCAGCACGCAGCTGTTGATGGCTGCCGTCGGCAGGATGCGGAGGAGCTGGCCGCTGCGGGGGCCTTTGACTGCCCGGAGCACCAGATGTTCAAAAATGCAGACCACCGCCACGCAGGCCACATAGACCAACGGGCGGAGCTGGGCGCGGTTTGCCAGCGGGGCAATGAGCCAGCCGGCGTAGAACGCCAGCGGGGCCACCAGAAGCTGGGTGACACAGAGCAGCAGCGCAAACCACCAGCTGTTGGTGCGGTCGTCGCCCACCAGCTGCACCAGGCGGGACACGCCCAGGCCGCGGGTGAACACGGCGCTCTGCGCAAAGACAGCCAGCACCGCATAGCTGCAGAAGATGCCAACGGCACGCAGGACTTCACTCATGCTCGCGGTTCGCCTCCTTCTGGTGATGCACGGCCACGGTATTGCGGGCCTCTGTCTTCAGGTAATTTTTCCGGTGCTGGGCCAGGGCGCGCCAGATGGCGCACAGGATGCCCAGCACGATGAAGCCGCCTGCCGGCATTCCGGCCATGGGCAGCACCGGGCGGCTGAGCAGCGGCAGGCCGAACACCGTGCCCAGTGCCATCCACTCCCGCACACAGCCCAGCAGGAGCAGGAGCAGCACATAGCCCAGCGTGATGCGCAGGCCCTTGGAGACTGCTTTATGCATGGTCTCCTGCACACGGCCAAAACGGTAGATGAGCAGGGGCTCCACCACCAGCATGGGCAGGTAGATGCCCAAAGCCAGCAGGTCCACCCCGAACAGCGCGTTCAGGATGGGATACACGGCCAGATACACCACTGCCGCGCTGCCGCTGTAGATGAGGCCGCGGGGCAGCAGTTTTTTCTCCAGTTCTTCTTTGGCGGGCTGCTCGTCCCGCAGGGGGAACGCCCGGCTCAGCAGGCAGGCCAACATCCGGGAGGGCGTCAGCAGCAACGCCACGGAAAC
>OGMF01004187.1_pt1 | contig 10106 bp, 6 predicted proteins | sample 1572921 | NCBI WGS metagenome assembly OGMF01 (sample SAMEA2581919, study PRJEB24529) | metagenome | biome: Human gut stool | place: China | collected 2011
AGCTGAAGCAACAGAAATCCGTATCAGTGGGAAACTTCCCGGCCGTATCGACACTTTCTTCGTTCAGGAGGGAGACTGGGTACACCGGGGAGATACTCTTGTCGTCATTAATAGCCCTGAAGTACATGCCAAGTATCAACAAGTGAATGCCTTGGAACAGGTGGCAGTACAACAGAACAAGAAAATAGATGCCGGAACCCGTCGTCAGATCGTGGCTACTGCACTGCAATTATGGAATAAAACGAAGAGCGATCTTACTCTCGCCCAGACAACTTACAACCGTATTCTTACTTTATATAAGGACAGTGTCATTACTTCTCAAAGAAAGGATGAAGTAGAAGCTATGTATAAAGCGGCTGTAGCAGCCGAACGTGCTGCCTATGAACAGTATCAGATGGCTGTAGATGGTGCACAAAAAGAAGATAAAGCGTCTGCTGCCAGCATGGTGGATGCTGCTCGAAGCACAGTGGATGAAGTCTCGGCTTTGCTGGTCGATGCTCGGTTGACCGCTCCGGAAAACGGTCAGATAGCAACAATCTTCCCTAAACGTGGAGAGTTGGTTGCACCGGGAACTCCCATTATGAATTTGGTGGTGATGGATGATATACATGTTGTTCTTAACGTGCGTGAAGATCTGATGCCGCAATTTAAAATGGACGAAACATTTGTTGCGGATGTGCCCGCTATCGGTAAAAAAAATATTGAATTCAAAATCTATTATATTAGTCCGCTAGGCAGTTTTGCTACCTGGAAATCAACCAAGCAAACCGGAAGTTATGACTTACGTACCTTTGAGATTCATGCCCGTCCAACCCAAAAGGTGGATGACTTGCGTCCCGGCATGTCCGTGTTATTGACTTTAGATTAATCGACATCAAATAAACCAGAGAATGGATGAATCACAAACATATTCCCCTTTTCGTTCCGTACTGCTCAGAGAGTGGCGGCGAATGACTTCACGGCGCCTTTATTTTGGTGTCTGCATTGTCTTGCCATTGTTCACCCTTTTCTTTATGGCTACGATCTTTGGTAACGGACAGATGGAAAACATTCCTATTGGTATTGTCGATCAGGATAATACTGCTACTTCCCGGACGATAGTCAGGAATATTTCTGCCGTACCAACTTTTAAAGTGACAAAGCATTTTGTAAATGAAGCAGCTGCCCGTGAATCTGTGCAAAAGAAAGAGATTTATGGATATCTTTCCATACCTCCCCAATTTGAACAGAATGCGATTACCGGAAAGAATGCAACACTCTCCTACTATTATCATTATGCATTAATGTCGGTAGGTGGTGAGTTGATGGCGGCATTCGAAACTTCCTTAGCTCCGGTGGCTCTTTCTCCTGTGGTGATGCAAGCGATGGCACTCGGAGTAGAACAGGATCAGATTACCACCTTTTTATTACCCGTACAAGCTAATAACCATCCGATATATAACCCTAGTCTGGATTATTCGGTATATTTAAGTCAGCCCTTTTTCTTTGTGCTGTTTCAGGTTTTGATTCTGTTGATTACCGTGTATGCGGTTGGCATTGAAATCAAGTTCCGCACAGCAGATGATTGGCTGGCGACTGCAAAAGGCAATATAGTGACAGCTGTTTTAGGTAAATTATTACCTTATACCATTATATATATACTGATAGGATGGTTGGCTAATTACGTCATGTTTGGTATTTTGCATATTCCTTTTCAGGGGAGTTGGTGGTTAATGAATATCATGACTGTGCTTTTCATCATTGCAACACAGGCTTTAGGGCTGTTTTTATTCTCGCTGTTTCCGGCAATATCGTTGGTTATAAGTGTAGTTTCTATGGTAGGTTCTCTGGGGGCTACTTTGTCCGGAGTAACCTTTCCGGTTCCCAATATGTATCCGTTGGTGAGGGATGCTTCCAATTTGTTCCCTGTCCGTCATTTTACGGAAATGATGCAAACCATGCTCTATGGAGGCGGTGGGTTTATCCATCTTTGGCCGTCGGCTGTGATACTCTGTATCTTCCCGTTGCTGGCCCTGTCGCTGCTTCCTCATTTAAAACGAGCTATAGAAAGTCATAAGTATGAAAACATTAAGTAAGTTACAACAGTTGTCATTCATCATTCGTCGTGAATTTCTAGCTATCAGTACCAGTTATGCGGTTTTACTGGTGTTGATGGGAGGAATCTTCGTTTACGGGTTGCTCTACAATTATATGTATGCACCGAATATTGTAACCGATGTACCTGTTGCCGTAGTCGACAATTCGCACAGTGAATTGAGCCGTGATTTTATCCGTTGGCTGGATGCTACTCCCCAAGCAGAGATTTTTAGTCAGGCTATGGACTATCACGAAGCAAAAGAATGGATGAAAGAAGGCAAAGTACAGGGAATACTCTACCTGCCTCATGATTTTGAGGAACGGGTGTTCCGGGGAGATGAAGCCGTATTTTCCCTTTATGCAACTACTGATGCCTTCTTGTATTTCGAAGCTTTGCAAGGTGCTTCTTCACGTGTCATGCTGGCTATTAATGATAAATACCGGCCAGATGAAGCAGTGTTTCTTCCACCACAAGGATTGCTTGCCGTAGCTATGGCGAAACCGATTAATGTGGAAGGCACTGCACTCTACAATTATACCGAAGGGTATGGTTCCTATCTTATTCCGGCAGTCATGATGATTATAATTTTCCAGACCTTGCTGATGGTTATTGGTATGGTGACCGGAGAAGAATACAGTAGTAAAGGAATCCGTGCATATACTCCTTTTGGGTATGGCTGGGGAGTTGCCATCCGTATAGTGGCAGGAAAAACGTCCGTGTACTGTGCTCTTTATGCCATCTTTGCCTTTTTTCTATTAGGCTTGCTCCCTCACTTTTTCAGCATCCCCAATATTGGAAACGGATTGTACATCGTACTATTATTGATTCCATATTTGATGGCAACTTCTTTCTTGGGATTGGCTGCATCCAGGTATTTTACGGATTCTGAAGCTCCCCTACTCATGATCGCCTTCTTCTCCGTAGGATTAATCTTTCTTTCCGGCGTTTCCTATCCAATGGAACTAATGCCCTGGTATTGGAAAGTAGTCCATTACATTTTCCCAGCTGCACCAGGCACACTCGCTTTTGTGAAACTGAATTCTATGGGAGCCAGTATGGCTGATATCAGACCGGAATATATAACTCTCTGGATACAGGCACTTATTTATTTTACAATAAGTATATGGGTCTATAAGAAGAAACTGGAATCAAATCTGATTAGTTAAATTAACAAAAACAAAACATGCGCTAATTATAACATATAGCAAAAGAACACTTTCAGATAAATCAACTTCGCAAAGTAAATAATCAACTTTGGAAATAAAAATGTTTCTAAATAGATGTTTTCTTGTAGAATCTCTCCTATTTCTTTGCATTTGTCATTGCTTTTGTCTAGTTTCGTTAACTGTTATGTTTATATGATCGTTAGAAGTAGTTTAAAAAACAACTGTTTATATGAAATACATCGTATATATTCTTCTCTTTTTTCCTGTTTGGGTTACAGCACAAACATACAAATATATAGGAATAGAAGATGGCTTGAGCAATCGCCGGATATTCAATATTCAGAAAGATGCTCAGGGCTATATGTGGTTTCTTACAAATGAAGGGATGGACCGATACAACGGTAAAGATATAAAACACTATAAATTAAATAAAGAAGGCACTATTTTGGATGCTCCCATACGTTTGGGATGGTTATATACAGAACCACATATCGGTATATGGGTGGTTGGCAAACAAGGACGAGTCTTTCAATACGAAGCCGACAGAGACGATTTCAAAATGGTATATAAATTACCGGATACCTCTGAAGCAATAAGTTGTGGTTATCTGGATCGCAATGATAATATCTGGATATGTCGTAAAGATACTGTATTGCTGTATAATATTAAAGATGCTCATATAGTTCGATTTCCCAATGTATTGCATAGTAGTATTACGGCAATAGAACAAGTAGATGAGCACCATTTCTTTATAGCAACGGAGACGGGCGTACGATATGTCAAACTGGAGAATGGTATTTTAGAGACCATGCCTGTTGAAACACTGGACTATTTTCATGCACAGGTGAGTGAACTGTATTTTCATCGGCAATTAAAAAGATTGTTCATTGGTTCATTTGAAAGAGGAGTTTTTGTGTACGATATGAATACACAGGAAATTATACGTCCGGACGCTGATCTTAGTGATGTAAACATAGCTCGTATCAGCCCATTGAATGAAACAGAGTTACTGATTGCAACGGAAGGAATGGGGGTGTATAAAGTTAACGTAAATACCTGTGAACTGGAAGATTACATTATTGCTAATTATCAGAGTTATAATGAAATGAATGGAAATAATATCAATGATGTTTTTGTAGATGAAGAAAAGCGGATATGGCTTGCTAATTATCCAACAGGAATTACAGTGATTGATAATCGCTATGAAAATTATCATTGGATGAAACATGCTATGGGTAATGCACAGTCATTAATCAATGATCAGGTACAAGCGGTTATCGAAGATCATGAAGGTGATCTGTGGTTTGGAACTAGTAATGGTATTAGTCTTTATAATTCAAAAACAGGTCAGTGGCATTCATTTCTAAGCTCTTTTAATCACCAACTAAAGGACAAGAATCATATATTTATTACTTTATGTGAAGTGGCTCCTGGCATTATATGGGCAGGAGGATATACTTCCGGCATTTATAAAATAAATAAAGAAACGCTATCAGTTGAATACTTCTCTCCTTACCTTCTTTCTCACGTCAATATGCGTCCGGATAAATATATTCGTGATATAGTTAAAGATTCAAGAGGACATATCTGGTCGGGAGGCTATTATAATCTAAAATGTTTTGATTTGGAGACTAACAGTGCACGTCTATATCCGGGACTGAATTCCATAACATCAATTGTTGAAAAAGACAAAGATAATATGTGGATCGGAACTGCTGCTGGCTTGTATTTATTGAATCGAAATACTGGTGAATATCAGTATATTGAAATGGAGATAGGAATCACTTATATTAATACGCTTTATCAGGCAGATAATGGGTTGTTATATATCGGGACAAATGGTATGGGAGTATTTATCTATAATCCTCAAGATAAGACTTTCGAACATTATTTTTCTGATAATTCTGCTTTAGTTTCAAATAGAATATTTACAATATTGCCGGAAGTAGATGGACGTATAATGATGAGTACAGAGAACGGAATAACCTGTTTTCATACTAAAGAAAAGATATTTCGTAATTGGACTAGAGGAGAAGGCTTGTTGCCTGCATACTTTAACGCAGCGGCAGGAACGGTGCGTAAAAATAAAAACTTTGTATTCGGTAGTACGGATGGAGCAATTGAACTTCCGATGAATGTGAAATTCCCGGATTATAAGTTCTCCAGATTGGTATTTAGCGACTTTCATCTGTCTTATCAACCTGTTTATCCGGGTGTCAAGGATTCCCCTTTACAGAAAAGTATCGATGAGACAGATGTATTAGAGCTGGCTTATGATGAGAATACGTTTTCATTTGAAGTTTCTACAATCAATTATGATTCTCCCGGAAATGCACTATATTCGTGGAAATTAGAAGGCTTTTATGAGAAATGGACTCAACCGGGAGCAAATAATTTGATTCGTTTTACCAATTTGCCTCCAGGTAGATATATTCTTCATGTACGTGCTATATCCAGAGAAGAACATGACATTGTTTTTCAGGAACGTGCTATGAAAATTATCATCACGCAACCTTTTTGGTCGAGTTGGTGGGCTATCTTGTGTTATATTCTGTTGGTAATAGGGGGATTTTATTTTGTTCTACGTGTGATAAATCTAAGAAAACAAAAGAATATATCTGATGAAAAAACGCAGTTCTTCATCAATACGGCCCATGATATACGTACTCCATTAACTTTAATAAAAGCACCTTTGGAGGAATTATTGGAAGAAGAGACGCTTACCGACAATGGAATAACTCGTACGAACATTGCATTGAGGAATGTGGAAGTTCTTTTACGACTGGTCAGCAATCTGATTAATTTTGAGCGAACGGATGTATATTCCTCTAAAATGAGTGTTTCCGAGTATGAGTTGAATACCTATATGAATGAAATATATAATTCATTCTCTTCTTATGCTGCCATTAGGCGTATTGAATATACATACGAGAGTACTTTCAGCTATATGAATGTATCGTTTGATAAGGAGAAGATGGATTCTATTTTGAAGAATATAATATCGAACTCGCTAAAATATACTCCGGAAAATGGAAAGGTCAGCATTTCCGTGTCCGATACGAATGATTCATGGAAAGTGATAATCAAGGATACAGGTATAGGTATTCCTGCCAGTGAACAAAGTAAGTTGTTCAAGCTTCATTTCCGTGCCAGCAATGCTATTAACTCTAAAGTGACGGGTAGTGGTATCGGATTAATGTTGGTAGGAAAACTGGTGAGCCTTCATGGAGGTAAAATTAGTGTAGATAGTGTCGAACATCAAGGTACGACAATCAAAATTGTTTTTCCGAAAAAGAATAAGAATTCTCAAAATATCAGTGACGAAGCACCTTCTAAATTTGAGGCGTTGGCTCCTGTACTGCCCGCTCCGAATGTACCGGCAAAGACAACCGCTACGATAGATGATCCAAATTTACGACGGATTCTTGTTGTAGAAGACAATGATGAGCTACGCTCCTATCTGGTCAGTTCATTGTCTTCTATATATAATGTACAAGCTTGCGCTAACGGAAAGGAAGCGTTGATTATTATCAAAGAATATTGGCCGGAACTGGTTCTTTCTGATATCATGATGCCAGAGATGCGGGGAGATGAATTGTGTGTTGCTATCAAAAGTGATATTGAGATTTCACATATTCCTGTGTTGTTGCTTACTGCTTTGGGAGAAGAAAATAATATTCTGGATGGACTGTCGATTGGTGCGGACGAATATCTCATCAAACCTTTCAGCGTGAAAATATTACGGGCGAATATCGCTAATCTGTTGGCAAACCGGGAACTGTTGCGCATGAGATATGCCAATCTGGATATAGAAGCGAAATCAATGGTTCCATCTGCAAACGGTACTAACAGCCTCGATTGGAAGTTTATATCAAATGTAAAGAAAATCGTGGATGAGAATATAAACAACCCTGAATTTTCCGTTAATGTGCTCTGTGAATCAAGTGGCATGAGCCGTACCAGTTTCTATTGTAAATTGAAAGCATTGACGGGACAGTCTCCGACAGAGTTTATTCGGGGGATGCGTTTGAAACGTGCTACCGAGTTATTGAAAGAGGGTGAATACGCTATTAATGAGATTTCAGACATGGTTGGATTCTCTGAAACTAAATATTTCCGGGAAGTATTCAAAAAATACTATAAGATGAGTCCGAGCAGGTATGCTAAAGAAGGAGGTAATCCCGCTGCTACTGATCTGGAAGATGACGACGAAGATTGATAAATAAAAAGCGAATAGATACGTTGTATTTAAAAAAGTTCTCCTCTGTTATGGGTATCTATAACAGAGGAGAACTTTCTTTTTCAAGGCTTATTGCTCTTTTTGGGGAAAAGCGGGATATTATATCGGGAAGTTATTTGCGAATCAAATATCTAATGAATAAATAACCTCCGAATACTTGCAGGCACATTCCGGGAATTCCAATGCGGAAATCCTGAATGGCATTGTAGAAATTTCCTATATACATCCACTCTCCCAATGTCCCTACAACTTGATAGGTAAGTACTACGCCAACCAATACCGGGATGGAGATACGTCCGAAACGTTGTGTGGCCCAACCGGCAGCAATGGCGAGCAATACGGACTTTAATAAAATAGCAGGCAGCACCACCGGCATCGGCATACCAAAAAGTGAGGAGTTGATAATAGGGGAAAGAACAGCAGTCAGCAGACCGACTTTCCATCCGTACTTATAAGCTCCAATCAGTGTGAAGAAATAGATTGGCAGCCAGGTTATTCCAACGATGAATAACGAGGCTGCCAGATAAGTTCTCACATTGCCGTAATTCAGCGAATAGAGTTTTACAGTAGTTGATTCCATATCATTTTATTATTTAAAAGTTCAAATTAATACCACCCATAAACGTAGCTTTGGGCATGGGATAACCTGCATTTATCTCATAACGCTGTGCCAGCAGGTTCTCTCCTTTTATGAAGAGGTTAGCGAAACGGCAGACACGATAATTCCCACGAAAATTCCATAAAACAAAATGATCCTGTTGCTCGCTACCCTTTACAACAGAAGTATAAAGTCCTTTCACATATTGTACTCCAGTCGATATACTCCAACGTCCGGAAGTATAGTCCGCCCCTGCATACAATTTATGTTCGGGGGCAGCAAGAACGGGATTCTCCATGTGCAACCAGCTATAATTGGCGTTCACATTCCAGTGTGAATTGATGTGGTAGCCTATATTCGTTTCAACTCCCCAATTCTCTATCTCTCCGGAATTGATATTCAATGGAGGAAAGAGTCCGTTTGACATAATCAGATTGTCGCCATTGATATAGTAAAGGCTGATTCCATAGGACAATACCCCTTCCAGCAGACGTTGTGAATAGGAAAGTTCATAGTTGATTAGTTTTTCCGGTTTCAATTCCGGGTTGGCAGGAGGAAACATATACATCTCACGAATGGTTGGATTACGGTATCCTTTGCTGACCATTGCTTTAAGTTCTGCATTCTTGGGTAAATGAAAAGCCAGTCCGCCTTGTGGAATCCATTCTGTACCTACGTGTGAATGGTGGTCTACACGAATACCTGCGTCCAGTGAGAACCAACTGCTGATATCCTGACGGAAATCAACGTATCCGGCAAACTCATCCATTTGCTTGTCTACTCCCGGAGTATGTTCACCCGTAGCCAGTACTTTGTTCCATGATTCACCTCCGAAGTGTTGATAATCAAATCCTACGGTCAAACGATTACCAGTAAAGAAAGTGGCACTCTGATACCATGATACACCCAGCATTTTGTCTTTAGAGTTGAAATGTGATTTTTGCGGTTCTTTTCCTATCTGATAGCCATCATTGATTTTATGCCGTCCCCAGTTATAGAAAAAGCTCAAACCTCCTGAAGTCTTTTCATAATGATTTTCCAAAGCGAACGATGTCATTCCACGAGTGATACGAGAATCGTTGTCAATCAGTGGTACTTGGATAGTCCCCGGATTGGAAGCATTAAAATGGGTTACATTCACATCTCCCCATACTTTCCAGAAAGAACTGATATCATAACCTAACTTTGCGTATCCACCATATTGCTCGAATCCCATATCGGGACGATGTCCATCTGTACGATTATATGATCCGGTTACGACGCTACTGAAACGTCCCTTCTTGACACGGTTGGAAAATTCAGTCTGCAACGTGTTATATGAACCGTACCCAACTTGCATATTCGTCTTCACACCTTCTTCCTGTTGCCGACGGGTAACAATATTAATCACACCACCCATGGCATTCGAACCATAAAGTACAGATGCAGGACCACGTAAAACTTCCACTTTCTCTGCCATCATAGATTGATAAGCATCCGCTATCGGATGTCCCATCAACCCCATGTACTGGGGATGACCGTCAATCAGTACCAATAATCCCGCTGTCGGACTACCACCGATACCACGCAAGCTCATGCCACCTGCAGCTCCGGTAGATACGCCATATCCCATGATGCCACGACTGGTAGTGAATAATCCCGGTACCTGCTCCGTTAACAACGGCAAAAGAGAAGGCTCATATCTTTTCTCAATTTGTTGCCTGCCGACTACGGAAATGGTCATCGGAAGATGACGCACATCGGTTTCATTACGTGTTCCGGTGACTACGACTTCATCAATCATATAATTTCTTCCGGCCTGTATGCTATCCTTTTTAGTCTGTGCCATTCCCGAGAGGGAAAGCAAGCTACCGAACAGGAATAAACAAGCTGTATTTCTTTTCATACTTTATTTCGTGTTTCAAGTTTCTTCTTTTTACTTCTTATTTCTGATCTTTTCCAGAAAATCGCGGATCAGTGGTAATATTTCTTCTGCTGATTCCACTTCGCTGCACATTGTTTCTACAGGACATCCTCCTGTATGGT
>OGMF01004189.1_pt1 | contig 10104 bp, 10 predicted proteins | sample 1572921 | NCBI WGS metagenome assembly OGMF01 (sample SAMEA2581919, study PRJEB24529) | metagenome | biome: Human gut stool | place: China | collected 2011
TTTGTTGACTACGTAAAGATATATTGCCGCTCCGGGAAGGGCGGACGAGGCTCTACGCACATGAGGCGTGAGAAATACATACCCAATGGCGGCCCCGACGGAGGTGACGGAGGACGAGGAGGTCACATCATCCTGCGCGGTAACCGTAACTATTGGACGCTGTTGCATTTGCGCTACGACCGCCATGCACTGGCCGGACATGGAGAATCCGGTTCCAAGAACCGCAGTTTCGGTAAGGACGGAGAAGATAAGATTATTGAAGTTCCCTGTGGTACAGTGGTATACAATGCCGAAACAGGTGAATATATCTGTGACGTCACCGAGCATGGACAGGAAGTAGTCCTGCTGAAAGGCGGACGTGGCGGACTGGGTAACTGGCACTTCAAGACAGCCACCCGTCAGGCACCCCGCTTTGCACAACCAGGTGAACCGATGCAGGAAATGACAGTAATCATGGAGCTGAAACTCTTGGCAGACGTAGGTCTGGTAGGCTTCCCGAATGCCGGAAAATCGACTTTGCTTGCTTCCGTATCTGCCGCCAAGCCCAAGATAGCCAACTATCCATTCACCACATTGGAACCCAATCTGGGTATTGTTTCTTACCGTGACAGCAAGTCGTTTGTCATGGCGGACATTCCCGGTATCATTGAAGGAGCCAGTGCTGGAAAAGGGTTAGGATTGCGCTTTCTGCGGCACATCGAGCGTAACTCTCTGTTGCTCTTCATGGTGCCTGCCGATAGCGACGATATCCGGAAAGAATATGAAATCCTGTTGAATGAACTGAGCACTTTCAATCCTGAAATGCTGGACAAACAACGGGTACTTGCCATCACCAAGAGCGATATGCTCGATCAGGAATTGATGGACGAAATAGAGCCTACACTCCCTGCAAACGTTCCGCATGTATTCATTTCTTCCATTACCGGCATGGGACTTTCCGTGTTGAAAGACATTCTTTGGGAAGAGTTGAATAAGGATAGCAACAAAATAGAAGCTATTGTTCACCGTCCGAAGGATGTAAACAAACTCCAGCAAGAGTTGAAAGACATGGGTGAGGATGAAGACCTCAGCTATGAATATGTGGAAGACGATGAGGACGTGGAAGACCTGGAAGACTTTGAGTATGAGGAAGAAGACTGGGAGGATGACAAGCAATGATTGCTCTGACAGAAGATAAACGAATGTTGGGATACGGGGTTATGACACCGTACTCCAACATTTTTTGTTTCGCAACTACCCGCCGGGGAGGTTTCAGCAAAGGAGATTATGCCTCTTTCAACTGTACGCCTTACACGGGAGATGATGCGGAATCTGTCCGTCGCAATCAGGAATTACTCTGTAACTCCATGCCTCAACAGCCTAAAGAATTAGTCATTCCGTTCCAAACACATAGTACAAAGGTGGAGGTAATTGATGAAAAGTATCTCAATGCCACATCTGACGAGCGCACGGCCACGCTGCAAGGAGTGGATGCACTAATCACCAAGAAACCAGGTTGCTGCATTTGTATTTCTACGGCTGACTGTATTCCTATCCTGTTGTATGACCGCAAGAACCAAGTAGTAGCCGCCGCCCATGCGGGTTGGCGGGGAACGGTGAATTACATAGCCGGACACACTCTCGACAGGATGCGGGCACTCTACGGAACCGATGGAAAAGATGTTATCGCTTGTATCGGTCCCGGCATATCCTTGCCTTCTTTTGAAGTAGGCGAAGAAGTGTACGAAGCTTTCCGCATGAACGGTTTTGCAATGGATTATATATCAGAATGGAAACCGGAAACACATAAGCATCATATCGACCTATGGGCTGCGAACCGGATACAGTTGCTCGACTTCGGTGTACCCGGCGAGCAAATAGAGACATCTGGCATTTGTACCTATATGAGGCATGAAGAATTTTTCTCGGCAAGACGGCTGGGGATTAAATCAGGACGTATACTATCGGGAATTATGATAGTAGACACAAAACCATAACTTTTTTAATATGAAGAATATTTTGTCCAAAGGGCAGCTATCGCTTCTCATTGTATTGGGAATTTTGATTCTTGACCAAGTCATAAAGATTGAAGTTAAAACGAATATGTTTTATAATGAAAGCATTCATATCACGGATTGGTTTTATCTTCGCTTTATAGAAAATCCCGGTATGGCTTTCGGTATGCAGATAGTGCCTAAAGCCATTCAGACTATTGCCCGCACAATATTTGCCATCGCGATTGGATGGTATATCGTCATACTTATTAAAGCTAAATATAAGCGTGGTTATATTGCATGTGTTTCGTTGATACTGGCAGGAGCTATCGGGAATATCATCGACAGCATATTCTATGGCGTTATTTTCAGTAAGAGTACACCCACCGAGATTTCTACTTTCGTACCTATAGGGGAAGGATATACCGGTTGGCTGCATGGAAAAGTGGTCGATATGTTCTACTTTCCCCTTTTTGAGTTTAACTGGCCAAGTTGGATGCCATTTATAGGAGGAGACAATTTTGTATTCTTCAGTCCGGTATTCAATTTAGCGGATGCTGCCATCAGTTGCGGAGTGATTATTTTATTTTTGTTTTACATGAAAAGTTTAAATAGCAGTTTTAGTTTATGTACCAGATCACCGTATCAGAAGAAATAAAGAATGCCTGCCCCATCTTCAAAGGTGCAGCCGTCTATGCAGAAGTTACCAATACAGCCTTTTGCGAAGGGCTTTGGGAAGAAATCAACGCTTTCACCCGGGAACTGACTTCCACTACCCAGCCGGAGGACATCAAACTGCAACCCGCCATTGCAGCTACCCGGGAAGCTTATAAACGTTGCGGCAAAGACCCCAGCCGTTACCGTCCTTCTGCCGAAGCCTTACGACGCCGTCTGATGCGTGGAATTGCCCTTTACCAAATAGATACATTGGTTGACCTGATTAATCTGGTATCCCTGCGCACCGGTTATTCCATTGGTGGTTTCGATGCGGACAAGATACAGGGCACTGACCTCAAACTGGGAGTTGGACGCGCTGAAGAACCATTCGAAGGTATCGGACGGGGCGTGCTGAACATCGAGGGACTTCCGGTCTATCGCGATGCCGTAGGCGGTATCGGTACTCCCACCAGCGACAACGAACGTACCAAAATGGATTTAGGCACCCAGCATATCCTTGCCATCGTCAATGATTACAGCGGACAGGAAGGTCTGCGGGAAGCTGCCGAGATGATACAGGAGTTACTGAAAAAATATACTTCTTCGGATGGAGGAAAAATAATCTATTTTGAATAATGAGAAGGACCTTTAATCATGAACATATTCTTTCTGCTACTATCATTCGCACTGGCTTATACTCCGCCTGAAGAGAAACCAAGTTTCTCGCAAATGGAAATCAATCATATCCGGGTTACTACACCGGGGCTTTTCGATAACGAAAATTTGTTAGAATTGCATCTGGAGCAAATACCTGATACCGCCTATTGCTTTCCGCTTCCCGGAGGAAAAGTGATTTCTCCTTACGGACGCGGTAGCGGCCGTCACTCGGGTATTGATATCAAGACTTGCGCCAAAGACACGATACGCAGTGCCTTCGATGGCATTGTACGTATGTCGAAGCCTTACAGTGCTTACGGTAACGTAATCGTTGTGCGCCATTCTTCGGGATTGGAAACGATATACAGTCATAATTTTAAGAATCTTGTTCAGAGTAGTGACGTCGTAAAGGCCGGACAACCCATTGCACTGACCGGACGTACCGGACGTGCCAGCACCGAACATCTTCATTTTGAAACCCGCATCAACGGACAGCATTTCAACCCCAATCTCATTTTCGATTTCAAAAAAAGGACACTCCGTAAAGAGTGTATTCACTGCACCAAGAATGGAAAAGGCGTCATCGTGAAGCCTGCAACAAAAAAAACAGCCGGAACCAGCTAAGTATCCAAACGTTTCACTAAATTTGCAACTGTTTTACCTATAAAACGACATGAACTTATAAACAATTCAATGATAGAAAAACTGATTGTTCTTGAGGATATCGACCCGGTTATCTTTTACGGTGTGAATAACGCCAATATGCAGTTGATAAAAGCTTTGTACCCCAAACTGCGCATTGTTGCACGCGGCAATGTCATCAAAGTGTTGGGAGATGAAGAAGAGATGTGCGCATTCGAAGAAAACATTACCAAACTGGAAAAATACTGCGCCGAATACAACTCATTGAAAGAAGAGGTGATCATCGACATCATCAAAGGAAATGCACCGCAAGCAGAAAAGTCGGGTAACGTCATCGTATTCAGCGTGACAGGCAAACCGATCATCCCCCGCAGTGAAAATCAGCTTAAACTGGTAGAAGGTTTCGCCAAGAACGACATGGTATTTGCCATAGGTCCTGCCGGTTCGGGAAAGACGTATACTGCCATTGCCCTTGCCGTACGTGCCCTCAAAAATAAAGAGATCAAGAAAATCATCCTCAGTCGCCCCGCCGTGGAAGCCGGTGAGAAGCTTGGATTCCTGCCCGGTGACATGAAGGATAAGATAGACCCGTATCTGCAACCGTTGTATGATGCCTTGCAGGATATGATTCCGGCTGCCAAGCTGAAAGAATACATGGAACTGAACATCATTCAGATTGCTCCTCTCGCCTTTATGCGCGGACGAACGTTGAATGATGCAGTTGTCATTCTGGATGAAGCGCAGAATACCACTACCCAGCAGATCAAGATGTTCCTCACCCGCATGGGTATGAACACCAAGATGATCGTAACGGGAGATATGACACAGATCGACCTGCCCTCTTCCCAGACTTCGGGACTGGTACAGGCACTCCGCATCCTGAAAGGTGTGAAAGGCATCAGCTTCGTGGAACTGAACAAGAAAGATATTGTGCGTCACCAATTGGTAACCCGCATTGTAGATGCCTACGAGAAATTTGATAAGGAAACCAAGGCCGAACGGGAAAAAAGAAAACTCACCACGGGGTAACACAGAGTCTCACAGAGTTTTTTTCTGCTCTGTGAGACTCTGTGTCACTCTGTGGTGAAAACCATAGAAAATATCCAAATCATAAATATTATAATGATGCAAGCATTAACAAAAACAGATTTTAATTTTCCGGGACAGAAAAGTGTATACCACGGAAAAGTACGTGATGTTTATAACATCAATGGTGAAAAACTGGTCATGGTAGCAACTGACCGTATCTCTGCATTCGACGTTGTTTTGCCGAAAGGCATTCCTTTCAAAGGACAAATGCTGAATCAGATTGCAGCCAAGTTCCTGGATGCGACTACTGATATCTGTCCCAACTGGAAGACAGCTACACCCGACCCGATGGTAACGGTAGGTGTGATGTGCGAAGGTTTCCCCATCGAAATGATTGTACGCGGTTATCTTTGCGGTAGCGCATGGCGTGCTTACAAAAACGGTGTACGCGAAATCTGTGGTGTGAAGTTGCCCGAAGGAATGAAGGAAAACCAGAAGTTCCCCGAACCCATTATCACCCCGACTACGAAAGCTGAAATCGGTGAACACGACGCAGACATTTCAAAAGAAGAAATCCTTGCTAAAGGTCTGGCTACTCCCGAAGAATATGCCGTATTGGAAAAATACACCATGGCACTCTTCAAAAGAGGAACCGAGATCGCAGCAGAACGTGGTCTGATTCTGGTAGATACGAAGTATGAATTCGGTAAGCACAACGGTACTATTTACCTGATGGACGAAATCCATACACCGGACTCCAGCCGCTACTTCTACTCTGAAGGTTATCAGGAACGCTTTGAAAAAGGCGAAGCACAGAAACAACTTTCTAAAGAATTCGTTCGCGAATGGTTGATGGACAATAGTTTCCAAGGCAAGGCAGGACAACAAGTTCCAGAAATGACAGACGAAATCGTAGCATCCATCAGTGAGCGTTACATTGAACTGTACGAACATATCACCGGAGAGCAATTCGTGAAGGAAGATACCAGCAACATTGCTTCACGCATTGAGAAGAACGTAACGGAATACTTAAACAAGTGATAAACGGTTAGTATGGATTATCCCCAGGAACATATTAAACCCTACGGTGAGGACGGAAAAAAGAGTGAACAGGTAGAAGAAATGTTCGACAACATTGCTCCTGCTTATGATAAGCTGAACCATACCCTTTCATTAGGCATCGACCGCAGTTGGCGCCGGAAAGCGATCAATTGGTTAAAGCCTTTCCAACCGAAGCGCATCATGGACGTAGCCACCGGTACAGGTGACTTTGCCATTCTTGCCTGCCGCGAGTTGCAGCCTGACGAACTGATAGGCACCGACATCTCAGAGGGAATGATGGACGTGGGACGTAATAAAGTAAAACAGGCGCACCTCTCGGACAAAATCACCTTTGCCCGGGAGGATTGCACCTCTCTCTCATTTGCCGATGACACGTTCGATGCTGTAACCGTAGCGTTCGGTATCCGCAACTTCGAAGGGTTGGACAAAGGGTTGGCGGAAATGTGCCGCGTGCTGAAAACCGGAGGACATCTCGTCATTCTGGAACTCTCCACACCGGACCGTTTTCCGATGAAACAACTTTTCACCATCTACTCCAAAGTAGTGATCCCCCTGCTCGGCAAATGCCTGTCAAAAGACAATAGTGCTTACACCTACCTGCCCCAAAGCATCCGTGCTTTCCCGCAAGGCGAAGTGATGCAAAAAGTTATTCGCAAAGCAGGTTTCAGTCAGGTTAATTTCCGCAGACTGACATTCGGTATATGCACTCTTTATACTGCGACTAAATAGAATGATAGGATGGTAAGATGATAACATGTTAAGATTCAATGTTATCATCCTACCATCCCACCATTTTACCATTACTATATTATTGACATAGCACACTAAGAGAATTATGCAGAAATACGGTTTAATAGGCTATCCGCTGAGACATTCGTTTTCCATCGGATATTTCAATGAAAAGTTCAAATCGGAGAATATCGACGCCGAATATGTAAACTTTGAGATACCCAGCATCAATGACTTTATGGAAGTCATAGAGGAAAATCCCAACCTCTGCGGACTTAATGTGACCATCCCGTACAAGGAGCAGGTCATCCCCTTTCTTGACGAACTGGACAAAGATACCGCAAAGATCGGCGCAGTGAACGTCATCAAAATCATCCGCCAGCCGAAGGGAAAAGTAAAGCTTGTCGGCTACAACTCGGATATCATAGGTTTTACACAGTCCATTGAGCCTTTACTGCAACCCCATCACAAGAAAGCGCTGATTCTGGGTACAGGCGGTGCATCCAAAGCCGTCTATCGCGGACTGGCCAATCTGGGCATCGAAAGCGTATTCGTATCGCGTACAAAAAAGGAATCGTCTTACCTCACTTATGACGAACTGACACCGGAGATCATGCAGGAATATACAGTCATCGTAAACTGTACGCCTGTAGGTATGTATCCTAAAGTGGATTTCTGTCCGGATATTCCTTATGATCAATTAACTCCCAACCATTTACTCTACGATTTGTTATATAATCCCAATGAAACCCTTTTCATGAAAAAGGGAGAGGCTCACGGCGCCGTTACTAAAAACGGACTGGAAATGTTGTTATTGCAAGCATTTGCCGCATGGGAAATATGGAACAAATAGAGCGAAAGGAAGGAAAGATGAAGAAAGGTATCAAGTACAGTCTGATCGGACTGTTAGCAGTTATCATTATTGCCCTCACAGGTGCGAGTTTCTACATGCTCGGCTACTCGCTGAGACCGGAGTACAACAAAGGGAAAGATATTCCCGGCTCCTACGAGTATATGCTCAGCGAGTACCCGCAAATTAAGCCTTGGATAGATAGTTTGCAAACTGTCGGTGCTTTACGGGATACCTTTATTATCAACCCTGACGGGGTGCAACTGCATGCCATTTACGCAGCCGCTCCCGAACCTACCCACAAAACAGCCGTCATCGTGCATGGTTATACGGACGATTGCATCCGTATGCTAATGATAGGTTACCTTTACAACAAAGATTTAAAGTATAACATTCTGCTGCCCGACCTGCAAAACCAGGGATTGAGCGGAGGCTCTGCCATTCAAATGGGATGGAAAGACCGGCTGGACGTATTGCGCTGGATGGACATTGCCAACGATATTTACGGCGGAAATACCCAGATGGTAGTACATGGCATCTCTATGGGGGCCGCCACCACTATGATGGTATCCGGTGAACCTCAGCAATCTTTTGTGAAATGTTTTGTGGAAGATTGCGGTTATACCAGCGTATGGGACGAATTCTCCTACGAGTTGAAGGGACAGTTCGGGTTGCCTCCTTTCCCGTTGATGTACACCACCAGTTGGCTGTGTAACGCGAAATACGGTTGGAACTTCAAGGAAGCTTCTTCGCTGAATCAGGTCAGGAAATGCAAACTGCCGATGTTCTTCATTCATGGCGATGCAGATACATACGTACCCACCTGGATGGTATATCCTCTCTACGAGGCAAAATCGGGACCTAAAGAATTGTGGCTTGCCCCCGGTGCCACACACGCCATGTCCTACAAGGATCATCCGGAGGAATACACCGAACGTGTGAAGAATTTTGTAGGAAAATACATCTATTGATGTGATTTTTCCTATATTCGTCCCACAAATACATTAGTATGAAAAGATTAATCTCCATAAGTTTATTCCTATGCCTGCTGCTATCCATGCAGGCACAGAAGGTCTATACTACAGACAATATCCCCAAAGTACATCTTCAGAACAAAATGCGCTATGTCTGCAATCCGGACGGCATCCTCTCTCAGGCTGCCTGCGACAGCATCGACCGTATGTTGTATGCATTGGAACAACAGACCGGCATTGAGACAGTAGTTGCCGTGGTTCCGTCTATCGGCAATGATGATTGCTTTGACTTTGCGCACCGCCTGCTCAATGAATGGGGTGTAGGAAAGAAAGCAAAGAATAACGGCCTGGTCATTCTTTTAGTAACCGATCAGCGCTGCATCCAGTTCTATACAGGTTATGGACTGGAAGGAGACCTGCCCGATGCCATCTGTAAACGTATCCAGACGCGCGACATGATTCCTTATCTGAAAGATGGTAACTGGGATGCGGGTATGGTTGCCGGTGTGCGTGCCGTATGCGGTAGACTGGACGGCAGCATGGTGAATGATACAGATGATGAAGAAGACATTTCTTTCTTCGGCATTCTGGCAGCAGTTATCGGATTCTTTGTTGTTGCCGGAGGAATCGGTTGGATGGCGGCACGTGCCGCAAGCAAATGTCCCAACTGCGGACAGCACAAATTGCAACGCACCAGCAGTAAAGTGGTTTCCCGAATCAACGGAGTAAAAACGGAAGATGTTACCTACACTTGCCGCAACTGTGGATACAAGGTAGTACGCCGCAAACAGTCGTATGATGAAAACTATCGCGGAGGTGGCGGAGGAGGTCCGGTCATCTTTGGTGGTGGCGGAAGCTTCGGCGGAGGAGGCGGTGGCTTCAGCGGAGGCAGCTTCGGTGGAGGTATGGGAGGTGGCGGAGGTGCCGGTTCCCGATTCTGAGAGTTGAAACTCTCAGAGTTACAAGCTACGGGCTGCAAGCTACAAGTGCCTTTCGGTATCACAGCGCAGCAACTCGTAGCTTGTAACTCGTAGCTTGTAACTAATTAATAATCATTTAATAAAAGAAAAGTATGAAGAAATCAACTATTATCATTCTTGTTATTTTAGCTCTCCTCGTCATTTGGGGTGTCACTGGTTATAACGGACTGGTAACTATGGATGAAAACGTAAGCGGACAATGGTCAAACGTTGAAACACAATATCAGCGCCGTGCCGACTTGATTCCGAATCTGGTCAGTACAGTAAAAGGATACGCTTCTCATGAAAAAGAAACTCTGGAGGGTGTGGTAGAAGCTCGTAGCCAGGCTACTCAAATTAAAGTAGATGCTAATGATCTGACTCCGGAAAAATTGGCCGAATATCAGAAAGCTCAAGGTGCGGTAACTTCTGCATTGGGTAAGTTGCTTGCCATTACTGAGAATTACCCCGATTTGAAAGCAAACCAGAATTTCCTGGAACTGCAAGCTCAATTGGAAGGTACTGAAAACCGTATCAACGTGGCACGTACCAACTTCAACAATGCAGCAAAG
>OGMF01004193.1_pt1 | contig 10100 bp, 9 predicted proteins | sample 1572921 | NCBI WGS metagenome assembly OGMF01 (sample SAMEA2581919, study PRJEB24529) | metagenome | biome: Human gut stool | place: China | collected 2011
CGGATTTTTTGCTTTTTTTGTACTTACATGGTGTCACATCAATTGTAACTCTACATTGTAAACTGCCATTATTTCACCAACTTTCTTGTAGAAATCCCTAATTGGTGATATAATTAAATACAAGAGATCTCCAAAATTATATTTATTATAATTATTAAAGTTTACCAGATTTTTTAATTAGGGATTTTTCACTTTGATCACTGTTCCAGCAGTGGTCTTTTTTTAATCATAATATCTTTTAAATTGAACTACGGAACCAATAATTTTAAAGTTTTCAAGTTCAATAGTACCTTTTAAATAAGTAGTGGGTTTAAAATCGCTGCTAAGATTTAAAGGCATAACCATTATTCCGTCATTAATAGTAATAAGTTTTCTAATAGTTGCTATATCTTGTTCTTTTTCCATAACACAATAAAATCCATCTTTAGTCATCTTATTTTGTTCTCTAAGTATTATACAATCATTTTGATGAAACTCAGGATCCATAGTATTATCAGGCATATTAATTACACTATGTAGAATGCATCATGAACAAGCAGAAAAAGGAATAATATCAAAAGAAGAATTATATGAATTATTAGAGGTCCCCCCGGAGGGTATGTAATCTAAAAGTATAATTTTTTCCACACCCACAGACCGCCTACATTTACACAAACTTATATTTTCCGTGAGTTTTTTGGAAAACAAAAGAGTATTAGAACAAAAACTAATACTCAATTTTTTTTAGATCTAATGGATCTTCACTAATAATTTCTAAAGAATACTTCATTCTTAATAACTTTATTACCTCAGCTTTAATATTTTCATAATCTTCATCATCACAAATATTAAAAGTATCTTTAGCAGAATTATAGTGTTGATAAAATGTTGCCTCCCACATTGCATTCCTACTAAAAGAACTAGCTATATAAAATGCAATTACTTCTGGCACAATGTAATTAATAATATACTCATGATAATTATCATAAAAAGGATTAATTACTTTCTCTAATTCTTCATCAGAAATATCCTCATCAGTACATTTTCTAATCATACAATTCCTCCAATTCCTTGTATTAATCACTTAAAAATTGATTTTTTGCAACAATTTATGTCAATTTATTTTAAAAATTATCAAATTATGTTATACTTATCATAGTAAGGAAAGTAAGGAGAAAAGATATGAAAGAAAATAATGAATTGTTAGCTTCAGCTAAGTTAACATCAAAAGGACAAATTACTATCCCGAAGATTGTTCGAGAAACATTAAATATAGAAGAAGGAGATTCTGTAATCTTTTATTTGGATGAAAAAAAGAATATAAAAATTTCAAATAGAAAGGATTGCAAAGTCTCTCCGGATAGTGATAAAGAACAAGTAGCAGTAAAGAGAGGTAGAAAATAATGGCAGTAAAGAAAAGTGCTTTATATAGCAAATTATGGGATAGTTGTAATACACTAAGAAGTAAAGGTGGAATGGATGCAACTCAGTATAAGGATTATGTACTAATAATACTTTTTATGAAAGTTATTACAGATAAATATTGTGGAAAAGAGAATTCATTGATCGAAGTTCCTGAAGATGCAAACTTTAACACTATGGTTTCACTTAAAGGCAAGAAAAATATCGGTGAAGAATTTAATACAATATTAGCCAAGATAGCTGAAGAAAACGATTTGCAGGGAATAATAGATGTTGTAGATTTTAATGATGAAAATAAGCTTGGAAAAGGCAAAGATATGGTTGATGCTTTAACAGGACTTATTGAAATATTTCAAGATAAAGATTTAGATTTTAGTAATAATAGAGCAGATGATGATGATATACTTGGAGATGCTTATGAATACTTAATGAAAAAATTTGCTACTGAAGCTGGAAAAAGTAAAGGTCAATTTTATACTCCATCTGAAGTTTCTAGAATAATGGCTAAGATATTAAACATTTCAAGTTTTAAACAGAATGATCAAGATAGAAATGTACATATATATGATATGGCATGTGGTTCAGGATCGCTATTATTAAAAGCTGGAGCAGAAGTTGGAAAGAACAAAATAGCTCGTTTATATGGTCAAGAAAAAGATGCAAATACAACAGGACTTTGCGTTATGAATATGTTTTTACACGGTAATGAAACAGCATCTATTAGGAATGGCAACACCTTAACAAATCCACAATTTTTAGAAAATGGAAGACTTAAAACATTTGATTTTTGTGTAGCAAATCCTCCTTTTTCAGTAAAAAAATGGAATATTGACTTAGAAGAAACATATGATAGATTTACTGGATTTGGTATGCCACCAGAGGGTTGTGGAGATTATGCATTCTTATTGCATATGTTAAAATCTATGGATCCAGATCATGGTAGAGCTGCAATAATATTACCTCATGGAGTTTTATTTAGAGGTGGACAAGAAGAACTTATAAGAAAGAATCTTATTAAGAAAGGATATATTGAAGGAATCATTGGACTACCTGCAAATTTATTTTATGGAACGGGAATACCAGCTTGTATAATTGTACTTGATAAAAAAGATGCACCTTATAGAAAAAATGTGTTTATTGTTGATGCTAGTAAAAACTTTGTTAAAGATGGAAATAAGAATAAATTAAGGGAACAAGATATTAAGAAAATAATAGATACATATACTGGAAGAATAGAAGAAGAAAAGTATTCTAAAAATGTCTCCATAGAAGATATTGAAGCAGAGGAGTATAACTTAAATATTCCTAGATATGTTGATGCATCTTTGGAAGAAATGAAACCAGATTTAAAAGCTCATTTATTAGGTGGAATCCCTATGGCTGATATCAATGTATTTAATAGTTATTGGAATGTTGCTCCTAATTTAAAAAATGAGTTATTCTCAAGCAATTCTAAAAAAGGTTATTACAATTTAAATGTTGAAAAAGATAATATATCTGAAATAATAAAACAATCTAATGAAATAAAAGATTATTTTGAAACAGTTAGATCAAAAATCAAATCATGGGAAAAAGATATTGAAAACAAATTGTTGAACTTAGATAATACTATAAGAGTAAAAGAATTAATTGAAACAATATCAGATAAACTATTAGAAATATTTAATGATGATATTTTAATTAATAAATATGATGCTTATGAATATCTAATGAAATATTATGAAGAAACATTTAAAGATGATTTATATATGGTAACTGATAATGGATGGATTCCATCATTAACGTTTGCTGAAGATAAAAAAGGTAATATTAAGAAAAACGAATTCGATTCTGAATTGTTACCAAAAGATATTGTTATAAATAAATATTTCAAAAATGAAAATAATGAAATAAATGAATTAAATAGTAAATTAAATAATTTGATAGCTGATTTTGATAGTATCGTTGAAGAAAATACTGGTGATGAACAATTATTTAATGATGACGAAAAAGTTAATGAAAAAGAAGATAAAGATATAGCATTAATCAATATTTTATTAAATAACTTATCAGAACAAAAAGAATTAAAGAAAGAGATAAAAGATAAACAAGAATCATTAAATGATAAAGTTATTAAAAAATATAATTCTTTAACTGCAGAGGAAAGTAAAAATATCATAATTTATGATAAATGGTTTGAATCTATTGAAAATAAATTTAATACTTGTATGAGTAATCTAATTAACAGCTTAGCATATGGCATTACAAATTTAGATTATGAATATGAATCAACTCTTACCGATTTAAATAACGAGATAGAAGAAAAAGAGAAAGAATTATCTTCATTATTAAAAGACTTAGTTGGAGATGAAGATGACTTAAAAGCATTTAGTGAATTCATTAATCAACTTGGTGGTGATGCCAATGAATAGTGAATTAAAACCAAAAATCAGATTCAAAGGATTTACTGATGATTGGGAACAACGTAAGTTAGGAGAGTTATATAATTTTAGATATGGTGATGGGAATCATAATCCAAGTAATGGTGGAAAATATGATGTTTATGGTGCCAACGGAATTATAGGAGGATATGATAAATTTAATTCTGAAGATTCAATTATAATTGGTCACATGGGAGAATATGCAGGTTCAGTGTTATGGGCCAAAGGAAAACACTTTGTAACGTATAACGGCACAATTACAAGGCCAAAGAGAAATAATATTGATGATAAATTTGGATACTATATGTTATACAGAAAAGAACTTAATAAGATCTGTGGAGGAAGTGGATTACCATTTTTGTCGTATCAAGAATTAAATAAAGTTGAAGTTAATTATTCAAAAGATAAAGATGAACAAATTAAAATATCTAAATTATTAACAGATTTAGATAACCTTATCACTCTTCATCAACGTAAGTGTGATAAATTGGTAGAGCTTAAAAAGTCTTTGTTGGAAAAAATGTTTCCTCAAAATAACTCGGTTATTCCTGAAATTAGATTTAAGGGATTTACTAATGATTGGGAACAACGTAAGTTAAAAGAATTATGTAATATATATGATGGAACTCATCAAACTCCTAATTATAAAGATAGTGGAATAATGTTTTTATCAGTTGAAAATATAAAAAATTTAAAATCAAATAAATATATTAGTTATGATGATTTTAAAAGAAATTTCAAAGTTTATCCAGAAAAAAATGATATTTTAATGACAAGAATTGGTGATATTGGAACTACGAACATAGTTAAAGAAAACTCGTTAAAAGCTTATTATGTAAGCCTTGCGTTATTAAAATGTAAAAGTATTAATCCATATTATTTAAATTTTGCGATGAATTCTAATTTTGTTCAAAATGGACTGAAGCTGAGATCTTTATTAACAGCAATACCTATGAAAATTAACAAAGATCAGATAGGTGAAACTGATATAATTTATCCAGTTGATTTTAAAGAACAATCAAAAATAGGAAAAGTATTTGATAATATAGATAACCTTATCACTCTTCATCAATGTAAGTATGATAAATTAAATAAAATTAGGCAATCATTACTAAATGATATGTTTATATAGGAGGAAGATTCTTATGAGTGGAGTTAATGAAAAAGAAATAAAAACACAAGAACGAATATTACATGAAATATTTGAAAAAAAGTTAGGATATACCTATCTAGGTAATTATGAGGATAGAGAAAATAATTCGAATATTGAAGAAGATTTATTATTTAAATTCTTAACAAAAAAATATTCTGAAGAAATATCAAAAAAAGCAATTGCCGAATTAAAGAAGATTGCTCATAATGAATCAAAATCTCTATATGAAGTTAATAAAGAGTTTTATGAACTATTAAAGTATGGAAAAGGAATATCATTATATGTAGGAGAAAAAGATGAAAAAGTATACTTTATTGATTATAATGATTTTTCTAACAACGATTTCTATGTAGCTGAAGAAGTCACTGTAAAAGGACAAAATGAAAAAAGACCAGATATTGTTGTATATATAAATGGTATTGCTATAGCAGTTATTGAATTAAAAAGAAGTACTGTATCAATAAATGAAGGAATTAGACAAAACTTGGATAATCAAGATCCTAGATTTATAGAAAGATTCTTTACAACGGTTCAATTATTGGTTGCTGGAAATGATACGGAAGGATTAAGATATGCAACAACAAGAACTCCGGCAAAATACTATTTGCCATGGATTGAAGATATACATGCTATAGGCAAATTACACGAAAAAGTAAAAGGATTAATTAATACAAGTGACTTTCTTATCGATCAACAAATTCCTTCTTTATTTGAAAAAGAGAGATTAATAGATTTAATTGATAATTTTATTTTGTTTGATAGTGGAATTAAAAAGGTACCAAGATATAATCAATACTTTGGTGTAACAAATGCTAGAGAGTTTGTTAAAAGAAATGAAGGCGGTATAATTTGGCATACTCAAGGATCAGGAAAATCTTTATCAATGGTATTATTGGCAAAATGGATATTATCCAATGTAGATGATTCAAGAGTGGTAATATTTACAGATAGAAAAGAATTGGATAAACAAATAAAAGATGTATTTGTTAATACTGGAGAAACTAAGATACACAGAGCTACAAGTTGTAGTAATTTGCTTGAATCTCTTAATGATTATAGCAGTGGTAACTTAATTTGTTCGTTAATTCATAAAGTTGGAGCATCTGTAGACGAAGATTCTGATAAAGATTATGCTGACTATATTAAGCAATTAAATGCTTATAAAAATAATGATTTTAAAGCTAAAGGAAACATATTTGTATTTGTTGATGAGTGTCATCGTAGTCAAGCAGGAATGCTACATGATGAAATGAAGCGATTATTACCTGATGCAACATTTATTGGTTTTACGGGTACACCATTAATGAAGAAAAATAAAGCAACTACATTAGAAAAATTTGGAAAGTATATTCATACATATAAATTTGACCAAGCTGTTAAAGATGGTATTGTAGTTGATTTATGCTATGAATCAAGAAATGTAGAACAAAGAATTAATAATCCGGCAAAAATAGATGAATGGTTTGAAAGTAAAACAGAGGGATTAAATGAATTTGCTAAGCAAAAACTTAAAGAAAGATGGGGAACTTTACAAAACATAACAAGTTCTGAATCTAGATTAGAAGAAATTGTAAAAGATATTATTTTTGATTTTGAAAAGATATCAAGATTAGCACAGGGAAAAGGAACAGCAATGCTTGTTGCTAGTTCAATATATGAAGCTTGTCGATATTGGGAAATATTTCAAGCTAAAGGATTTACTAAATGTGCAATAGTATCATCATATTCCCCATATATAGCAGATATAAAAGGTGAATCAACTGGGGAATTTACATTATCTGATAAACAAAAAATATATGATGTTTATGAAAAAATGTGGAATAAAGCAAAATATCCAAAACTTAGGAGTGATTCAGAACATGATGACCATTCAAATTGTTTTGAAGACGATGCAATATATAAGTTTATAAATGTTCCATCAGAAATGAAATTATTAATAGTTGTTGATCGTTTATTAACAGGATTTGATGCTCCATCTGCTACATATTTATATATAGATAAAAAAATGCAAGATCATGGATTATTTCAAGCGATATGTCGCGTTAATAGATTAGATAAGGATAAAGACCTTGGGTACATTGTTGATTATAAAGATTTATTTGAGAGTATAGAAGGCGCTGTTGAAGATTATACTTCAGGAGCATTTGATAATTTTGATAAAGAAGACATTACTGGATTATTAAAGAATAGATTAGATTTTTGTAAAAATAGATTAGATAATGCTTTAAAACAAGTAAAAGTAATCTGCGAGCCAATAGAAAGTCCAAAAGGTACACTTGAATTCTTACATTATTTTGTTGGTCAAGAATTATCGATTGATGAATCTCGAGAAGAACAATTGAAAGATACAGAAAGCAGAAGAATAGAATTTTACAATGCAGTATCTAATTTGGTTATAGCATACACTAATATAGCTGATGAAATGACAAAAGCAGGTTATACAAAAGAAGATAGTAAGATTATAAAAGAACAAGTTAATTTCTATAATGCAGCAAGAGATGAAGTTATGAAAGCAGCTGGAGATTATATAGAATTAAAAAATTATGATGGTGCTATGAGATATATGATAGATAATTATATAAATGCTGATGCATCAGAATTGCAATATAAATTAGATGAAGCTACCTTACTTGATGTAATCGTTGCTAATGGTATAGAGAAAGCAACTCAAACATTACCAAATAATGTTAGAAAAAATAAAAAGTCAGTGGCCTTAGCAATAGAGGCAAATATAGCTTCTACAATTATTAATAATACTCCAATAAATCCAAGATACTATAATAAAATGTCTGAATTATTAAAAGAACTTATAGATATGAAAAAGGATCAAAATTTAGATTATCAAGATTATATTAAACATCTTGTTGAATTAGTCAAAAAGGTAAAAAATCCTGAATCTAGCGGTGAGTATCCATCTTCTATTCATAATGTTAGATTAAGGGGATTATATGATATTCTTGATAAAGATGAGGGCGAAACATTATTATTATATAATAGTCTAATTAGTTCTGTACCATATGACTTTATGGACTCTAAAATGAAGCAAAGAGAAGTTAAATTTTTAATAAAAACAGTTATAAGTGATGAATCTAAAATTGATGAAATATTCAATTTATGGAAGAATACTCGAGGATATTAATATGATTATTAATGGATTTGATGTTGAAATAATTAGAAAAAAAGTTAAAAATATAAATTTAAAAGTATATCCAAATTTAGATATAAAAGCTTCAGTACCAGAAGAAATGGATACATCTTCAATAAAAAGAATGATAATTTCAAAAGAAAACTGGTTACGTGAAAGATTAAAAAAATATGATGAACAAATTAGAGCAACTAAAAGAAAATATGTATCAGGAGAGGATCATTATTTAAATGGTAGAAGATATATATTGAAGGTAATTGATTCAAATACACCATCTGTAATAAAAGAAAACTCAAAATATATAACAATGTATGTGAGAAAATCATCAAGTTTAGAGAATAAAGAAAAATTAATGAATTCATTTTATAAAGAGCAATTGACTATAAAAATTAATAAATATATGCCAGAATTAGAGAATAAAATGAATGTTAAGTGCAATGGATATAGTATTAGAAAAATGAAAAATAAGTGGGGAAGTTGCAACCATGATAATAAAACAATAATCTTTAATGTCGATTTAGCAAAAAAGAAAGATTCAGAAATAAAGTATGTAATTATACATGAATTAGCACATTTAATAGAAAAAAATCATGATGAAAGATTTAAACAAATTATGGATTGTTATTGTCCAAAATGGGAAGAATACAATGTATCGATTAATGAATTATTAGGTTCAAACAAGATTGATTGATTTTAAAAGTCTGAAATTATCTCAGACTTTTTTGTTACTATTAAATTTTAAAAAATAATGTGATATAATATTATACAAATTTAGGGGGCGATGTAATGAGTCGAAGATATAGAAGTAAAAGTTATAATGGAAGAGGATTAGTAAGTATAGCAAGTTATTTGATAAGACAATTTTGTTTTCCTAATCCATTTGCTAATATAGTTAAAGATCCAAATACAGCTACAATTGTTAACTGGATATGTGGTGGTATTTTTATTCCACTTGCATATATACTTACAGGCACATGGTATAAAGGTGGTGCTAAAGCAGTTGGTAGCTTTGGATTCTTTATTAATTATGCAATCCTAACAGGTTTATTTTTATTGATAACTAAATTTATAACTAATCTTTATTTAGTAACATTTTTATTCATTTTAGGGTATGTTATATTGTGTATAGTTGAAAGTAAATTATTTGGAGAAAAACATCCATTTTAAGAGTTAGTAAAATAGTTACTAATTCTTTTTTTTAGGTACAATTTAGGTACAAAAATACTAAAAAACCACGGTAAATGAGGGTTTATGTCAATATAAAAAGGCCTGTATTTAAAGGGTTTAACACAATTTGGTCTCTTCTAACTGAAGAGAGCAGGCCCCCTGAAGAGAGCGAAAGTTCTCATTTTTGTTTGCTTTAAATGGGTTAAAGCTTATTTAGTAATTTTAGGTACAAAAAAAGCAAATTTAAAAATAGTTCATTGAAGAAAAGTAGCAAAAGTGATAAAAATCCTCAATGAGTTTTGACAGTTAAAATGAAAATTCTTAATTAACAATTTCTAATATATCGACAACGATACGGATAAACAGTATAATATCCGTATAAATGAACAAAAAGGTGAAATTATGAGTTCTACGACAAAAGAGGAGTTTATAAATGAAAGTAATATAGAAATCATTCAAAAACTTATGGAAAGAAATAATGGATATATTATTGCAAAAGAACTTGAGGATTTTGATGGTTCTTTGTCAAATAGTATTTGTAGACATAAATTAGATAAATGAATTACTTATAGATGATGATAAAAAGCTTCCTTTTATAATGCCTTTAATTAAGAATATACGTGAAATAAAATGATTGTATTTTCTATATTCCAATTTAATGATGTTATTATGAAATTTATTAACATAGACACAATAAGGATAAAATTCAGAAGTGTAAGTTAAAATTCCTTCAATAATCTTATAATTCTTATTTTTAATATTTTTTCTTGAATATTAGGTAAAATAAAAATGTTTTATCTTCAATATTTAATAA
>OGMF01004196.1_pt1 | contig 10093 bp, 5 predicted proteins | sample 1572921 | NCBI WGS metagenome assembly OGMF01 (sample SAMEA2581919, study PRJEB24529) | metagenome | biome: Human gut stool | place: China | collected 2011
GTAATTCCGTAGAAAAACTTTGTGACGAGTGGGTTTTGAGTACGTCGGTATGAGGCACTGGTGGTTTCAGTGCCCATACCGCTACGCACTCAACAAACGGGAGTGCCCACGAGACGCAAAGCTTTTCTGTGGAATTAAGGAAAACAAAAAAGTGCTAACGAACAATTGACACAAACTACTCAACAAAAATATCGACCTTCCCCCCTTTTTATGTTATAATAACTCATTATGACTTAGGAAGGGGGCTTTTTGCATATGAACAAAGACAAGAAAAATGTTTGTATCGGGTTGTTAGCACATGTGGACGCAGGAAAAACAACGTTGTCAGAAGCCCTTTTGTATCAGGCGGGAGTGTTGAAAAATCCGGGACGTGTGGACAAGGGGGATGCCTACTTAGATACATTTGCGATGGAAAAAGAGAGAGGAATCACGATTTTTTCCAAGCAGGCAGTTTTTTCGTGGGAGGATATGCAGGTGACGTTGTTGGATACGCCGGGGCATATTGATTTTTCAGCGGAGATGGAGAGGACATTACAGGTTCTTGATTATGCCGTGTTAGTAATTAGCGGACCGGATGGGGTGCAGGGGCACACACAGACACTGTGGAAACTTTTGGAAAAATATCAGATTCCGGTTTTTATTTTTGTAAATAAAATGGATCAGCCGGGAACGGAAAAAGAATTTATTTTAGGAGAACTTCAGGCAAAACTAAATTCTTCGGTGACAGATTTTTCAGATTTACAAAGTGAAGAATTTTATGAGCAGGTTTCTCTTTGCGAAGAAGAAATGCTGAATCAGTATTTAGAACAGGGAGAAGTGGAAGTTTCGCAGATCGCAGAAAAAATCAGCGAGAGAAGGATTTTCCCGTGTGTGTTTGGGTCGGCACTGCGGATGGAAGGCGTTAAGCATTTACTGGAGGTAATGCAGACACTCCTTTTGGAGCCATCTTACGATGAGGTGTTTGGGGCAAAAGTGTTTAAAATAATGCGTGATGATAAGGGAGCCAGACTCACTTATGTTAAAGTGACCGGAGGGCAGTTAAAACCTCGTATGGAACTGTCCGATAAAAAGGGTGAGTGGACAGAAAAAATTAATCAAATCCGTGTGTACTCCGGAAGCCGTTTTGAGACTGTGGCACAAGCAGTTCCGGGTATGATTTGTGCGCTGACGGGGCTCACAAAGACGTATCCCGGGGAGGGACTTGGTGCAGAGTTTGACAGCGGTGCACCGGTATTGGAGCCGGTACTGACTTACCGCATTTTATTTCAGGATGGAGAAGAACCGGCAAAAATGCTTCCAAAACTTCGTGAGATTGAGGAAGAGGAACCGGCGCTTCACATTGTCTGGAATGAAGAATTACAGGAAATTCATGCGCAGGTGATGGGAGAAGTGCAGATTGAAATTATTAAGCGGTGGATTTTGGAGCGGTATGGTGTTTGTGTCACATTTGGAACCGGCAACATTGTTTACAAAGAGACGATTTGCGAGCCGGTTGAGGGTGTTGGGCATTATGAGCCGTTACGGCACTATGCGGAAGTTCACTTGTGGATGGAGCCGCTTGCCGTGGGGAGCGGTGTGCAGATTGCGACAGACTGCAGTGAAGATAAGCTGGACAAAAACTGGCAGCGGCTGATTTTGACGCATTTGGCAGAAAAAGAACACAAAGGTGTGCTTACGGGAGCCGGACTTACCGATGTAAAACTTACATTAATTGCCGGCAGAGCGCATAATAAACATACCGAGGGCGGAGATTTCCGTGAGGCGACTTATCGTGCCGTGCGCCAGGGACTGATGCAGACGAAATCGGTTTTGTTAGAGCCGTATTATGAATACCGACTTATTGTGCCGGAAACGTCAATTGGACGGGCGATGACAGATATTGAGCGCATGGCGGGGAGTTTTACCCTGCAGCAGAATTTACCGCAGACAAATGGCGAAGGGGCACAACCGATGGCAGTTCTTACCGGAGAAGCTCCTGTCAGTACCATGCGGGATTATACGCAGGAAGTCACCGCCTACACAAAAGGACATGGACAGTTGTTCTGCTCGCTTTTAGGATATCGTCCGTGCCACAATGCAGATGAAGTAATTGCCGCAAAACAGTACGATGCCGACCATGATGTGAAAAATCCAAGTGGTTCGGTATTCTGTGCACATGGTGCCGGATTTTTTGTTCCATGGAATCAGGTGTTTGACTATATGCATATTGACACGTCAAAACGGGCAAACAGAGATTCTTCTGAAATGGAAAATGACGTGACAGAGAAAAAAGAGACGAAAAAGCAGGAAGAGGAATGGCTGGATGTGTCGGAGATTGATTCCATTTTGGAAAGAAGTTCTTTTGCCAATCGTAAGCAGGGGGGTGTTTCACACAAAGGAATTTCTGCAAAGCGGGTAAGTTCTGTCAAAGAAAAGCCGGTTGGTTTGTCAAAGCCAAGAAAAAAACAGATGCCGGATGTTAATTACTTGCTGGTTGATGGGTATAATATTATCTTTGCATGGGAAGAATTAAAAATGCTGGCGCAAAGCGACATTGCGGCGGCAAGAGGAAAACTGATGGATATCCTGTGTAATTATCAGGGTTTTCATAAATGTGAGCTGATTTTAGTATTTGATGCGTACCGTGTGGCAAACCACAAAACGGAAGTCTTGGATTACCATAACATTCATGTGGTTTACACAAAAGAGGCGGAAACGGCAGACCAGTACATTGAAAAATTTGCTCACGAAAATGGTAAAAAATATCGTATTACCGTTGCAACATCCGATGGATTGGAGCAGATTATCATTCGCGGAGCCGGGTGCAGGCTTTTGTCTGCCAGAGATTTTGAAGCGGATGTGAAACGCTCAGAGCAGGCGATACGGGAAATTTTAAAAGAACAATAAGAATTGGAGGAATGACAAATGGCAGCAATTGAAATAACGAAGGAAAATTATGAAGCAGAAGTATTACAGTCGGACAAACCGGTACTGTTAGATTTTTGGGCATCCTGGTGTGGACCATGCCAGATGGTATCACCGGTAATTGAGCAGATTGGAGAGGAAAATGATTCGATCCGCGTCGGTAAAGTAAATGTGGATGAACAGGGTGAACTTACGATGCAGTTTCGTGTCGTGTCGATTCCGACATTGGTTGTTATGAAGGGTGGAGAAGAGGTAAACCGAATTGTTGGGGCTGCCTCGAAAAGCGAAATTTTAGCAATGCTGTAAAAGCAAAAGAAGGGGGAGTAAAAAATGACAGCGAAAAAGAAACGATTGCTTTTTATGGTGCTTGGCGTCTGTTTGTGTGCACTTATTGCGGTGTTGATAGGGGAGAGGGCAATATCAGACAATAAAAAAGAATACGCAGAAAGATGCAGTGAATTCGCTGGGATTTGGACAGATAAGGATAAGACGATATCTCTTGAGATACAGCGGGTGACAAGTGAGGCTATTTTCTTTTCTTTAGATGAAAAAAACAATCGACTGTTTTCTGGAAGAGCAGTTGGGGATGAAACCTATGAATTCACTTATAATTCGACGGGGAACATGTATCGGATGTCAATCCGGCCGGGAACGGAAAATAAGCTGACAATTCAGTTGTTAGACAAAAAGGTCAGATTAAATTTCCCGGGTGGAGGAATGAAAAAACAGAAACCGCCAAGATTTAATGGCATGCTGACGAAAAAAACGTCATTGGTGAATCAAAAGGCTTATTCGCTTTCTGGTTATTTGGGAACGAAAAAGAAGCCGGCGAGAGCGTTGAATCGGTATTGCTCGTTTAGCCGGTTAGAGGATGGCACGATATGGCGGGTGCATACGCTGCTGGACGAAACAGGGGAATATTTTAAAACGGATTTATTGGGAATTACCATGAATTCAACATTGTCTGAGTGTAAGAGGGCACTTGGAAGGATGATATCTGAGCAGACACTTGTCTGGAAAGGAATACGGAGACAGTATGAAAATGACAAGTATGTCAGCACCATTGTAACCAATGAATTTGGTGTTATAATAGAAATGGATTGTCAGCTTAAGAATCTGCCCGGAGCAAAGAGAGAAGGGGAATTTATTCTGAAAGGAAATACTTTGTATCGTTTTGCCGGAGACTATACGGGCGGAATTAAAATTACGATACCGTCTAAATGTAATCGGATTTCTTCGCATGCTTTTGATGCGGGGGAATATGGGTATTCACTCAATGCAAAGCGGAAATATACAAGGAACATTACAATTCCCAAAAAAGTATTTGTTGAGGAGGATGCGTTTGCAAATTGTGGTTCTCTTACGATAAACATTGCAGAGGGAACGACGAAAATAACGAAAAAAGCGTTTGCCCATATGGTTTCAGAAGAGTCCATGATGAAAAAAGTTAAGTGGGTAGAGGTAAATCTGCCTTCTTCCCTTGAAGTGGTGGAAGAGGGAGCGTTTGCTTTGGGAGAGTCCACAGACAAACTGCGCAGATTCTGGCAGATATATTCCTGGGATTCTGAGAGAATACCGGTACGTATAAATACCTTAAAGATAATGAGAGAATTTACACTTACATATATAGGAGATAATGCGTTTTGGGGAATTGATATGGATGGACTTCCACCAGGACTAACCTATCTGGGGACTAATTATACGGTTCAGCTGTATAGTTCGGGTTATGATTCCGATAGTAAGCTTGCGCTGCCCGTCTCGTTGAAAAAACTAAAATCTCATACCATTTATCTGTTGGATACTTTGGATAAACTGTATCTGCCAGATGATTTGGAGATTTTAGAGGATGATGCAATTTTTGGAGGCAGTGTACAGCAATTTGTATATAAAAGTGGATTAAATAAATTCAAACAGGAAAAAACATTTGGACAGTGGATTCGTTCCAAAGATGGCAGTGTCCTTTGCACAACAAATGTGATACAATATAATTCGAGATTAAAAAAGATGGAGATGGCATCGGGTGATTTTGAAAAACTACCTAATGAATATTACGAGAAATATAAAAAGAATTGTATTGTAGTGAAAGTGCCGGAAGGTGTTAAGGAAATTTGGGGAATGGCAAACCTTTCAACTTATGAGAAGGTAATTCTTCCGAAATCGTTAAAGAAGGTTAATGTTGAAGGAATTTTCTCAGATTTAACCGGACGAGTAGTGTTTCTTGGCGATAAAGTTCCGGAATTTACAGGAGAATGCGATATAAACCTGGGTGATGAGTTTGAAATCCGTGTAAAAAAGGGACTAGAGCGAAAGATGCTTCGGGCATTAAAAAAACATTTTTTAATGTCAAGTGATACGCTGAAAAGATATATTACAACTTTTTGACAAAACAAAGAATTAAACTATAATAGAATGTTGGGGGATAATCAAATTTTGAATTTTAGACCCTGGGCAGTATAAGATAGAATGGAGGAAAAAAAGAAATGAAACAATTGGTAAAGGGAATTGTCTTTGCGGCAGCAGCACTTATGCTTATGCAGGCACCGCAGGCACAGGCAAAGGTAAAAGTAAAAAAGGTAACGGTAAAGAGTAATTATGGAAGTAGTGTCCATGTTGCGGTTGGAAAAAAAGTGAAACTTACAACGACTGTGAAAGTATCACCGAATAAGTCTTCCAATAAAAAGATTGCAACGGTTTCATCATCAGGATATGTGAAAGGAATCAAAACCGGAAAATGTAAAATTACCGTGACATCCAAAAAGAATAAAAAGAAGAAAGCAAAAATTACGGTAACGGTCGTAAAGAAAGTAACATCCGTTGCGATTGAAAAGCCGAAAAATCAGTTATATGTAGGAAACAGTCTGACTCTGAAAGCGACTGTAAAACCGGCAAGTGGAAGCTATAAAAAGGTAACTTGGTCATCTTCGGACAAAAAGATTGCGACAGTTACAAAAGCCGGTGTGGTAAAAGGAATCAAAGCGGGAAACGTCACAATCAAAGCAACTTCTGTGGAGGGAAGTAAAAAAACAGCAAGTTTGAAAATGACTGTGATGGCAACCAACAGTGTCGGCATTGCCTCTGTGGAGGTGCTTAGCAACGATGTTGTCCGGGTATCTCTGGATAAAGCGAAGGCATTGACAAACAAACAATTTAAAATAGAAGGAAAGCGCTATTCTTATGGAACATATAACCGCACCTATTCCGTGGCAAGTATTCGTAACTATGATAATCGTACCTATGATATTAAGCTGACGGATGATTATAATGTAGAAAAAGATTCCTATGTCCGTGTCACAATCTCGGATTTGCCGGGTAATGGCGTAAAAACAATGGAAGCACAGGCGTTGTTTACCAAATTAAGCGAGCCAAAAGAAGAAAAATGGCTTGGCGTCGTTGGCGATGAGTGGAACAAAACAGTGGATTTAAGCGAGTACGGCTGTGGAAATCTTTCCTATCAGATTACGGGTGAGATTCCGGGAATTACCCGTAAAATTAAAAATAATGAAATCACATTTTCCGGGACATTGACAACTGTGACCGTGGGAACGGATATTACCATTAAGGCAACCGATGAAATGGGTACGAAGTTCACAAAAGTGATTCATGTGTATATTGGAAACGAATCTGCTATCGTGGCGAAAGCAGAGGATATGACGGTTGTGACCGGTACCCAGTTAGATGCAGTTCCATTTCTTGAGGTTCTTGGCGGCAGCGGTTCTTACAGCTATTCTGCAATTTCTCTGCCGGCAGGTTTGAAGATGGATGCGGAAACAGGAACGCTTAGTGGTAAAGTGTCCGGTGTTGGCGAATACCGTGTGCAGATTACGGTAAGTGATGAGAAAAATACAAACCGCATGGTTGAAACTTCTGCTCTTATCCGGGTGGTTGACCAAAGAAGAGTTGCCGGTCTTGTAGTAGATGAGAAAGGAGCGCCGGTAAAAGGTGTTTCTATCGTCTGCGAGAATTTGACAGATGGCAGCATTTTTACTTCGACAACGGATGAAAAAGGAAATTATGTTGTAAATGTCGGCGAGGGAACCTATCAGATTACAGCTTCACTCGGCGAAAGAAAAGATGCCGTATACCGGTTTACAATTGGCTCCGGCGGAAGAGAGCTTAATTTTACATTACAATAAATTGTAGTAGAAAGGAATTATTTTATGCTTGCAAAAATCGTAAGAGAATGTTATGGCAAAGAAATCAGTGAATGCGGGAAGGAAGAACTTTATCATGCTCTGCTTACGCTGGTGCAGAAAAAGGCAGGGGAAAAGGAAGAGAATACAGGAAAGAAGAAACTGTATTACATATCAGCAGAGTTTTTGATTGGAAAACTGCTAAGTAATAACCTGATTAACCTTGGGATTTATGAGGAAGTAAAAAAAGAACTTTCCGATGCCGGTAAAAATCTTACAGATTTAGAGGAATACGAGCCGGAACCATCACTTGGCAACGGTGGTTTAGGAAGACTGGCAGCCTGCTTTTTAGATTCCATTGCGACGCTTTCTCTGCCGGGTGATGGTGTCGGATTAAATTATCACTACGGTCTGTTCCGTCAGGAATTTAAGAACAGAAAACAGATGGAAGAGCCAAATCCATGGATGAATAAGGACAGCTGGCTGATTCGCAGTGACAAATCTTTTACGGTTTCTTTTGGCGGTTTCGATGTGAAAGCATCGTTGTATGATATTTTGGTGACCGGCTACGAGAGCCGGACGAACCGCCTTCACTTGTTTGATTTGGATTCTGTGGATGAAACGATTGTTCATGATGGAATTGAATTTGACAAGGAAGATATACGAAAAAATCTGACCTTATTTTTGTATCCGGATGATTCTGATGACAAAGGCCGTCTTTTGCGCGTGTACCAGCAGTATTTTATGGTAAGCTGCGGTGCACAGCTGATTCTTTCTGAAGCAAAGGATAGAGGCTGTAATCTGCATGACCTTGCAGATTATGCGGCAATTCAGATTAATGACACGCATCCATCCATGGTGATTCCGGAACTGATTCGTCTTTTGACAAAGGAGGGAATCCCGTTTGATGAAGCAGCAGAAATTGTAACAGATACCTGCGCCTACACGAATCATACGATTTTGGCAGAGGCACTGGAAAAATGGCCAATGTCGTTTATTGATGAAGTGGCACCGGCAATTGTTCCGATTATTCAGAAATTAAATGAGAAAATAAACGCACAGTATCACGATGAAAAAGTAGCAATTATTGATGGTGAAAATCGTGTTCATATGGCACATATGGATATTCATTTTTCACACAGTGTCAACGGCGTTGCTTATCTTCATACGGAAATTTTGAAAAATACGGAACTGCATAATTTTTATACCTTGTATCCGGAAAAATTCAATAACAAAACTAACGGTATTACATTCCGCCGCTGGCTGCTTCATGCAAATCCACTGCTTTCTTCCTTCTTATCGGAAACGATTGGAGATGGATATAAGAAAGATGCGGAAAAATTAAATGCACTTTTGGATTACCGTGATGACAAAGCAGTTTGCCGGAGATTATTAGAAATTAAAGATGCAAATAAAAAAGCACTTGCTTCTTATTTGAAACAGACACAGGGAATCAAATTGTTAGACAATGCGATTTATGATATCCAGATTAAGAGACTGCATGAGTACAAGAGACAGCAGTTAAATGCGTTGTATGCAATTCACAAATATTTGGAAATTAAGGCAGGTAAGATTCCAAAGCGTCCGATTGTTCTTTTATTTGGCGCAAAGGCAGCACCGGCGTACGTCATTGCCAAAGATATTATTCATTTGATATTGTGCTTGCAGCGTCTGATTGAAAAAGACCGTAAGGTGAGAAAACATCTGCAGGTTGTTATGGTAGAAAACTACAACGTCACAAAGGCTGAAAAACTGATTCCGGCATGTGATATTTCGGAGCAGATTTCGCTTGCCTCGAAAGAAGCAAGTGGTACCGGCAACATGAAGTTTATGTTAAATGGTGCAATTACTTTGGGAACCGAGGATGGTGCCAATGTGGAAATTCATGAGCTTGTCGGCGATGATAATATTTATGTTTTCGGAGAGGACAGTGATACGGTAATTGCCCACTATGAGCGTGGAGATTACTGCTCAAAAGATTATTATGAAAAAGATTCGGAGTTAAAAGAAGCCGTTGATTTTATTGTCAGCAAGAAAATGCAGAAACTTGGTGACAAGACGATGCTTACAAGACTTTATAACGAGTTATTGAATAAAGACTGGTTTATGACATTCCCGGATTACAGAGCGTATGTGGCAGCCAAAGAAAAAGCCTATGCGGATTATGAAAACAGGGAAGAATGGGCAAAGAAAATGCTTGTCAACATTTCAAAAGCAGGTTTCTTTTCCTCTGACCGCACGATTTCGCAATACAATGATGAAATCTGGCACCTGTCAGAAGGTACTAAGTAAGGAAGGAATACTTAAATAACCCCATCCCTGGCGTGTGTGGGGGAGAGCAAGATCCGTGCTGGAGTTTTTCAGCCGGATTTTTGTCTCTCTTGGGCTCATGGAAGGATATTTACTTAAAAGCAGGGCAATGGCACCGCTCACAATTGGTGTGGACATGGAGGTGCCGCTTTTCTTTGAGTAGAAAGAGCCGTTTGTTTTGTCGGGAGGGCAGCAACTGATAATATGAGAACCGGGCGCAACGACGTCCGGTTTTTTGATGCAGGAAAACGTAGGACCTGCGCCGGAGTGAGAGGAAGGAATTACATCGGTTCTTTCGGCAAAATCATACGAGCCAACGGTGATAATTTTTCGGGAGTTTCCGGGTGCACTAATAGTCTGTGGGTCAGGTCCCTGATTACCGGCCGCAGCAACCACGATAATACCGGCATCCCAAAGCTGATTAACTTTGCGGACAAAAGCACTGTCTTCGGGATAGGCATGTCGGTCATTGGTGCCAATGGAAATATTTACAATGCGGATTTTTAAGCACTCCTGATTTTTAAGAATCCACTGAAGCCCATTCATGATGTCATGAATGGTGCCGTTGCCCTTACTGTTTAACACTTTAACCCCAATTAGATTTGCCTGCGGTGCGATGCCTTTGTATTTTCCATGAGAAAAGGTTCCTGCTCCGGCGGCAATCCCTGCAACGTGGCTTCCGTGGCCGTTGTCGTCATAAGGCGCAGGCTTTTGATAGAGAGCATCGTACCATCCGGTGATGCGTGAGC
>OGMF01004203.1_pt1 | contig 10069 bp, 9 predicted proteins | sample 1572921 | NCBI WGS metagenome assembly OGMF01 (sample SAMEA2581919, study PRJEB24529) | metagenome | biome: Human gut stool | place: China | collected 2011
CGTAGTAGGGATTATGGCTGGCAGAAATCATGATGCCGCAGTCGAAGTCGTCCACTCGGGCGATGTAAGCCACAGAAGGGGTGGTAGTGACATGGAGCAGGTAAGCATCTGCACCGGAAGCGGTCAGACCTGCGACCAGGCTGTACTCGAACATATAAGAGCTGCGGCGGGTGTCCTTGCCAATGACGATACGAGCGGGGTCGGTGTCACCATTGCGCTCACGCAGAGCGTTGTAATACCAGCCCAGAAAACGACCAACCTTGTAGGCATGATCTGCGGTCAGAGTGATTCCAGCTTCGCCACGGAAACCGTCAGTTCCAAAATACTTTCCCATTATAGTTTTCTCCTCATCCAAAGAGCAAATTGACGAATATATGCTTTAGCCGAGATAGACTCTCGTTGCCTGCTGCTCACCACGGAGAGGTAGCATGCAGCACAGCCATGCTTTGGACATGGCTTCTATATCTAGTTATACAATTGATGAAAAAACACTAGCTACCTCAGCAAATTCATCACTGCAGGTTTTCACCGAATTAAGATGTCCACCAACTACTCCATCCGCTGCTGTAAGCTCAAATATCGGCTTTTGTGCTGCTTGCGCCCTTGGAATTAATCCATTATAATTTTTAAATTCTGCGATTTTGTAATCATTGCGTTTTGCAACCAGATTGTATTTTTGCAAAGCTGCTATCGTCAACGGCTTAACCACATAGTTTTCGATTGTTTCTGGAATTTGTTCACTCCACATCGCAAATGCCTTTGTCTCTCGATTTCTATATTTATTGAACTGTTGCAGCACATATCCCGTAAACTTTGGAGCTCCTGCCACACAGTCAAATCCAGAAATCATCGTTCTATCTAGAGACAACTGATAATTGTTTATCCATGTAGCGAATGTTCTTCCAATATTTTGCATTCCTCGAAGTGAAAACATGTCCGGAACAACTGGAATAAAATAATTGTCGCATCCAAGCAAGATAGCCCTATTTAGTGCGCCCATATTGGGACCAATATCAAATAGGACATAATCGATTTCCTGCTCTCTACAAAAGTTCATCACTACTCTGTATATTGCAGACGTAACTCTAAAACCACGTTCTTGTCCTGCCAGTAACTGTGTCCATGCATTAGTTAATTCCGTTTCAAAATCAGACAGCAACAGATCTCCAACAAAAATCCATATATTTCTATTCTCAATCTTATACGGCTTAACCGGTTTAATATCTCCCGATCCCAGAACGATCGGTTCGACAGCTTTATAAATGCTGTTTCCGTTGGTTCCCCATTCTTGACTTATAATTGCATCGTCACACAAGTGGCTTGACAGGTTGCACTGTGGATCAGCATCAACAAAAAGAACTTTCTTACCCATTCGCTCTAGCGCAAAGCCCAAGTGGTAGGTAAACGTTGTTTTTCCTACGCCACCCTTGTTATTAAAAAACACAACATTTTTCATATCGTTTTCCTTATATCAACCCGGTTATTCTCTCTTCTAAAGAGTAACTTAATGAATGCATACCTTGGCCGGATTATAATCCGTTGCCTGTTGCTTACCACGGAGAGGCAGCACACTTGAGCAGCACAACCATGTGGCTGAACACATGATCGCTATAGGTATTAGTCTCTTCGGAACAGGTCACGAGTATAGACCTTTTCCTGAACGTCATCCAGACAGCTGTCATAGCGGTTGGCAATGATGGCCTGACTGCGGTTTTTGAATTCCTCAAGATCATTCACAACCTCGCTGCCAAAGAAGGTAGTGCCATTGTCCAGGGTCGGCTCATAAATGATGACTGTTGCGCCCTTGGCTTTGATACGCTTCATAACGCCCTGAATAGAGCTCTGGCGGAAGTTATCAGAGTTGGATTTCATGGTCAGGCGGTATACGCCAACCACCACATTGTGTTCCTTGCTAGGATCATAAGCCTCGTTTGCTTCATATGCGCCAGCGATCTCCAGCACACGGTCAGCAATGTAGTCTTTTCGGGTACGGTTAGACTCCACGATTGCTTCAATCAGGTTCTCCGGCACATCAGCGTAATTGGCCAGAAGCTGCTTGGTGTCCTTGGGCAGGCAGTAACCGCCGTAGCCAAAGCTTGGGTTGTTGTACTGATCACCAATACGAGGATCAAGGCACACACCCTTGATAATTTGCTGCGTATTCAGTCCCTTCATCTCCGCATAGGTATCCAGCTCGTTGAAATAGCTGACACGCAGAGCCAGATAAGTGTTGGCAAACAACTTAACAGCCTCGGCTTCCGTAAAGCCCATAATCAAGGTATCGATATTCTCCTTGATTGCACCTTCCTGCAGTAAACCAGCAAAAGTATTGGCAGCCTTCACCAGACGTGCATTATCCACATCAGTACCCACAATGATACGGCTCGGGTACAGATTGTCGTACAGAGCTTTAGACTCCCGCAGGAACTCCGGGCTGAAAATGATGTTGTCGCAGTGGTACTTTTCACGCACAGAAGCCGTGAATCCGACCGGAATTGTGGACTTGATGACCATGATGGCATCAGGATTATACTGGATCACCAGCTTGATGACAGCTTCTACTGCAGAAGTATCAAAGAAGTTTTTCTTGCTGTCATAGTTAGTAGGTGCTGCAATAACTACAAAATCCGCATCTTTGTAGGCAGTTTCAGCATCCAGCGTGGCAGTCAGATTTAAGTTCTTTTCTGCCAGATACTTTTCAATGTACTCGTCCTGAATCGGAGACTTCTTGTGATTGATAAGGTCAACTTTTTCCGGGATAATATCCACTGCCATGACCTCATGATGCTGCGATAGCAGCGTAGCAATGGACAAACCGACATAGCCGGTACCAGCAACTGCAATTTTCATAATGTTCTATCCTCCCGATTTAAATCAGATAGTCCTATTGATATACCCTTCCGTTGCATTATCTCTATGCTTAATAATGCAGGGATTTCCAAAAACGATTGAATGATCTGGAACATCGCAATTCACATAAGTGTTCGGTGCAATTAAAACATCGTTTCCAACTTTAATCGCGCCAACAATCGTAGCATTTACGCCAATCCAAACCTTATCTCCAATTACAGGTATCCCCATGCGCTTCCCGCGGTTTTCCTGACCAATCGTAACACCCTTATGTAAATTGATATTTTTTCCTAAGACAGCCTCCGGATTAATCGTTATGCAGTAAGCGTGTCCAAAATACAGTCCAGGTCCAATACTTGTCCCAACTGCTAATTCAATATGCCTTCTATCTCTGGCAAGTTTAAAAAGCAGCCTGTACCACTTCTTTGCAAGAGGAATCTGTGCATTTTGCGCTTTCCGATAAAGCCGTTGAAACAGGGGTACCCCCCCCCCGCATATCTTTTAGCATCCTGTTCGAGTACCATATTCATTTTGATTCCCCCGTATAAAATTTCTTATACCACTGGGCAAACTTCCGCAGGCCCTCCCTCAGGGGGGTGTGGGGCTTAAAACCGAAGTCCCGCTCCAGCGGCGCGGTATCTGCAAAGGTTACAGGAACATCACCGGGCTGCATGGGAACCAGTTCCTTATGAGCCTCAAAATCATAGTCCGCAGGCAACACACCGGCACGCACCAGTTCCTCAGACAGAATCTGCACAAAGTCCAGCAGGTTCTCAGGATTGGAGTTGCCGATGTTGTAAACTGCATAGGGAGGAATGGGCAGCCCATCCTCGCCGTTCTTCTTCTCGGGCGGCTTCTTCATCACTCGGACAACACCTTCCACGATGTCATCCACATAAGTAAAGTCCCGCTTGCAGTTTCCGTAGTTGAAAATCTTGATGGTCTCACCGTTGACCAGCTTGTTGGTGAAGCCAAAGTACGCCATGTCCGGACGACCGGCAGGACCATACACCGTAAAGAATCGCAAGCCGGTGGAGGGAATGTTATACAGCTTACTGTAGGCGTGTGCCATCAGCTCATTGGATTTTTTGGTAGCCGCATACAGGGACACCGGGTTGTCCACCTTGTCATCGGTGGAGTAAGGCACCTTTTTGTTACTGCCATAGACAGAGCTGGAAGATGCGTAAACCAGATGCTCTACTGGGTAGTGACGGCAGGCTTCGAGGATGTTGTAAAAGCCCAGCATATTGCTTTCGATGTAGGCATCCGGATTGGTGATGGAGTAGCGCACACCTGCCTGGGCACCGAGGTTCACCACGATATCCGGGTGGTACTGCTCGAAGATGCTGTTGATGAGTGCCTTGTCTGCGAGATTGCCCTTAATAAAGGTGTAGTTCTCGAACTTCTGAAGCTCTGCCAGACGAACTTTCTTGATGCGAACATCATAATAATCGTTCATATTGTCCAGACCAATCACCTTGGTATCCGGCTCAGTGGTCAGAATACGCTTGGCAAGGTTGGAGCCGATAAAACCAGATGCGCCTGTGATGAATACTGTTTTATTCATTTCCTTTTTCCTTTCATCGCAATATGAATCAATACCATCATTTTGTCTTTATATGCAATAAAATTAAGGCATACCGTAATAATAACTGCTAAAAGAGCAGTGGCCATGGCTAATATAATCCACGAAATATAGGAAACAGAACGCATTGTTAGCATCCCAGAAAGCATCACAATACAAACAGCTGTCACGCTATCAACCGCAAACTGTTTTACAACTGCTTTCATCGGCCAAAATACAAAGTTTCGAGAATCATATACCGCCAACCACACCGTTTGATACACCATCGCCGCAAGAGTACCGATTGCAATACCAATCAACCCCCATGCTTTTACCGTTAGAACAGAAATGACAATATTAATTACAGCAGCAACGATATAGTTCCGTTGTGTCTGCTTGTAATGCCCCGCTGCCAAAACCATGATATTATAGGGAAGACGCAAGCAGTGCATAGCATGCGCCAATGTGAGTAATATCGCAAATGTCGGTTGAATATAATTTGCATCGCTGATTCCCGCAGTATAAACACGGACAAACGGAACAATCAGAGCGGCCGTGCAGGAAAATACGAAGGTGGTTCCGGAATGAATACACCATTCCGTCCATCCAAAAGTTTTTTTAAGCTCGTCAAGTTCCTGCCTTGCCCATAGTTCACCCAGCAACGATTGAATGCCATTCGTCATAGACAAAAATAGTGTCTTGACGCCCCTAATCACCATAAAATAAACAGAATATATCGAAACGTTCGAGAGTGTGGACAACAGCGTCAAAACAATAGTGTCCGTTCCGTCTAATACTACTGCAGCTATATGCTGCGCCACGCCATTCCATTTTTGTTGAATGGGTTCTCCATCATACTGAATTTTCCAATCGATTTGATACCTCCGGTTAACATAAATTCGGAGGGCGAGCGGTCTGGCAAGATAAATCAAGGACGTGGTCAATTTTACCAACTGAACCGAGCCACCGAGTTTTATCATAAATACGCAAACAACGGTATTTAAAACCACCGTAATTGTTTGTGCATTATACTGGATATATCCTCGCTGATCCGCATTTAGCAGTAGCGAATTTACGATACCAAAATAGTATTGTGCAAAAGAACTGATTGAAATTGCCGCAATCAGTGTAGCGGTGTAGATATAGCCAAAACTCTGATTCGCAAGCAACGGATATACGGCAATTAAAATCAGCACATATGCCAATAGGATCTGCGCCAGCCGACGAAAGAATCTGTCTGCCGATACCATCACCTTACTGATTTGTGGTTTATCATTGGTTGACAGAGGCTGATAGAGCGATGATTCAACAACTGCACCAACTCCCAATTCCAGAAAAGAAATCACTCCCAAAAATTGGGTAATTGAATTCACTAGACCATTTACTTCAGATCCAAAATATTCCAAGAATAGGCGTGGTAAAATAAATCCGCACACCAGCGCAGTAATCTGTGATAACAATGATGCCATTGTGTTTTTTGCTAAAAGTTTTTTTCGCACATTTCTCTCCCGTTCATTGCTTCAAGGACATTGGAAGCTTGAGCATTCTTCCAATTTTATAATCCCATTCCAGCGGCTCGATTTTATCAAATCCGCTGCCATCAAAAAATGTCAACTCGCCAAAATAAATCTGTCCATTACACTCGTACAAATCAACACGAATATGCGGAAGTCCCTTTGAAAGCTTTTCGGCAATTGCGACCATCTTCTCAAATTGTTCAGGCTTCTCAGGATGAACTTCCGCATGACTATATCCCCATGTAAAATCCAACCAGTTAAAGTCCCGATCAAAATAATCTGCTTTCGTGGGCTTGTCAGAGTTCCGATCAGAATTAATCATGAGAAATTTCATCGCTCCATCAAAGCAGTAGAATTTATAATCTTTAAGATCACCGCTGGCATCCACCATATATTTTTCTGCAATAATCTTTCGTGGGACATCCTTGTAAGGCCATTCACGATGCCTAATATAATAGTTTTCTTTGAGTCCCTTTCGCAGTTCTTCCTTGACTTTCGGAATATCCAGCTTGGATTTGTTTTTGCAAATACACATTCCCGAACCGGAATTGTGGTTACATTTCAGTACAAACTGGTCAGGCAACGCATCAAAGTCGATTTCATCCGGGTCATCCCATACCCCCAGCAGAGGAATCAGGTATTCCTCCCCAAGAGTCTGGGCAATATATTCCCTGACCTTGTATTTATCCACCATTACGGTGTATTCCGGTTTCCGATTGTAGAGTTTTAACCACTGGAGCTTCTCGTTGAAGGTTTGGGGGGAGTCTAAATTCAGACTTCTTCCCAATTCAGCTCTAAACCTTCTTTGTAGGTATTCTCTGTCAGGCATGTCATTGTATTTTCCTCTGGCAGAATCAATTATAAATCTGTAATCAGAATTTGTTAGATATCTAATTCCTGCGGAAATATACTTTGTCGGCTTATACATATTCTATCTCCTCCCAATGGCTTCTTTTCTCATATCTTATGCTTTTAGCCTGTAAAAAGAAAATCATAAAATAGAAAAACGTGTCCTTTGAAAAATAGGATACCTGCATAAAATCCATTACTAACTGCAGAATAAAAACTGTCACACATAAAGTGGTGATTTCATTGTATTTTTTCATTCCATGGATCAGTTCTTTTAGGCAGTACAGATAACTACTATAAAAAGTTAGAATTCCTAAAATTCCTCCACAAGCAAGAATTTCTATATAATTACTATGTAAATACGTGTTCCTCCCTATGATAAATAAGGAATTCCCTATACCGATTCCCAGTATAGGTGTCTCAATAAACTGCTGCAATCCAATTTCGATGAACTGAAGTCTCCTAATTGTTGACACATCAGTCTCTCCATTTCCAGTAAACTGATTGAGTGTTTGAAGAAGTCTCTCTGTTACAGGGTTAAACGCTGGAATTGACCATATAATAATAATGGCTATAGCTCCTATCGAACAAACCAAGAAGAACTTAAAGAGTGTTTCAATTGGGTTCGAACTTTGACTCACGCTCCGTGTTAAATAAACAAAAAACACACCGAATAGAAGAATGATAAATGCCTTCCGACTCCCAGATACAATAACCATTAGAAGTGCCGGCAATGAAAATATGAGACTTCCAGAAAAATGCTTATTTACTATTTTGGAGAATGTGATTATCAAGGAATACGCAGCCATCATGCCTATCTCATTAACATTTGTAAACTCATTGTCTATGCGATCTCCTGCGGCTATCAACGATTTAATCGTATCAAGTCCATAGTAATAGATTGCATATATAGTAACAATATATCCCGCCCACATCACACAATCGAGCAAACGGCTAGAGTCTTTGTCATCCCGATAATATGTGTATACAAAGTACATACATATCAAAGTCTGCGCAACTGTAGTCATTCTATCTATTGTGTATGTTGCATCAAATGCCCATAGACACGACGCAAAGCCGTATAGTAAAAACAACATGGTACAAAGATGAAATGGTTCAATTGCAATATTTACCTTCCAGCCGTTTCTAATGGCCCCCAGTCCAAATATCACAACTGTCAATCCCAGATAAACATACTTTCCCCATGTTTCCGTAGAAAACACCGTGAACGCAACCAACCACAGCGTTGTAAGCATTACAATTAGCTTATCAATAAATCTACCACTTGTCTTTTCCATCAATTTCACTCTCTGTAAACAAATATTCAAGCCATTCGCCCATTACCGTCTCCGTGCGAAAATGCGCAGCCGACTCTTTTCCGTATTGTCCAAGTCGCATTCGTTTTTCTTTATTACTGATTACTTCCTCAATAGCATCTGCTAGTCCATTTACATCTCCACATGGAACCAAAATTCCATTCTCATTATGTCTAATCAAGGTATGTGGTCCCCCGCAAGGACAATCAGTTGATATTACCGGTATCCCAACTGCCATTGCTTCCATGAGTGCATTAGGGAGTCCTTCATAATCTGACGAAAGAACAAAGCAACTGCTCTGTTTTAGTTCATCTTTAACATTACCAACTTCTCCCATAAAACTGACAAACGAATCAATTCCTAATTCACTTGCCAGTTCTTTAAGGTTATTTTCTTCGGATCCTTTTCCGCATATCTTTAGCTTATATTCCGGATATTTCTCGTGAACCCGTGCAAACGCATTCAATAAGAGTGCATGATTTTTCTGTGGGTAAAGGCGACCCACTGAGAGAATAGTTTTATCCTCACCCTTCCACGCTGTGTTAAAGAAAGATGAATCAACAGGATTAAGAATGATTCTCCCCTTTTTTTGAACTGCAACAGGAAAATATTCCGAAGCTTGTTCTGTTTGAAAAACACAGCCATCTGCGAATCGAAAAATAAATCCAGCAATCCACTTTTTTAAGCCTGTTCCGTATTCCCTATAAGGATCATTTCTTACAGAGACTACTTTTCTGCATCGCATTCCCATAGTCGCCAGCAGCATTCGATAGTTTGGGGGTCCCATAAATGAAAGGACAACATCTGGATTTTCCTCTTTCACTAACCTTCTTAGGCCAATTACTCGTGTGATATTTTTATTTCTTCCCGGTTTTCTGTTCCTGTCCAAGAATACTCGATGAACTTGCGAATCAATCGAATACTCTGCCTTACTCTCATCTGGAATAATATCATTCACAAGAATTGTATAAACTCCTCTATTGGAAAGAAACCCGCTCAATACACTCATGACACGCTGTGCTCCACCTTTTTGCATCGAGTCAATATAAAGTATTGCTTTTTTCATCTTAACCTTTCCACGTTTTAAGTCTACGCTTTCTTTTGGAATATCATTGTTACCACCCGACGATAACCCTTGCTGATAATAGTGTTATGTAACTTGCAGCAAGCCGTTTCATTCTTTACTCAAACTTTTATCCAAGGAGGGGACACAACTAGCATTCATTAGCCCTTCCTCCATACCATCTTATTGACCACGTTCACATAACCCTGAATGATACGAACCACCTTCATGGACACGGTCTCGTCCACATAGTCGGGGCAGGGCTTGCCCAGAACGCCCTTCTGCTTCATCTCGATTGCCATATCGGTGGCGTTGAGCAGCTCCCGGGTGGTGATGCCAGCCAGAATGAAGTCGCCGGCTTCCAGTGCCTCGGGGCGTTCCGTGCTGGTGCGAATGCACACGGCGGCAATGGGATGACCAATAGACAGGTAGAAGCTACTTTCCTCAGGCAGGGTGCCGGAGTCGGAGACGATTGCCAGCGCGTTCATCTGCAGTTTGTTGTAATCGTTAAAGCCCAGCGGCTCATTGACATGGACACGAGGGTCCAGCTGGAAACCGCTCTTTTCCAGACGGTGCTTGCTTCTGGGATGGCAGGAGTACAGGATGGGCATATCGTACTTTTCTGCCAGAGCGTTAATGGCGGTGAACAGGCTCAGGAAGTTCTTTTCGGAGTCGATGTTCTCCTCACGGTGGGCGGACAGCAGGATATACTTGTCCTTCTCCAGTCCCAGACGTTCCAGCACATCGCTTTTCTGGATCTTCTCCAGATTCATGTGCAACACTTCTGCCATTGGAGAGCCGGTCTGGTAGGTGCGCTCCTTGGGCAAACCGGTATCCGCCAGATACTTCCGGGCGAACTCGGAATAGCACATATTCACGTCAGAAATCACATCCACGATGCGGCGATTAG
>OGMF01004207.1_pt1 | contig 10064 bp, 10 predicted proteins | sample 1572921 | NCBI WGS metagenome assembly OGMF01 (sample SAMEA2581919, study PRJEB24529) | metagenome | biome: Human gut stool | place: China | collected 2011
GTCTTTCCAGTTGCCAATCGGCATTGGGTTTGTCCCACCAACCGTCGAACCAGATACCACCGATGGGGCCGTAATTGGTAAGTAGTTCGGTTAACTGGGCATCCATAAATTTCAAATAATCCTCCCACGTGCCGGAGGGGGTACGTCCCGTTTTTTGTCCCGTGCGTCCCCATGGGTAATAATCCGGACGGTGCCAGTCGATATGGGAATAATAGAGAAATAGTTTGAGCCCGTGTTTCCGGCAGGCTTCGGCAAGTTCCTTGATGATGTCCCGTTTGAAAGGGGTAGCTTTGACCACGTTGTAATCCGATTGTCGGGTGTCGAACATGGAAAAACCGTCGTGATGACGAGAGGTGAAACAGATATATTTCATCCCGGCTTCTTTGGCGATACGTACCCATTCGTCGGCGTTGAATTTTGAAGGATAGAACCCGTCAGCGAGTTTTTGGTATTCCGCCTCGTTCAGGCTTTTGTTTGTCAGCACCCATTCGCCGTCGGCGAGCATGCTGTATATTCCCCAGTGAATGAACATCCCGAACTTGGCGTCCCGGAACCATTCCCGGTTCTCAAGGTTTTCTTTCGAGGGAATGTATTTCTCTTGGGCAGAGCAAAATAAGGTCGTGAATAATAAGAGTGTAATAATGAATGTGTTTTTCATGGTGAGGTTTCAATTAAATTTTCACGAAATTAATGAATACAATGAATATTATCAAGTGTTTAATCGCTGAAAAATCACGGGAAATTGGTGTCGATTGAGGTGGTTTAGGTTGGAAAAAAGAATGACTTGACAGAAAATAAATTGAAAATAAATTTGGAAAATGCTTGTATATCCGATTTTAAGTGTACCTTTGTCCCAGATTGAGTTGAATTATTTGTATTTAAATCACTTTCCTATCAATGTATTTGTATCGTTAAGTAGACTTTTTTCAATGAGACCATTCTCAATCATTATTTATTAATCAATTAAAATTGTACTTGATGAACATTTACATTTCAAATTTAAGTTATGGCGTTGATGACGCTGATTTAAACACATTGTTTGCAGAATACGGAGAAGTGGTTTCTGCTAAAGTTATTATGGACAGAGAATCGGGAAGATCCAGAGGATTTGGTTTCGTCGAAATGACAAGCGATACAGATGGACAAAAGGCAATTAATGAACTTAACGGAGCAGAATACGATCAGAAAACTATTTCAGTAAGCGTTGCACGTCCTCGTGAAGAAAGACCCCGTAACAACGGTTATAATTCCAGACGTTATTAATGTCTACCCTACAACAAGAACAGGAGATCAGATCTTCTGTTCTTGCTTTTTTCAACTAAAACAGCAATACAAAGAAAAGAACATCGCTAAACGAATAGAATACCCGGAAGTATATTTATCCGCTTACAGTCTTATTACAATATCAGTTTTATGAAGCCATTTTTTATTGGAAATATAGAGATAAAAACACCTATCATACAAGGTGGAATGGGAGTCGGAATTTCATTGTCCGGCCTGGCATCAGCCGTAGCCAACGAAGGTGGCATTGGTGTTATTTCATGTGCAGGTTTAGGCCTGCTATACCCTAAAGGCAAAGGCGACTATACCGAAAAGTGCATTTGCGGACTCAAAGAGGAAATCAGAAAAGCCCGCCAAAAAACAAAAGGAATCATCGGAGTGAATATCATGGTGGCCCTTTCCAATTATGCAGAGATGGTACGCACTGCCATAAGCGAAAAAATCGACGTAGTCTTTGCCGGCGCAGGACTTCCGCTCGACTTACCCCTATACCTGACACCGGAAAGCAAAACGAAGTTGGTGCCCATTGTATCTTCTTCAAGAGCGGCCAAGATTATATGCGACAAATGGCAGAAGAACTTTGATTATTTACCCGATGCCATAGTAGTAGAAGGCCCTAAAGCCGGAGGACATTTGGGCTTTAAGAAAGAACAAATACAAGATGAGAAATACGCTTTGGAGTCCTTGATACCCGAAGTTGTAGCAATTGCAATGAGCTATAAGGAAAGAAAAGATATTCCTGTAATTGCCGCAGGTGGAATCTCTACAGGCGAAGATATTGCACGATTCATGCAATTGGGAGCTTCGGCCGTACAAATGGGAAGTATTTTTGTAACAACTCAAGAGTGCGATGCTTCACAAACCTTCAAAGAGGTTTATATTCACTCTAAACCTGAAGACGTTCTTATTATCGAAAGTCCCGTAGGAATGCCCGGACGAGCCATTGATGGAGAATTTATCCGTAATGTAGAGAAAGGACAGGAAAAGCCCAAATGTTGCTCGTTCCATTGCATCAAGACGTGTGACTATCAGAAAAGTCCTTACTGCATCATCAAAGCACTGTATAATGCGGCCAAAGGAAATATGAAAAGAGGATATGCATTTGCAGGCAGCAATGCTTTTCTCTCCGAAAAAATACGCAGCGTAAAAGAAGTGATAACCACATTGAACAATGAGTTCCTTTTAGCAACCTGCCAATTAGCCCCAGCGAAAATGAAAACTTAAAAACAATTCAATATGATGAAAAAGAGTATTGTCCGACCAGAGACCAATCAGTTAGCAGAAAACGCTCTTAAAGAGCATAAGAAAAAAGTTGGAGAAGTTATTCTTGTAGCAATTACTCCACGAACAACAATTGAGCTTCCGGCCAATCTATCTCAAGCTGAAATAGCCGAACGTGTAGAACTCTATAAAAAACTGCACAGTTCCAAAATATAATTCAGTTGATTTTTCATCAGTTGACAAAATACAAAAGCCCTGAAGTTTCGCATTTCAGGGCTTTTTAAATCATTCTCCTATCAACAGCCTACTTATTGCAGCATTATTCATAGCCCATTCATAGGTGTAAGCCTTATAGGCTTCAAGAGTATCCATCATCCGGCATCACTGGTACGTTTCATGAAAAGTAAATTTCGTTCGGGCAGTCAGTTGTACACTGAGGATATCTAAAGGGAGTCCGGATCCGGATATGCCTATCCCCCTACTCCCGTCACTGTCTTCAGCAAATAACCTATCAGAAAACTGATTCCGGCCACGGAGAAGCTCAACACCGCCATCTCCGTGAAACGGCGTTTAAAGCTTTCATTACGGGCAATGGCATAATAATAGTTGAAAAAGGCAATAATCAGCAATGCCATCACCAGCATGATGCATAAAGCCAAAACAGGACTTGACAATAAGATAAACGGACCTACCAAAGCCACTACGGTTATGATATAAGCTATCCCCGTATAAATAGCTGCCTTAACCGGACGCTTATTATGAGTCTTTTCTGATTTAGTGGAAAGGTATTCGGAAGAAGCCATAGAAAGTGCCGCTGCAATCCCTGTAATGCTGCCGGTCAGCGCAATCAGTTTCGTATCATTCAGCGCCAGCGTGAAACCTGCCAATGCTCCGGTAAACTCCACCAAGGCATCATTCAGCCCTAGGACCACCGAACCCATATATTGCAAGCGCTCCTCATCTATCATTTCAATAAGCTTTTCTTCATGGTGCTGCTCATCCCGCGCCATCTCGGCAAAGTGTTCCATACTCGGGTATTGGGAATATACCCCACTCGTTTCTTTCTCTCCCAGTTCCAGACGACGAACGGCAAACGTAACACCCAGCAGACGCACTAACCATACATAAAAGCAGATTTCAAAACGATTAGGACTGACATCCTGATGAGTATAGCCTCGTAGTGTGGCGTAGTGCCTACTTTCATCCTCTGCAATACGTTGCAATATCTCCCGGTTATGAATATCCTTTTCCTTTGCCGCTAACTTCCGGTATATAATACTCGACGTTATTTCCTCTTTCTGAAAGCCAATCATCTTTTTGATCAATTCTTGCTCAGTCTCTTTCTCCATGCTCTTTATTTTAAGGATACACTAAATTATAAGTTATTTATCAGGTACAACAATCCAAGCAATAATTGTTTCCGGTCAGAATGATTTTTTAATAAAACATAGAAAGCTGATCGGTACGCAGACTCTTCATTTCCCGTTCTTTAATCACTGCGTCCTTATCCACTTCTCCTATTAGCATCGGAGAATCCTTATCGTGTTTACTCCGGTTAAATTTCGCCGTATTATAATTACCTTTAATAGCATAGCAATAAATGCAGCCATTGAGGCAGCTTTCATAAGTGCCGATGTCAATACTTTCCACACAACGACAAATGTCCCGCTGATTCTTATCTTTACGGGCAATAATAGGATATCCGACAATTCGTTCAATCAACCTATTGTCAACGCACACTCCACCCGAAATACCCAAATGAGATAAGTCGACCTTCATTGTACAAGTATCCAACTCCATCGAACATTCATCCGCAGTCTTCTTAAATGAAATGGCCATGGCATCGATATCTTCCTTTATCAACGGCTCGATATGAAATTCACGGAGAAAGGAACGCACATGCGGATAATGATCAATAAAGCCCAGCATACACTTTTCAGTATAGTCATGCAAAGCAAATGCCATTTCTGCAAATTTGTCTTGGTGGAAAGTAACCGTGTATTGTTCATTCGTAAGAATAGGATCATATCGCCACACCACTTTCTCCCTTCCTATCTTATCAGAAAGGCGTTTAAATGTATCTATACGCTTTTGAAGTGGTGGCAGTTTACTTTCAAGTTCCGTTCCGTACGGATTCAGTGTAAACTGGAAATAGTATTTATAGTCCTGCAATCTGTCCAGTTTATCAATCATCGGTGCAGGATTCTTCGTCCAAAAGACAATGCAATCAATGACAGCAGGGTCCAGACTGACCCTACTGATCATATTAGGATTATACGGATTAGGTACCAAAACATACCTTTCTTTTATCCGGTTGAGAAACCACTCCGAATAAAAAGCAGGTATATCCGTCCTGCGACTGGCACTGATAATCATCTTCCTACTTCGCTATTCGTCGGAAGATGGGACCACGTAATCTTCTTTAATGAATTCGTCATATACCCTCTTGGGATGGTCAAAATGAGCCACACCTGTACGATCTTCATTAAAGTTCTCGCGTCGGAATTTTTTCAGTTTCAAATTGTCTTCAGCATACTCTCTGAGTTTCCTCTTTTCACTCCCGTACAAAGAGCTATCCAACACCTCTGACTCCAACAAACCTTCCCTGGGAGTGATGGTAGGCAATAGATTTTGTTCCAACAGTCCGCGATAAGCACCATTGTACTCACACCAAACATTATCGCCCAAAACAAACAAGCGATACGTGTAGTTTGACCATGCCGTCTTGATGGTAATCTCGCGGGCATAGATTTCTACTGTCGCCTCCGAATTGTAATTCGGATCACGGATGACAACCAACTTTCTGCCTGAAATATCCTCTTTTACTAAAGTTGTCCATCTCTCACAATTCAGGATCTCTTCAATAATTTCAGGTAGTTTTTCTCTAATCTCAAAATGTATTCTCATATTCTTTGCCTGTGGGTCAGGACTTTTTTACTACCCCCCAATTGATATATGCCCCTAAAGATAACAAGTATTTGTCAGAAAAACAATAAAAAATCCGTTATCTATTTGCCATGCGATAGATATTTTCCATATCATCGCGATGTAAAACCTTCAAATTTCCGGTTGTTGTACTACCACCGGAGCTGCATTTATCTGCCATGAGTTTAATTTCTTCGTCAGTGGCCTGCCGTCCTATCAGCTCGCAAATACTAACCGGCATCCCAATTGCGCGATAGAAATCTTCCATGGCTTCAATGCCTGCCAAAGCGGTATGTTCGGGTGATTTGAAATCATTTGTTACACCCATCACATTCACGGCAAACTGAGCGAAACGGGTTACATTTTCTTTGTAGACATACCGTGCCCAGCTTCCCCAAAGAGCTGCCAGACCTGCACCATGTGCTACATCGAATAGTGCACTCAGTTCATGTTCAAGCTGGTGTGTTGCCCAGTCACCAGTTGTTCCACATCCCGTCAAATCATTGTGTGCCAAGCTACCTGCCCACATAATTTGGGCACGATGTACATAATTCTCCGGTTCTTTCAGTACTTCAAAAACACTATCTTTTACCGTACGGAGAATACTCTCAGCAATGGCATCAGTCACCGTCATATCGTCATCATGAGAGAAATAACGTTCCATAGTATGCATCATAATGTCCGTTACACCACAAGCTGTCTGATAGTTGGGCAATGTATAAGTCCGTTCCGGATTCATCACAGCAAATTTGCAACGGCACAGATTATTGGAATAACCTTTTTTCAAATCACCGTCCTCATTGGTTATCACGGTACTGTTACTCATTTCACTTCCCGCAGCAGGAATTGTCAGCACGGTAGCAACCGGCAGACAAGCTTCCGCATGGGCTCGTCCCATATAAAAATCCCAGACTTCACCCTCATAAGGTACACCGAAAGCAATCGCCTTCGCAGAATCAATCACACTACCGCCACCTACGGCAAGAATGAAATCAACCTTTTCTTTTCGGCACAGTTCAATGCCCTCGTGCACTTTCGACAAACGTGGATTAGGAACCACCCCACCCAGTTTTACGTAAGCAATACCTTCCGCCTCCAATGCCCGGCATATTTTATCCAGCAAACCGGAACGCTCCGCACTCTGTCCGCCATAATGTACCAGGACTTTAGCGCCGCCATATTGCTTCACCAATTTCCCTGTTTTATCTTCCGATAATGCTCCAAACACAACCTGTGTGGGTGCATAGTAAATAAAGTCTTTCATCGTCAATTTCGTTTTTCTATTCTGATACAAAGATAAGCATATTGAGGGTAGAAAGGTTCATAGAAACTATAACTTTTCATTATCTTTGCACCGTAATTACCGACTAACTAATCCGAGAATAAATATTATGGCATTTACCAACAACATTATGATTGTCCGCCACAGATTGCTGACAGAGCTGGTAAAACTGTGGAGGGATAACGAACTTGTAGAGAAAATAGACCGTCTTCCCATTGAATTGAGTCCGAGAAGGTCAAAGCATGCAGGACGCTGCTGCGTACATAAAGAACGCGCCGTGTGGAAATACAAATCACTGCCGTTACTGGGACTGGATATGGAAGATGAAAAAGATGAATTAACCCCATTATCAGAGTATGCAGTACATGCACTGGACCGTGCAGAAAACGGAACGCCGAAAGATAACATCATGTGTGTGATTGACGAAGCATGTTCCGCCTGCGTACAAATCAATTACGAAATCACCAACCTTTGCCGCGGATGTACCGCCCGTAGCTGCCAGACCAACTGTCCGAAGAAAGCTGTCCATGTAAAGGAAAGCGGACAGGCATGGATAGACCATGATGAATGCATCAGTTGTGGTATTTGCCACAAGAGCTGCCCCTATCATGCTATTGTCTATATCCCAGTACCTTGCGAAGAGGCTTGTCCGGTGAAAGCTATCAGCAAGGATAAGAAAGGTATCGAACACATCGACGAAAGTAAATGTATCTATTGCGGAAAGTGTCTCAACGCTTGTCCGTTTGGAGCAATTTTCGAAGTGTCACAGGTATTCGATATCCTGCACAAGATACGCAAAGGAGAAAAAATAGTGGCCATTGTGGCACCGTCTATCCTGGGACAATTCAAGACTACTATTGAACAGGTATATGGCGCACTCAAAGCTATAGGATTCACTGATGTCATCGAAGTGGCTCAAGGAGCTATGGATACGGTCAGCAACGAAGCACATGAATTGATAGAGAAGTTGGAAGAAGGACAGAAGTTTATGACTACTTCCTGTTGCCCTTCCTACATAGAACTCGTAAATAAACATATTCCAGGCATGAAACCTTATGTTTCAGGCACAGGTTCACCGATGTATTATGCAGCACGCATTGCCAAAGAGAAACATCCGGATGCTAAAGTCGTTTTTATCGGCCCGTGTGTAGCCAAACGTAAAGAGGCCCAGCGTGATGAAGCTGTAGATTTTGTTATGACTTTCGAAGAAGTGGCATCTGTATTGGACGGACTGAATATTCAGTTGGAGCAATCGCAACCTTATGCCATGTCGTTTGCATCCGTGCGCGAGGCACATGGATTTGCCCAGGCTGGTGGCGTAATGGGAGCAGTAAAAGCCTATCTGAAAGAAGAAGCTGACAAAATCAATGCCATCCAAGTAGCTAATCTGGATAAGAAAACCATCGGTTCATTGCGGGCGTATGCCAAATCAGGCAAAGCACCGGGGCAATTTATAGAAGTGATGGCATGTGAAGGTGGCTGTATCACCGGACCTTGTACGCACAATGAGATTGCCGCAGGTAAACGTCAGTTTGTACAAGAATTAGCTAAACAGGAAAAGACGTATTAAAACCAGCGTAGCGCTGGAGCAAGGCTTCCTTTCGGCGTATAGACTATTTTTCATCCGCAGATAACACGGATTACGCTGCTCTTAAGGCTGCGCCATGCTTCTATAGTATACAACGAGCACGGAGAGAAAAAATCCGTGTGATCCGTGTCATCTGCGGATGAAAAATAAATAGCATGAAGAACTTGATTGATCAATTACATAACAAGCAGACCCTAAGTGCTGAAGAATATAAAGCACTACTCCTTTGCCAAGACGCTGATACTTTAAAGTATCTGCAGGAGCAGGCACGGGAGGTGTCACTTGAGCAGTTTAGCAATCGGGTATTTATTCGTGGGCTGATTGAGATTACCAACCACTGCCGTAACAATTGCTATTATTGCGGTATACGAAAAGGAAATCAATCTGTTCTCCGTTATGAGTTGACACGGGAGGATATTCTGGAATGTTGTCGTGAAGGATATACCCTCGGTTTCCGGACTTTCGTCTTGCAAGGTGGTGAAACATCCTCTGTAAAAGATGATTTTATCCTTGAAACTGTTACTGCTATACATCGTGAGTTTCCGGATTGCGCCATCACACTATCATTAGGCGAAAAGTCCCGTGAGACTTACGAGCATTTCTTCCGGGCGGGTGCCAATCGATATTTGCTTCGCCACGAAACGCATAATGAAGAGCATTACCATCATCTGCACCCCGATAAGATGTCTATCAGACAACGCCTGCAATGTTTGGCATGGCTGAAAGAAATAGGATATCAGACAGGAACAGGTATTATGGTAGGCAGTCCGGGACAGAACACCGATCATCTGGTGGAAGATCTCCTTTTTATAGAGCAATTTCATCCTGAAATGATAGGAATCGGTCCTTTTATTCCGCACCACGATACCCCGTTTGCAGCATGCCCGCCGGGAAGCATAGAGATGACTCTGAAACTTCTTTCCATCTTCCGGTTAATGCATCCGAAGGTGTTATTACCCTCTACCACAGCATTAGCAACGCTCGCACCGGATGGACGAGAACGCGGAATACTGGCAGGAGCCAACGTAGTAATGCCAAACCTTTCTCCCCCGGAACAACGGAACAAATACTCACTTTATGATAACAAAGCCTCTTTGGGAGCCGAAGCTGCAGAAGGCTTACAACAATTAGAAGAAAAACTGACGGTTATCGGATACCGGATATCAAAAGAAAGAGGAGACTACTAATCACTAATCACTCACCCCTAATCACTAAAAAACGTGTATAATGTAAGTTCAAAGCAGGCAGAAGAGTTCATCGATCACCAGGAGATACTGGATACGCTGGACTATGCCCATACCAATAAAGACAACCGTGCCCTCATTGAGAGTCTGCTCGAAAAGGCAGCCTCATGCAAAGGTTTGTCCCATCGTGAAGCCGCTCTACTGTTAGAATGCGACCAGCCCGACCTGACGGAACGTATCTTCCATCTGGCACGAGAAATTAAGCAAAAACTATATGGCAATCGCATCGTAATGTTCGCCCCATTATACCTTTCCAATTATTGTGTGAACGGATGCGTTTACTGCCCCTATCATGCAAAGAACCGCACTATCGCCCGCAAGAAATTATCACAGGAAGAAATACGCCGGGAAGTGGTTGCCTTGCAGGATATGGGACACAAACGTCTGGCACTGGAAGCCGGCGAAGACCCGCTACGCAACCCCATCGATTATATCCTGGAATCTATTCAGACCATCTATGGTATTCATCATAAGAATGGTGCTATCCGGCGGGTAAACGTGAATATTGCCGCTACAACGGTAG
>OGMF01004208.1_pt1 | contig 10064 bp, 6 predicted proteins | sample 1572921 | NCBI WGS metagenome assembly OGMF01 (sample SAMEA2581919, study PRJEB24529) | metagenome | biome: Human gut stool | place: China | collected 2011
GGTTGCAGCATCGGTTGCAACAAGCTCGAACTCGGCCGGATTTTCCACGATGGCAGGATAATCGATCGGGTCGGCTCCGTCAGAATTGGTCAATGTCTGATAAATATATTGAAGACCGAAAAACTGTCCGGTGCGCAGCAGATTTTTGACACCCATATAACCGGGCTCATGCAGATGGTCTACGTAAAATCGAAGGTTTCGTCCGCGCTGTCCGGCAAGATAGCTTGCCACATTTGCAGATCCGGCCGATACGCCGATGCAGTAATCGAATGTAATGTGTTCATCTAAAAAGCGGTCAAGAATGCCTGCGCTGTAGGCGCATTTCATGCCGCCGCCTTCTACTACAAGTCCTGTCTTCATGTCTGGGATACTCCTTTTGCCTGAAATTAGCATTATTGTAGCACTTTTTTTCTTTTTGTCAAATTTTTAACAATATGTGTTTGTTTTTCTGCAACAGTTTAAGTGGTGCCGGGACATTTGAAAAAAGTGATTGGCTGACAATTCCTTAGAATGGGACAGTCCGGAAGGCAGAGATATTGGATTTTTTGATATGAGATATGATTTGACGAATGGGGAGATTGAGGAAGGTATGGGATAATATTTAAAAATAATAATATCCTTTCGTGAAGAAAGTTTCATAAAAGCTAAGAAAGTTTTCAATAAAGTTGTGGAATTTGTTTCTCATGGAAGTTCATCTCCTTTCTGTTTACGCTGTCATTATAAAACACGAAGGGGTATATTACTTGCCAAAATAAAAAAATAACTGGACAAAAATTGCAAAAAGCAGAGATACCGCTTCTCTACTTTTTGCATTTTTCTTATATGTTTTTACGATATTCAGAAGGTGACAGCCCTTTTGCCTTTTGAAAAATCCGGCTGAAATATAGTGGATTATCATAACCAACAATTTGTGCGATCTCATTGATATTATATTGTGTATTTTGAAGCAGTGCTTCGGCATTATATATTCTTTTTTGCAGAATGAATTGCTTTGGCGTGATTCCGGCATATAATCTGAAATTACGGATAAACCAACTGGCACTGACATGATTTTGTTCAGCATAGTCATCAATGCTGATTGGTTCATTGTAATGCTCACTGAAATAAGAAATTGCTTTGTCTATTTCCTCAGCAGCATGGGAGTTCACTGTGTTGACAGAAAATTTAAAGTGGCGCTGTAGTTTTATAAAAATTTGTCTTAAATACATTTCAAGCATTTCAGGATAGCTATCCTGACACATTTGTAATTCTTTTATCATGGCACGGAAAAGATACTGATATTCCGAACCGGAACCACAGTGGAACACCCTTTTATCATTTGTCAATCCATAGGAACGGAGCAGATTGGTGACATTGTTTCCTGTAAAATGAACCCAGTAAACTTCCACCTGGTCTTTGGCATAGTATTCATATTTCTGGGGTTCTCTTGGGCGGTATAAAACCATATGACCAGCATGAACAATCGTTTCTTCCTCATCGTTGTCAAAATGAAAATGAGCTTTCCCAGCAGCAATAAAGATCAACTGAAAATCAACTCTGCCACGTGGTCTCCAGGTGGGAAGTTTAGGGTGCGTATATAACTTGTAAGTCCCACACATGGTTACGACAAGTGGCTTGGATTTATCTTTTCTGTCAATTGTTGAGTTATTCAGATATGCATTATTGGTATACATTTGAGGCCCCCATATGATAATTGAAAAATGTTCATGAAATAATAATCTGAAATACATAAATTTCTGTTTGGCTCATGATGCAATTTTATCATTTTATGCATGTCTTGTCCATTTAGATTTCAAACGTTTGAAATAATGGTATTTTTTGTATAAATTAACGTTCTGGTAAATGAAAGTCAATAAAAGTACATGTCAAAAATAACAAAAGAAAGGAATAAAGAAAATGGTTTTTGTTAATTATACTGTTTTGTGCATGTTTTGTGTAATTTATGATATGGTTTTTTGACATCAGTTTTTATATACTATCTATAACAAAGTTGTGGGAACAAAAATAAGGATCATCGAAAGGAGCAGTTTCACATGGAAGAAAAGAAATACCTGAAATGGTATAACAAGGTGGGGTATGGAACCGGAGATCTGGCAGGAAATGTCGTGTATGCATTTCTTTCCTCATTTGTAATGTTGTATCTGACAAATACGGTAGGGTTAAATCCGGGAGTTGTCGGAACCTTGATCATGGTATCAAAATTATTCGACGGTGTCAGTGATATGTTTTTTGGTACATTGATTGACAAAACAAAGAGCAGACTTGGAAAAGCAAGACCGTGGATGCTTTATGCATATATTGGCTGTGCGGTAACGCTTGTGACGAACTTTGCAATACCGGAAAGTCTTGGAAAAACAGCACAGTATGCATGGTTTTTTCTTGCATATACTTTGCTGAATGCAGTATTTTTTACTGCAAACAATATTGCCTATGCATCACTGGTTACGTTTTGTACAAAAAATAGCAAAGAACGGGTAGAAATGGGATCGTTCCGTTTTATTTTTGCGTTTTTAACAAGTCTGATCATTCAATCTATCACCGTTCAGTTTGTAAGAATGGCAGGCGGTGGAGCTGCTGCATGGAGAACCGTAGCAATCATATACGCAGTAATCGGACTGATTGTAAACACAATTTCCGTATTCTCAATCAAAGAACTTCCGGAGGAAGAATTAAAGGCAGGCAGAGAACAGACAGGAGAAAAATATGGTTTGATTGAAGCCGCAAAACTTTTATTTTCCAATAAATATTATCTTATGATTTGTGTTACTTATATTTGTCAGCAGATCTACTCTGCTATGTTAAATATGGGTATTTACTATATGATTTATGTTTTGAAAAATGAAGATTTATATTCGGTCTTTTCCTGGGCAATTAATATCCCTGTCATCATCGCAATGTGTATTACACCTATGCTTGTGGAAAAGATGAAGGGATTATATCGAATGAATCTTGCAGGATACATTCTTGGAACAGCCGGCCGTGTCGGCGTTATTTTTGCAGGCTATATGGGAAGTGTTCCGCTGATGCTTGCTTTTACCGCAATCGCAGCACTTGGAATGGCACCATGGCAGGGAGATATGGGAGCTGTTGTGGCAAGCTGTTCAGAATACACATACCTGACAAAACATAAACACATTGATGGAACCATGTATTCCTGTACATCCTTTGGAACCAAAATCGGGGGTGGAATCGGAGTTGCCCTCTGCGGATGGCTGCTTGATGCAAGCGGATTTGTCAAGGAAGCGGCCGTGCAGCCTGCATCCTGCATGAATATGCTTCACATTATGTATTTATGGATTCCAATGATCCTGTCATTAGTCATTACATTTATTATGTCAGAAATGAATGTGGAAGCAGCGAACCGGCGACTTAGAGAACAGATGGAGGAGTGTTGACGTGGAATATAGTGGAATGAAAGAAATTGTATGGGGTGTATGGAAAGAGAGGGAAAATATGAACGCTGATATGAAATGGCTGGACAATCCGGAAGTGTTTAAGGTAAATCAATTGGAACCACATAGTGATCATTGCTATTATCTGGATTATTCAGACATGAAAAAAGAAAAAAATCCATTATTACAGTCATTAAATGGTCAATGGGAGTTTGCTTACAGCAAAAATGTGATGGAAAGACCTGTTGATTTTTATAAGGAAACATTTGATGCATCCGGATTCGATAAAATTATGGTTCCCGGACATATTGAACTGGCTGGATATGATAAAATCCGTTACATCAACACGATGTATCCGTGGGAAGGAAAAGAGTACCACAGAGGAGCCTATAGCATGGAGGCAACCGGAGCAGAAGAAGGAATGTTTTCAGAGGCACAGTACAATCCGGTAGGCTCTTATATCAAATACTTTGATTTGGACAGGAGTATGTGTGGAAAAAGAATCCATATCTGCTTCGAAGGTGTAGAAGAAGCTATGTATCTGTGGCTGAATGGCCAGTTTATAGGTTATGCCGAAGACAGCTTTACACCTTCTGAGTTTGATCTGACACCATATATTAAGGAAAAAGGAAATATCCTAGCAGTGCAGGTACATAAGATGAGCACAGCGGCATTTTTGGAGGATCAGGACTTTTTCAGATTTTTTGGAATTTTCAGAAATGTTACGTTGAAGGCATTACCGGATGTTCATCTGGAGGATGTATGGTTTAAACCTGTGTTAAATCAGGATAATGTAAGCGGAAGGGTATCGACTAGCATGAAGGTATCTGCACCTGACAGTCAGCATGTAACTGCATGCTTTATTTTAAAAGACAGGGAAGAAAATGTATTAGTAGAGAAATCCATACAGTTAACGAAAGAAAACGGCCATATGGAAGGCACGATTTGTGTTGATTTGGAAAATGTCAAACTGTGGGATAATCATAATCCATATTTATATCATGCTTATGTTGAGCTTAAAGCAGAGGATGGTTCTCTGGCAGAGGTAATTCCTTATGATATCGGTTTCAGAAGAATAGAGATTATAGATAAAGTAATTTATCTGAATGGAAAACGACTTGTTATCACAGGAGTAAACCGTCATGAGTGGAATGCAAAAACAGGAAGATGCATTGGTGTGGAAGATATGAAAGCAGACATATCCTGTATGCTCAGGAACAATATTAATTCTGTTCGTACCTGCCACTATCCTGACCAGATACCATGGTACTATATGTGCGACAATGCAGGTATTTATGTGATGGCAGAAACAAATCTGGAAAGCCATGGTTCATTCCAGAAGCTGGGGGCAATCGAGCCATCGTGTAATGTACCGGGGTCTTTTCCACAGTGGAGAGATGCTGTGCTTGATCGTGCAAAAAACAATTTTGAAACTTTTAAAAATCATACGTCCATCCTTTTCTGGTCATTAGGAAATGAATCCTATGCAGGAGACGACATTGAGGCAATGAATGTTTATTTTGCTGAAAAGCAGGATGGAAGACTGGTTCATTATGAAAGCTCTTATTATAACAGGGCATATGAGGATACTATTTCTGATTTAGAGACAAGAATGTATGCAAAACCGGAGGATGTAGAGGAATACCTGAATAATAGTCCGAAGAAACCATATATTTTATGTGAATTCATGCATGATATGGGAAATTCCATGGGAGGACTTGGTTCTTATATGAAGCTGATTGACAAATATGATAGGTATCATGGCGGATTTATATGGGATTTTATTGATCAGGCAATTATGGTAAAAGATCCGGTGACAGGAAAAGATGTTTTACGCTATGGAGGGGATTTTGATGATAAACCGGCAGACTATGAATTTTCAGCAAATGGAATCGTATTTGCTGACAGGAAAGAGAAACCGGCAATGCAGGAAGTGAGGTATTACTATGGCTTATACAGATAAATTAAGAGTGGTCTATGGTGACTATACATTAGGTGTACATGGTGAAGGCTTTGATTATATTTTCTCTTATGCACAGGGTGGACTGGAATCTATCGTTAAAAATGGATATGAGTGGCTGTATCGTTGCCCAAAGCCTACTTTCTGGAGAGCGTTGACAGATAATGACAGAGGAAGCAAGTTCCATATTAAAAGCGGAAGCTGGCTTTCGGCAGATATGTTTATTGACTGTAAGGGAATACAGGTGATTATGGATGGCAAGGAGCAAAAACAATACGCACCTGATAATAACAGCTATGGCGGTGATGTTTATGCGGATGAAATTATCGTAACATACACATACGAGACCATAACCACTCCGGAGACAACGGTTCTTGTAAGCTATACCGTTGATGTATCTGGAAAGATTCGCGTGGATGTACATTATCATGGGGTACAGGGACTTCCAGAATTACCTGTATTTGGAATGAGATTTATCATGCCAACACTGGCAGACAAATATTTATATAAGGGACTCTCCGGGGAAACATATCCTGACAGAAAAGCGGGGGCAAAAGAAGGAATCTATGAGATTGAAGACCTGAGTCTTACACAATATCTTGTTCCGCAGGAATGTGGTATGAGAATGGATACAGAGTGGCTTGAGATTACAAGACATACGGCTCTTGATAACAGCAGGACAGACAGTTCATCACAGATACTGCGCATTGAAAAGAATGGCGAAAAATTTGCATTTTCCTGTCTGCCTTATACAGCATCTGAGATTGAAAATGCCTTTCACCACGAAGAACTGCCACCGGCAAGAAGAACCGTTTTATGTGTATATGGTGCAGTAAGAGGTGTTGGAGGTATTGACAGCTGGGGAACTGATGTGGAAGAGGAATATCGTATCAGTGCAGAAGATAATATAGATTATTCATTTACCATATGCTGATTGTGGTTGGAAAATGTAAATGTGGGATAAATTATGAAATTTAAGATTACCAGAAATTGGTTAAAAAGTTTTTTTATGATGATCATTGCGGTTATCGTTATGGGAATGTGTGTATCACTTCTTGTGATGTGTGATATGGGAGCAGATCCCTGTTCAGCAATGAATTATGGAATTTCGCATAAGCTTGGGATGAGTTTTGGGAATTATCAGCTCCTTTCCAATATTGTTCTGCTGATTATAGTAATTATTTTTGATAAGAAGCTTATTGGTACAGGAACGCTTGGGAACATGATATTGGTTGGTTATTCGGCAGATTTTTTCACATGGATATGGAAAGAAGTCTGCCATATACAGGCACAGCTTAATCTGGGGATTAGAATTGTTATTTTGATTCCTGCACTCATACTGTTTATTCTGGCAGCAGCTATATATATGCAAAGTGGACATGGAACAGCACCATATGATGCAGTATCCTTTTTAATCAGTGAAAAAATTGAAAAGCATTCTGGGAAAAATATGTTTCGGATTGTACGGATTGTATATGATCTGGCAGCAACCGGTATCGGTGTTATAGCCGGAGGTGAAGTTGGTGTGATAACGATATTGATGGTGATTTTGCTGGGACCTACCGTGGATTTGGTCGGACGAATAATGAAAACAAGAAGGGGAGTGGAGAAACAGGGAGTATAAATAAAAGGAGTTGCTTGTAAGTGCTATTGGTATATGAAAACAGAAATACAGGAGTATCTGCGGAGTGGAAGAAGCCAGTACATGTGCCGCCGCATCTACATGAGGCAATAGAAGTAGTGTATGTAACGGATGGAGAAATAGAACTTGGAGTGGGACAGGAATTGTTCCATATGGATGAAGGGGATTTTGCAGTTGTGTTTCCAAATGTAATACATCATTATCAGGTGTTTGGGGAAAAAGAAAACAAGGTAATATTCCTGTACCTTGAACCAACACTGTTTCCTTCCTATTACAGGGAATTGCAGATATACAGCCCAAAGAATCCGGTTGTGAAAAAAGAGCAGGTGCATCCGGATGTGGTAAATGCCATAAAATATCTGACCGGAATAACAGAGGGGGATCCCCGGATGATACAGGCATATGCACAGATGATCCTTGCACATGTTTTCACAACAATGCCAATGATGGATAAAAGTGCGGTAGGGAGTGATGACCTGATTTATAATGCGGTAGAATACGTGGCCAAAAATTTTAGGGAAAACATCAGCCTTGAAAAAATGGCATATGAATTGTGTGTAAGTAAATATGTGTTGTCAAGAATGTTTGCAAAAACCTTTCACTGTAATTTTAGTAAATATGTGAATGGAGTCCGGTTAAATTATGCAGTTGCGGCACTGGAAAACACAATGGATTCCATTACAAATATATGTCTTGATTGTGGATTTGAAAGTCAAAGAACTTTTAACCGCGTGTTTAAGGAAAGATATAAAATCACACCTAGAGAATATCGAAAAAGGATAATTATGTAAAGCGATGTAATGCTGCCGGTATTGGGGCGGTGATGACAATAATAGTTATGAATGGCATCCGGAATTAGAAAAAGTTGTGGTGTTTCCTGAGAAAGAGAAAACTTGTCATAACAGCTGAAAATAGATATAATAGTTACACATGTGGGATACCACAATGAACGAAAAAGGCGAGGAAACAATCATGGCATTTGTACATCTGCATACACATACGGAATATTCATTACTCGATGGTTCCAACAAAATAAAAGAATATGTAAGCCGTGTGAAAGAACTGGGGATGAACAGTGCCGCGATCACTGACCATGGCAATATGTATGGTGTGGTGGAATTTTATAAAACCGCAAAGGCAGCAGATATTAATCCGGTGATTGGCTGTGAGATCTATGTGGCGCCGAATTCCCGGTTTGACCGCGAGACCAGCCATGGCGAGGACCGGTATTACCATCTGATCCTGCTTGCGGAAAACAATACCGGTTATGCGAACCTTATGAAGATCGTCTCCATCGGGTTTACGGAAGGGTATTATTACCGGCCACGTGTGGATTTTGAGACGCTGCAGAAATACCATGAGGGATTGATCTGCCTGTCGGCGTGTCTGGCGGGAGAAGTGCCGCGCTATATTGTGCGTGGATTTTATGAAGAGGCAAAAGGCATTGCAAAAAAATACCAGGACTGTTTTGGAAAAGACAATTATTTTCTGGAATTACAGGATCATGGCATCCCGGACCAGAAGACGGTCAACCAGGGGCTTCTTCGGATCAGTCAGGAACTGGACATTCCCCTTGTCTGCACGAACGATATCCACTATACCTATGAAACGGATGTGGAGGCACACGATGTCCTTCTCTGTATCCAGACCGGTAAAAAGATTACGGATGAAGACCGTATGCGTTACGAGGGCGGACAGTTTTTCGTAAAAAGCGAGGAGCAGATGCGGAGTTTGTTTCCGTATGCAAAAGAAGCCGCAGACAACACGCAGAAAATCGCAGACCGCTGCCATGTCACACTCGAATTTGGCAATTACCAGATTCCAAAATATGCACCACCGGAAGGGTATGATAGTGCGTGGACGTTTTTAAATGCGCTGTGTGAGAAGGGATTTCAAGAAAAATATACCGACAATCCGGCGTATGACAAGGCGCAGTGTGCAAAGATCCATGAAGATATGGAATACGAGCTTGGCATTATCCAGAAGATGGGATTTGTCGAGTATATCTTAATCGTGTGGGATTACATCAACTGGGCGAAAACACATGACTGCTGGGTCGGACCGGGGCGTGGTTCCGGCGCGGGCAGCCGCGTGTGCTATTGTACCGGCATCACAAACATTGATCCGGTCAAATATAACCTCCTTTTTGAGCGTTTTTTAAATCCGGAGCGTGTGTCCATGCCGGATATTGATGTGGATTTTGAGTATGCGGAGCGTTCACGCGTGATCGAGTACGTCACAGAAAAATATGGAAAGGATTCTGTGACACAGATTACGACCTTTGGTACGATGGCAGCCCGCGGTGTCATCAAGGCAGTTGGAAAAGCACTCGATTTTCCGTATGCGGAGATGGACCGTGTGGCAAAAATGGTGCCGATGGAATTAAACATCACGATTGACCGTGCCCTGCAGGTCAATCCGGAATTCCGCAGTCTCTACGAGGGAGATGCGCGGATGCATGAACTGATCGATATGGCAAAGCGTCTGGAAGGACTGCCGAACCATACTTCTGTGCATGCGGCAGGTGTTGTGATCTATCCGGGTGAGGCGAGCAATTATGTGCCGCTGGGACGTGCCAGTGACGGCACGCCGACAGCAGAGTACAACATGGTACAGCTTGAGGAGCTGGGACTCCTTAAAATGGATTTCTTAGGACTTCGTACCCTTACTGTATTAAAAGATGCGGTAAAGAATGTAAAAGCATCCAAGGGGATCGATATTGACATTGACCATATCGATTTAAACGATAAAAAGGTGCTTGATTTTATTGGAACCGGACGCACGGAGGGCGTGTTCCAGCTTGAGTCTGCGGGCATGCAGAACTTCATGAAAGAGTTAAAACCACAGAATTTCGAGGATATCGTTGCCGGAATTTCCCTGTACCGTCCGGGACCTATGGATTTTATTCCAAACTACATCAGGGGAAAGAATAATGCAGACACCGTTACTTACGTGACGCCGGAATTGCAGCCGATCCTTGAGCCAACGTATGGATGTATCGTTTATCAGGAGCAGGTGATGCAGATCGTACAGCAGCTTGCGGGGTATACGATGGGACAGGCGGACAACA
>OGMF01004210.1_pt1 | contig 10063 bp, 8 predicted proteins | sample 1572921 | NCBI WGS metagenome assembly OGMF01 (sample SAMEA2581919, study PRJEB24529) | metagenome | biome: Human gut stool | place: China | collected 2011
AATTTGAATGAGTATTGTCTGTGCCCAAATCGTCTTTAATCTTATCAAAAATATTTCTTAAAGAATCCTCCGCAGGAATAGAGCCATCTTTATAAGAAAAAGCTAAGCCATGTGCCTTTTTTATATCCGGATATGGATCTTGTCCGATGATTAAAACTTTTACGTCTTTCGGTGTTAAGTTAACAAAAGCACTAAAAATATCATTAATATCTGCAGGTGTTGTTCTTTGCTCTATGCACCATTTAATATCTTTTATAAAACTATTAATATCGTTTTCTGGTAACCAACCATTTGTTTTTAATCTATTTAAAATTTCTTCTACTTTCATATTTTCTCCTTTGCTTTTATATAATATCAAAAAACATTACAAATGTTATTCATCAATTTTAGTGCTAACTGTTTTATTTTCAAATTTTAGTTCTTGGTAAAAAAAACCTCCATTATTACTGTAAGTTATTTTGAACAGTTTGTTTTCGTCTTGTTCATTTTCTAAATATTTCATAATTGTTACCACATCTTTTTTAGATAAGTAAATTTCACTGATTAATTGGTCGTTTTCATCATATTTCCAATATGGAATTGTTTCCTTATTACAAACTTCTACTTTTTCTAAATCGGCTTTTTCTATAAGTTGTTTTCGATTAGTTACTCCATATTTTTGATACAAAGCATCAATTCTACAATCATTAGTTTTTAAAGTTTTTAAAAGTTGCTTGTTAATTTCTTCTCGACTTAAACCATTTGCAAAACCTTTTAAAATAATAAATTCTTCGTTTGTTAGGTACATATTGCCTCCTTTTGGTTAAACTAAACTTATTTTAATTTTATTGTCACACTTCCATGACTTTATTTTATCAATTATAGCACTTGTTGAAAAAATCCGTATCCATTTTCATCAAAACGCACGTCAAATATGGATTTCAGAAATTACAACTTCACAATTTAGCAAAATTATAAGCCATATTTATGTCAAAAACGGACATAAATAATGTGATAGTTTAGCTCTCTATATGTATAATGCATGTTTTAATATCAAAAAAAAAAGAAGTCATAAATGACTTCTTTTTTTAATGGTGGAGGATTTAGTTTTAACAGCATAAGGCTCTAAATATTCGCTGTTATTAGCGAATTAACAAGGAATATCGTTAAATTTTAGCATGTTTAAGTTTTTAAATTCACCACTTAAAAGCATGCATAAACGAATTCTCTAATACATTAACAGGGAATTTGCAGGGATTATAAAGATTTAAAGAGCTTATATTGGCATAATATTTTTGCTATGTTTAAACGAAGTTTTAAAATCTTAATATACAAAATAATTACAATCAACTGTAAATTTATTAAAAAGAAGTATTCAAAACCAAATTTCAACTATTGACGAAGCTCAAGATGTCGCAAACATTTTGGATAATTTTGCACAAGGTTTAGATTTGTTAGATAATTTTGGCCATAAAACTCTTGATACAAAAGGTATTACTCAAAAAGACGCCATTGTAATTTCAAGAGAAGAGTATTTGAACGTAATCGACAAAATGAAGTCAGAGTTTGTATCAGATGTATTTGCAAATTCAAAAGACGACAGTTTTGATAGTTCTATTAACCAAATTTATCAAACATTTGGGGGCAAAGATTGTTACCCAACTTTGGAAGAAAAAGCAGCAATGTTATTGTATTTGATAACAAAGAACCATTCTTTTTCTGATGGAAATAAAAGAATTGCAGCAAGTTGCTTTTTGTATTTTTTAAGTAAAAATAATATGCTTTATAAAAATGACTTACCGATTATTGATAATGGGACACTTTTTGCATTAACACTTCTAATTGCAGAAAGCAATCCTGACGAAATGGAAATTATGAAACAAATTGTTGTAAGTGTTTTAAAGGATAATTACATTCTTTCGATATACCAATTTGATATTCCTAAATGGTTAAAATTCCATTGAAGATTAAAATAAAAATCTTGTTCAATGAAATTGTTATCTTTAATTTTGTAAGAATATTTATTTAACTGAGTTTGACTGTAACTTTCAAAGGCTACTTGTAATTCGTTTGTAAACTCTTTTCTAAATTCAGAATAAGATAGATCTAATTTTTCTCTGGTTCTTTTATTTACTAAAATCATCTTCAAAACCTCTAATATTATCTAGTTCAATGTTGTATCTTTTTCCTTGTTTATCTACACAAGTTGCAAAATCCACTTCTCCATCAGCAAATTTATTTTTCCAAATACAAATTAATAAACCAATTTCTTGAGTTTTAAGATTTAAAATTTTTGTGCCATACAGTTGATAATCTTTTTCCATCATATAAAATCCTTTCTTTGCAATGACATTCATCCCTTGCAACTAAAAATAAATCAACTGTTTGTGTTCAATTTTGAACAGTCAAAAACGTTGTTTGAACTACAATTGAATACAAAAACTTTTTCGTTTTGCTCGAGTAGTGCAAACAATAAAAGGATTCCAATATATCAAATTATTATTTAAACTCTATAATTTTTTATATTCTATGATTCTTTTAGATGTTTAAAGTGTTTGTAAACGTATAAAACACCTAAGATACTGAAGATTACTACGATTGCAACATCGAATTTGTGCCAAATATGTTTAAAAACTTCCATATTTTCGCCCATTTTTACGCCAACGTAAACAAGTAAATAACTCCAAACAAGTGAACCTAAAAATGTTAGAGTGAAAAAAATTCTTTTTCTTGCTCTTAAAATACCTGCTGGTAATGTTTTTAATCATCATTTCTTAACTTCTTATACACATCATCTGACAGCATTTTTAATAATGCTTGTTTGATAGATTCATCTTTTAAAATTGCCTTATACAATTCTTTATTTGTTTTTAAGCCGGCAAAAAGTAATTCTTGTAAGATATCTTGAAGTTTAAAGTTAAAATTCTGTTGAGAATTTACTTTAGCGGCTTGCTTAAGATCTTCTGATTGAAGCATAATATCTTTAATTTGCAGAATAGCTTTAATAGAAAAATCTTTATCAAAATGCTTGCTATATTTTTTGTTAATATCATCGATTATTTTCGATAATTCTTCTTCTGCTTCCGGAATTATTACTCCTGGTTCTGCACTTGGCAATTTTACATTTGGATCAGACGTAACACCAGATTTTTTAATTTCTCCTGTTTTATTTTGGACAAAATTTGTTATGCTAATTTTATCTTTTAGCACCATTGAAATGCTGCGGTTAATACCAATTAACTCTTTTAATAAATATTTTAAGAAAACATATTGTTTGTGTAATCTAACATCTTCAAAGTCAGAAGCTTGAATAATAAAGCTGTACAATCTAATGAAACTTCTTATGCAAGTTCTGATTTCATTTATAATATTTTCATCAAAATCTTGTATTTTGTTATAAGCATTTGAAACGAATGCGATAACTTTTTCTTTATCTTTGTCTGTCAATTTTTCCTGATAAATTATTCCAACAAATTTATCAATATCTTCTTGGTTTAAGAAACCATACTCCCATAATTTTTTATCCAGTTTATAAATATCATTTGGATTTAATCTGTTTGTTAAAGTTGTTTCTTCGTAGTATGGCTTAAATGCGTTGATTATATCATCATAACTGTTTTTAAAATCGAGAATAAATGTTGAATCTTTGCCTTTACAAGTTCTGTTTAATCTTGATAATGTTTGAACGGCAGATATTCCTCTTAATTTTTTATCAACATACATTGCAACAAGTTTCTTTTGGTCGAAGCCTGTTTGATATTTATTTGCAACAATCAATACTTGATATTCATTTGTATCAAATGCTTCTGCCAATTTTGCTTCCGATATTCCATTCATTTTAGGTTCTGAATATTCAAGACCATTAACTTTAATTTTGCCGGAAAAAGCAACGAGAGCTTCAATATTAGTATATTGTTTTTCTTTAATAAGTTCATCAAAGATGTTTTTGTATTTTACTGCTGCTTCACGAGAGGATGTAACAACCATAGCTTTAGCTTGTCCGTCAAGCATATATTGGATTTTGCTTGTGAAATGGTCAAGCATAATTTCTAATTTCTGCTTTAGATTAGTATCGTCAGTATTAATCATATGGGCAATTTTGCGTTTTGCAGTTCTTTCTTTTAATAAAGGATCTTCTTGAATTTTTTTATTAACCTCAAAATACGTTTCATAAGTAGTGTAGTTTTGAAGTACATCAAGAATATATTCTTCTTGAATAGCTTGTTTCATGGAATATAAACTGAATGCTTCGCCGTTTTCTTCACCAAATAATTGAAGTGTTGTCCCTTTTGGCGTTGCAGTAAATGCAATGATTGAGATGTTATCTTGTTTGCCGGCACTATTTATTTCATCAACCAATAAATCGTAAGTTGTTTTTTCTTCTGATTCATCTTCTTTAGTTAATGTTGTTGTAACGGCTTCCATCATAGCGCCTGAAGTTGAGCTGTGTGCTTCATCAATAATTACTGCAAATTTTTTATTCTTAAGTGCTTTTGTGGAATCTGTAATATAACTAAACTTATGAATTGTGGTTACAATAATTTTTGTATTACCGTTTAATGCTCTTCTTAAATCATCAGAAGTTGAATCATCATCTAAAACAACAACTTCTCCGGCAGGAGCCTTAAAATGTTTATCGGAAACTGCGTCCTGCAACTGTCTATCAACAACAATTCTATCTGTCATAATAATAATTGTGTCAAATATATTAACGTCATTATCGTGTAACGATTTTAACAAATGTGATAACCAAGCAATAGTATTAGTTTTACCCGAACCCGCAGAATGTTCAATTAAATAATTCCTGCTTGTATGATTTATTTTCATATCTTCAATTAATCTTTTTACTGCATTTAATTGATGATATCTTGGGAAAATTAAATTTTCTTGAATCTTTGTTTTGCCTGTTTTTTCATCTTTCTTTTTTTCGTATTCAATGAAGATAAATTTATCAATCAAGAATAAAATAGAATCTTTTGTAAGAATATCTTCCCACATATAAGACACTCTTATTCCATCATTGTTTTCTGTAGGAGGATTTCCGGCACCTTTGTTAAACCCTTTATTAAACGGGCGAAAGAATGTATCTCTTCTACACAAATGTGTTGTCATCCAAACTTCTTCTAAATCCATTGCAAAAGAAACCAAAACTCCTCGTTTAAATTCTAGAAGTCTTGTTTTAGGGTCTCTTTCAAACATAAATTGACTTATTGCATCTTTATAATTCTGCCCTGATAAATTACATTTAAGTTCTATTGCAAATATAGCAATACCATTCAAAAAAATAACAAGGTCAATTCTTTCATCTTCTTTATGATTAACTTCTTCCATTACAGAAAAGATATTGTTGTCATACTTTTCGTTCAAATCGGCATTATATGACATCGCAGGTTTTGTGTACATCAAATCCAACTTTTGCCCATCCATTTCAACACCGTTTGTTAATGCATCTATGAGGTTATAGTCATAAATGTAGCGATTGATATTTGATATTATTTGTCCTTCAAAATCTTTTTGATAACTGCTTTTTGTTTGCAAAAATTCAAGTTTTTCTTTTTGAGTAGCCCATAAAAACTTCATTAAAAGTTCTTTATCCATTGCAAGATTAGCATCATAATGAATTTTAGAATCACGTTCTAAAAATTTGTTATTATCACGCAGATAATTTAATATTAATCTTTGATAATCACGTCTTTCTTTTATTCTGTTTGATTCCATAGTTCACCTCAACACGCTACTCGTTTTTTGCCTGTAACATATTCATAAATTAAAGATTTTTTATATTCTTTAATTGTTTCTAACTGTTCTTTTTTATCATTTATTGTTTTATCAATCTTAGTACATTCCTTATCAAGATAATCTGCAATTTGTTTTTGTTCATCTATTTCAGGAATAGCAAAACTAAAGTTTCCTATTTTCTCCTGAGATAGTGAATCCATAATCGCACCAGTTGATGCTAATTCATAATATGTTTTAAATAATTGACTATTTAATACCCAATATAAAAATTTATTTGTGTATTTATTTTTTAGCGGTCTAATTAATAAGAGATGAGAATTTAAAGAGGCATTATCTGGTAAGAAATGAATATATGCGAGTTTACCAATTGTACCATCCTTGGTTACAAGCAAATCCCCTATTTTTAATTGAATTTGCCACGCTTCATTATACCTTTTTTGTGATATATGATAACATCTATCCCATTGCACCTCTCCATCTTTAAAATCAGTGCCAGTAACCAAATACGGACCTTCATCTATAAATTCATCGGATGATAATCCTTGCCAACCGATTCGACCTTTCATGTATGAAAAATGCTTTAAACGGATAATATTCCATTTTTCAGGTATTTTACCGATATAATCAACACCACTATCTTTCATTGGAACATTTTTATCAAGACCTTTAGTTACTGTTTCTGTAATTAAAGATTTTTTATAATCCTCTAATACCTGAATCTGCTCTTCAATTTCACCAATAACCTTATCAATCTTTTCGCACTTCTCATCCAAAAAATCAGCAATCGCTTGTTGTTCGTTAATATTACAAGTAAATGGTATTTTAAAATTTAAAACTTTAGATGCTGTGATTAGGGGTTGAGCATTAGATTCATTAATATCATTTAAGTTTGAAGCCATTAATAGATAATTCATATAGTTTTTATTACTTGATGTTTTTAAAATCAAAGCATTATCTGTTGCCCAGCATTTATCACTAATATTATTTATACAACCACAGTTTGCACCAACTCTTCCAATTAATATGCAATTTTGGGTATTATATGAATTTGCAAAGCCTATTAATTTTCCTCCTCCATATACTTCATATTCATAACTGTCATCTAAATCTTCAGGAGACATTGCATCTCCGGATGATATTTTACAAATAAATTTATATTTGTTTATCACCCAATCAGTAGGAATATTACCATACCATGTATTTTTGCTATCTTTCATCATCAAAGTCTCAGTTGGCATTTGCAACCTCCAACTTTGGTTCAATAACTTCTTGAACAAATTTTTCTAATGAATTATCACAGCAATAATCAAAGTTTAAATTGTATCCTTCAAAAATTTCTTTAAATCTGTCTTCCAAATAGTATTCGGATTCTTTCTTTAATGCATCAGAAGTATTTATGACAAATATTGTCGGATTTTTATGATTATTACTCAATGCAGATTGAAGCAAAAATCTTACAGATAAATCTGTTGGAGGGAAAGAAAAGCCGTATATATAAATATTATCGGCATTAGACAATTTTTCAAATGCCCTCTTCCAGATTGCTTTAATAACATGATTTGAATATGAGTTTGTTTTATCCAAAACGGGAGGAATGATATAAGTTTGGAGATGAGATTTTTTATATTCTTCATCATCTTCTGCTACATAATACACAGTATCACTATTATTACTTACAACTCCCCAGTTTAAAGAACCATGCAATTTTATAATGTCCGGTAATTCATTTCTATTCATGGAATCAGGATTTTCCAAATAATGAATTTTAATTCTGCCAGAAGCTGTCAATAATGACAAGGGGGCATTATATAAACTATCAAAATCTATTGTTTTATTTCCTTGTAATGTGTATGCATTCAGCAATTGTTCTAGCAGTGTATCATAATTAAGAGTTACACATGTACATCTGCTCTTTATTATATATTCAATTAAACTGCTCGTTTTATTTAAACATTCTTGTAAATTGGTTTCTTGTGATTTTTTGTTAAAATATTTTGCAATCTTGTTAGTAATATCTTTGTAAAGCGCTTCGTTTGTTGAAATCTGAACATCAGTCTTATATGGAAGATTAGAATATAAAAATGTTAGTAGCAACTCTATATCTTTTTTATAGCAATCGGGGACCTCATTATGTAAATGCATTGTAACTGAAACTTTTTCAGCACCATAATTATCCCTTATTTCTTTTGACAAATCCTTTAGTGTAGGATATTTATTATTTATTGCTTTTGAAAAGCCTGCTCCTAAAAAGAATACATCACTAGACATTTTGCAGCTCCTTCAAGGTTTCATTCAGACTGTTTTCAATATCAAAGAATTTCTTTAATAAAACTTCTGATTTTTCTGGTGGTTGATATTCATAAAAATATCTTGTAAACGGGAATTCTGCACCGGTTTTGATTACAGGTTTATCTTTTTTAGTTAAATCTTCTTCAAAGAAATACATTGCATCAGGTACATGCGGATAAACTTCTTTTTCAAAATATTTATCAACATCATCATTAACCTTAATAAGCTCCATATCTTTTGTTTCTTTATCGATTTCAGGTGTGCCATCTGATTTATAAACAATATCAGCAGTTTTATCCATAACGGATAATCCAAAAGCAGTATTTTCAATAAGAGTTTTCTTTTGTGCAGAAGTTTTATCTTTGAAAGCATTTTTAAATAAATCTTTTAATACAATTTTAAATTTATCATAATTTTTATATAAAACATCGGATTTGTTCTTATTTAAAATATCAAGAATTTCTTCTCTGACTTTCTTTCCGTTTTCATAATCCTTGATTTGTTTATCTTGTTTAGGTTCTCTTGGGTTAGTTTCTAAAAGTTCTTGATACTTATCTTCATTATATAAACGGTCAAAGAAAGCAGAATTATTCAATTGTTCTATTCGTTCGTCATTAATAATGAAGTTTCTTTGTAATGGCTGATACACAGCATATTCTTTATATAAAAATTCTTCTTTATCAAAAATTTTAGAATATTCATTTGGTTCAAAATTAGTATAAAGATCTGTTATTCTTTCAATATCTTTATCTGAAATTTCTTTTCTCTTTTTACCTAAAGATTTACGAAGCGGTTGCCAAAAATCAACTGCATTAATAAATTGAATTTTGTTCTTTCTTTCAGGTCGTTTATTTTTTGAGAAAATGAATGCGTAAATACCAATATCTGTGTTATAGAATAATTGGTTTGGAAGACCTATAATCGCCTCCAAGTAATCATTATCAAGCAACCATTTTCTTATTTGACTTTCTCCACTTGATGTTCCGCCGGAGAATAACGGAGAACCATTTTCTAAAATAGCAGCTCTTCCGGTTTTATCAAGTTTTGCCATAGCATGTTGAATAAACAATAATTGCATATCGCCTGTTCCAGGTAGTCCGGCAGGAAATCTCCCGTTAGGCTTTTTAGCATGTTCTGCTTTAACGGCTTTTTCAACACCTTCACCAGCATCTTTACCACCCCATGCTTGTCCAAAAGGAGGATTTGCAATAACCATTCTCATTGCTTGTTTTGGAAAAGCATCTTTTTTCATTGTATCTGCAAACTGGATATTTTTAGCATCTTGACCTTTAATCATCATATCTGATAAACAGATTGCATAAGATTCACCATTAACTTCTTGCCCAAAAAGTTTTATATCCATTTTAGGATTGATTTGTTTTAAGAACTGGTAAGCAGTTGATAACATACCACCGGTACCGCAAGCCATATCAAGAACGGTTGTAACTTTACCTTCTTGATGCAAATCTTCACTACCTTCTGAAAGCAATATATTTACAAGTAATTTTATAACCTCTCTTGGAGTATAGTGATCGCCGGCCTCTGCGTTAGTTGAATAACGTCTGATAATATCTTCAAACATATAACCCATTTTCATATTATCAACTGTTTCAGGGTCTAAATTTAATTCAGAAAAGGCCTTAACTACAGAATAAAGGCGGTTAGATTTTGCCATTTTATCAATTTCTTTATTAAAATCTAAACCCTCATGACCATCTTTATCTTTAGCTTTATCTTCTTTTTCGCCGTTAAAAATAACCTTTACATTATCAGAAAAACCATCGATATAAGCTTTTAGATTGTCTTTAAGATTATCAGAATCGTTTAGCAAGTTTTTAAGGTTGAATTTGCTTGTGTTATAGAATTGATAACCTGATTCTTTACATAAATAATCAGGAATATTAAGACCATCTTCTATTGCTTTAAGCACTTTATCTTTAGTTTTTTCTAATGCACATTCAAAACGGCGCAAAATAATCATTGGAATAATTACTTTTTTATAATCACTTGCTTAGATCGGAAGAGCGTCGTGTAGGGAAAGAGTGTAGATCTCGGT
>OGMF01004211.1_pt1 | contig 10062 bp, 4 predicted proteins | sample 1572921 | NCBI WGS metagenome assembly OGMF01 (sample SAMEA2581919, study PRJEB24529) | metagenome | biome: Human gut stool | place: China | collected 2011
AGATATACATTTGCGTTTATGGAGAACGGCGACCGCTATACAATGAGCTTCTTTGATGAAAAGTACAGAGATGCCCTCAAATTCTGCGGTTCAAAGAGCGGCAAGGATTATGACAAGGTAAAGGAAACAGGTCTTACTCCTGCGTTCACGGAAAACGGCTCTGTATATTTTGAAGAGGCAAAGCTTGTTCTTGAATGCAAAAAAATGTACGCTCAAAGTCTTAATGCCGAAAGCATTGCCGACCATGAAAGCGTTGACAAGTGGTATGACAACGACTTCCATAAAATGTACATCAGCGAAATTACAAAGGTTCTTGTAAAAGTATAATCGGTAATTTTAAATTCATCATGACAAAATGGCAGACAATCACACGGTTGTCTGCCATTTTCTATTTAAAAAACTGTACAAAAAATGTCCCTCACATTTTGTGAGGGACATTCCTTACTATATCGACTAAACGGAACGATATGTCAATTGCTTTAAAACTTATTAAAAGTTGCTGATGAGTTTTACAACAAACTTCTGAATAGTAGTAGCATCCTTAACTGTGATTGTGCTGTCATGGTCAACATCGGCAGCAGTAAACTGGTCGTTTGTGAATGCAACGAGCTGAACAACATACTTCTGAACTTCGGTTGCATCAAAAACTGTGATATCGCCGTCCATGTCAACATCACCAAGGGTTACATCGCCGACAAATACCGTTGATGCGTTTACTGATACTTTTTCAAAGCCTGCAATGCTTGTTACATCGCAAACCTTGCTGTTATTTACAACAGATGCCTGATTAAGCTTGTTGCCCTTTACATAACCTAATGTAAGGTACTGTGTGTCAAGATATACGCTTGCAGTACCTGAACCGATAACCTCAAATGTGAGTGAGATAAATGTATCTCCGTTGTACTGAGTAGGAACCTGTGGGTTAGTAAATATACCCTTAATTACATTGCTGTAAGCATTGTGAATAAGGTTTGACTGTGAAGGCATGATTGTCTGCTTGCCGTCTGCCTTGTTATCAGCCATGTTGAATTTGAGCTTGCTTGAATCGTACTTAACAGCCCACTGTCCGTCAACAACGCCCATGTTTGAGTTGAGCTTGTAGAGAACAGTTACCTTCTTGCCGTCAGTGCTTACTGTCTTTGATGCAGAACCAAAGTAATTTGAAGTAGCGTTTACTGTGAGCTTCTGAGCAGGAGCAGTAGTCGGCTCTGTAGCTGTTGTAGGCTGTGTAGGTGCAGTCGGCTGAGTTGCTGTTGTAGGCTGTGTAGCTGTAGTCGGCTGAGCTGAAGTAGTAGGCTGTGTCGGAGGTACAGGAGATGTCGGAACAACTCCGCTTTCAATGTTGCCGTTCTTCATAGCATATGAATATGTGCCGTTTACACCGTTTCTTGTTGCATCAACCTTGATTGTGCTTGTTTTCTTGAGAGCTGATGTTGCAACTGTGAATGCGCCTGTAACATCGTCTGCAGTAGCAGTATATGTCTTACCGTCAACTGTAACAGTTACCTTTGCACCGCTGGCTGTAACACCTGATACAACGCTCTTGCCTGCAACTGCATATGTGAGTGTTGCAGGAGCAAGTACAAGTGCCTTCTGAGCTGACTTGAGGTCTGCAATCATAGCATTCATATCTTCAGCTGTTGTAGCGTCTTCGCCTGCTTTAATCATAGCCTCGGCTGACTTGAGAACCTTCTGAGCATTTGCCCAGCTCTCTGCTGTGTAGTCTGATGCTGTCATAGCAAGAATCTTTCTTGCTTCTTTCTTGAGTGATTCATAAGGTGAAACAACGATTGGCTTTGATATAAGCTTGTATGTTGTACAACCTTCGTTTGTAATTTCGATTGTATCGCCGTCTTTAACGCCTGTGATATCTGCTGTCTGACCTGAACCGCTGCTGAGAATAATGCTTACTTCGTTAACATTATCGAACTTAACAACATAGTTGCCGTCAGAATCTTTTTCTGTAAGAGCAACGCCCGGCCATGTGCCTGTGAGCTTCTGTGTATCATTCCAAGCGTAAATTTTATAGCTTGCAGATGAGCTGTAAGGCTTGATTGTTACGGAAACAGAACCCTCTGCAGGCTCTGGCTCGCCGCCGCCTCCCTGCTGATTACCGTTGGTTACTGTCTTAACCGATGCGTAGTTGCCGTTCTGAATTTCGAGAACAGCACCGTCATAAAGACCTGTGATATCGCCTGACTGTGAGCCGCTGCCGTTGTTGAGAACAACGCTGAATGACTTGTCAGCTGAAACAGGAAGTGTGAGTTCATATGTGTTTGCCTGACCTGAAACGGCTGCTGCCTTTGCACCCGGCCATGCACCGTTGAGTGCTGTGCTTGCACCTGTCCAAGCGTAAACATTCGGAGCGCCTGCTGTGCTCTTGATTGTAAGCTTTGATGTCTGACTTGCTGTCGGACCGGGAACAGTTGTGCTCTGTGTCGGGCTGGTTGTAGGCTTTTCGTCGTTTTCGCCGAGCTTGAGGAATGTGAATTTAGCCTCTGAGGTTGCCTTGTCGTTTGTAGCTTCAACAGTTACTTCGATTGTATCGTTCTTGTAAGCTGTCTGACCGATTGTGAATGTGTCGCCGTCCTTAACAACAAACTTGTTACCGCCGTCAACAGAAACCTTTGCGCTGTCGCATTCCTTGAGAGAAACAGTAACCTGCTCTGTGCCGTAGAACTTCGGCTCGCCTGTGATTGATACAAGTGGCTGACCGTCAGCATTTTCCATAAGGATTGTGCCGTTTACACCGCTGTTGAAAGTTACCTTACCGTCAGTAACAACTGAAGATGAGTTGTCATAAGTATTGATTATATAACTGCCGTCTTCCCAAAGAGTTGAAACATCAACAGTTACGCTTGAATTTTTGTTACAGCCGATTACTGCAGCTGCCTGATCTGTTACGCCGTACTTATCGTATGTACGGCCGAAAGCAACACCGCTTGTAGCAGAGAGCTTAACATTTGCGCCGGCACCGATAGATACATGCTTGTTACGGAACTGACCAACCTTCTGCCACTGAGCAAGAAGAGTTTTGTTCATGTCGTTCCAGTTCATATCACTTCTGAGTGCATGACCCGATCCGCCGTAACCGTCAAATGCAACGCCGGGATAGAGAGGACGGTTGGTTTCGTCACCGTAGAAAATCTGAATTCCGCCCGGGAGAAGGAGGAATGCAGCCGCATTGTAAAGCATTGTGTTCTCATCGCCACGGGTAAGTGTTTCATCGTGTGATGACATAAATGAAAGAACGTTAAAGCCTTCCTTTGTGTTAATCTTGTCTGCATAGCCCTGATATGTGTTTGCAACACTACCGCTTGCAAGAGCACCGCCGCCTGTAACTGCGAAGTTAATCATTGAGTCGAAGCCGCCCTCGGAATAGTATGTGTCGTAGCCTACACCGTGATCCCAATGCTCGCCTGTCATCCAGAAATCTTCTTTCCAGTCAGCACCTGCTTTGCCCTTGTTGTTGGATCTCCACTCTCTGAGAGCAGAAACACAAGCCTGCTTGAGCTGGTTCCAAGAAGCCTTATCAACATGCTTTGCAGTATCGCAACGGAAACCGTCAACACCGTACTCCTTAACCCACTCTGAAAGCCAGGTTGAAAGGTAGCCTGTTACTGTGTTTGAATTACCGTATTTTGCGAGCTTCTGATTATATGTACCTTCCTGAGTCCACTTTGTTTTGAGGATCGGAGGAATTGTAACATCCTTTGTCTGCTCTGTTCTGAAGTCGGGAAGTCCGCTGAGTGACATTGTAAGATCACCGCCGGCACCCTCTGTATATCCGGGAAGACCGCTGCGGATCCAGTCATTGCTCCACCATTTGCCCCAGTCTTCTTCTGATGTTTTATAGTCAATGTGGTCGTTTACTTCACCTACATCTGTGAGCTTGTATTTGAAGTCTAACGCACCGTCAAGGAGAGTACCGAAGCCGAACTGCTCCATATCTGCAACGGTGTTGTAGCCTGTGTGGTTCATTACGATATCCATGATAACTCTGATACCGTGCTCATGCGCTGTGTCAACGAGAGTTTTGAACTCCTCTTTTGTACCGAAGTTTGCATCGGTTTCGGTATAGTCAAGAACATAGTAGCCGTGATATGAGTAGTGAGCAAAGCCCTTACCTGAATCACAATAGCCGTGAATCTGCTCATACGGAGCTGAGATCCAAATTGCGTTTACACCGAGGTTATCAAAATAACCCTCTTCAATTGACTGAGTAACACCTGCAAAGTCGCCGCCGTGGAATGTACCGGGGTTTGTATCCCAGCCGTCAAGCGGTTTGCCGTCCTTGTCAAGTGTTCTGCCGTATGAATGGTCATTTGCGGTGTTTCCGTTCTTAAAACGGTCGGTAAGCAGGAAATACACATTGGCATTATCCCATGTAAAGCCGTCATCCTCAACAAGTGAACCTGCGGCAGTTGATGATGCAGATGTGCTGCTGTCATCGGAAACTGTTGCAGCACTTGCCGAACCAAATGCTACGGAAGCACCGGGGAGAGCCATACAAAGTGTCAATACGGCACTGAGCGCTCTCTTCATACTTCTTTTTTTCATTGTTTGATTACTCCTTTCAAAGCTTTTAAAACGTAGGGTCAAACATCCCTAGACAATTTGATTTTATCACAAAACTCTCACAAAAACTACACATAATGCTTTTATTTTGTAAAAATAGCAAGTTACACAATCTTTACACTGGAATTTTATGCAAAATTACCCTTGTCGCTCTTCTGTTTTTATTTATAAAGACAGTTTCAATTGCCCCCCCTGCCGAAAATTACATAAATACGGTCGGGAATAATAAGATTTGTACTTAACAAAACTTTATTCCCGACCGCAATTTTCGCTTTTTAATTTTTATCTTATCTGAGTCTTACATTCAAAAATCTGAGTTTAAAGGTTGAGCCGACGCCGAGTTTGGAATCTGCGGTAATATATCCGCCTGTTTTTTCAACAATTGATTTTGCAAGCGACAGACCTATGCCGACGCTTGACGGGGATGAATTCTGTGTTTTATAGAACCTCTCAAAAATGTGGGGCAAATCCTTCGGGCTGATTCCGCATCCGTTGTCGCTTATGGTGATTTCCGAATACATACTGTTCCTTTCGGCTGAAATTCTGACATAACCGCCGTCGGTATGCTCAATACAGTTTTTTACAATGTTTGAAACCGCTTCGCAAATCCAGCGAAAATCGCAATTAAGCGTAAAATCATTCCTGACGGTTTTTTCAATTCTCACATCACGGATATCGGCAAGAACCTCTGTGCGTGAAATGCACTCGTCAATTATTTTTTCAACCGACACATCTCCAAACTTCAATTCAACAGTTCCCGAATCAAGCATTGAGAGCGTGAGCAGACTTTTTACAAGGAAATTTATCGAATGGGCATTATGCGCTATATCCATAACAAAATCCCGCCTGATTTCAACGGGCATATCATCGTCATCAAGGATATTTTCGGTTGTTATCAAAATTGAAGTCAGCGGTGTTTTAAGCTGATGTGAAATGTCGGCAAGCGAATTTTTGAGGATTTCTTTCTCTCGCATTGAATTGTCGGCATACTCACGAAGCATTACCGTTGTTTTTTGAATCTCCTGCTTTAACAGCGACATATCGTCGTCGGTTGAGCCGTCAAGGTCGAGGTCGTACTCTCGGTTGTTTATTTTTTCAAGGCATTTTACAATTTCAAGTCGCTGTCGCTTCTGCTTTTTACAGTATCTTATGAACACAACGCAGAGCAAAATTCCGAACACACAAACACCTGCGGTTGCAATCACAATTGTAATCGTTGCATAACTTCCGCTCTGAATGTCAACCCAGCCGCTGTCGGATTTTATTCCGTACTTTGCAAAGTCGCCTTTTATGCCGGCAGTATCGTTGTTCAAAATTTGTGCAAGCTCCTTTTCCGAAATGTCGGGATATTTTTCCTTAACTTTTTCCGCAACGGCAATTATCTTTTTATCCGTGCTTTCACGAACAGCGTTAAATCCTGCACCGATGCCTACTGCAACGGCACAACAGAAAAGTCCCGTTATCGCAAGCATTACCGCAAGAAATTTTGATGTGCTTTTCATTATACCTCCAGCCTGTAACCAAGGCCCTTTACGGTTTTAATCATATTTGTATCAAGTTTTTTGCGAAGTCTTTTTATGTACACGGTCAGCGTGTTGTCCTCAACATAATTCCCCGACAAATCCCATATGCGTTCAAGAATCTGTTCACGGGTCAGCACCTTGCCGCTGTTTTTGGCAAGCATTGCAAACAGGCGGTATTCAAGCGCCGTAAGCACAACAGGATTGCCGTTTTTGCAAACCTGTTTTTTGTCAAAATCAATGCTGATGTCACCAAAATTCATAGCCATAGTTTTGTCGAGTTTCTTGGTGATTCGTTTAATTCTTGCGAGTAGCTCACGGCTTGAGAACGGTTTTGTTATGTAGTCCTCCGCTCCGAGGTCAAAGCCTTTGACAATGCTGTCCTCATCGTCAAGTGCGGTGAGAAAAATCACGGGAGTTTCGCACACTCTTTTTATCTCGTCACAAAGTTCAAAGCCGTTGCCGTCTGGAAGCGACACATCAACAATAAAAAGGTCAAAGTCACCGCCGAGAGAGTTAAGGGTTGATTCGGCATTTTCACACAACGCAACCTCAAAGCCGTTTTGTTCAAGAGTGTAAACAAGTCCTTTTGAAATTGCACGGTTGTCCTCAATAAGAAGAATTTTCACAAAAAGTCCTCCCAAAATGAAATTCGGGCGGATTAAATCAATAATCCGCCCGTCAGCAATGAAAACATACAAAATATTGTGGTATCTGTTGTTACAACTACATTATAACAGAGTGTAAAACTATTGTCAACAAATTTCAACAAAATAGAGTCTGTTGGCTGAATATGACGCTCAGATATTGTCGTTTCTGATTGTTTCAATAATATTTTGTTTATTAACCTTTGAAATTGAGTATTTCATAATCAGCCATACCACAATAAATACAGCCGCAATACTAATCAAAATCGCTTTCCACGGGAATACAAAGCTTATTGGAACGCTTCCTTTTGAAAATGCCGAGAAGATTGCAAATACACCGAGAACGCCGAGAGGAATACCGATAAGCAAAGATTTTATGCCGTACATAAGGCTTTCAAGGCGAATCATACGGTTAAATTCTTTCTTTGTCATACCGATAGATTTAAGCGATGCAAATTCCTTGCTCCTCAACTGCATATTGGTTGAGATTGTGTTGAAGATATTCGTCATTCCGATAAGCGAGATAACGCCGATGAAGCCGTAAACGAATATTCCGACAATCAGCATAACGGCATTGAACTGTCTTACAGTTTCTTCATAGTCATAAATGAAAATGCTGTCGTCCGCACCTTCCATAGACTCAATACGGTTTGTAAGCGAAGTGTGGTCCGATGTATTGGCATAGAGAGTAACGGCACATCCGTCTTTGCCGACCTGAGATGAAATTACACCCTGTTCGCCGATTATCAAGCCCTGACCGAAAATTGTTCCTTCGCCGATTACAGAATCAGCCGACTTTGGAATTTCGTCAAACAATGAGGCAACCCTCAATTTGCCTGTTTTCAGCTCGTTTCCTTCCTCGTCATTTCCGTAAACGATAAACTTTGTTGGGGCGTCTTTGCCGTACAGCGGTACAGGCTCATCATAGCTCCGACTGCCCTCGCCGTAATCGGGCGTCACCTTTGAATACGCAAGCACACCGCCCTTAACCTCGTTGTAATCGAGTTTCAATTCCCTGCAAATCTGAACAAAGGTATCGTGTTCAAATTCAAGAAATTCCACGCTGAATGACTTTGTACCGTCAGCATTGTCATAAAGGAAATTTTCTCCGCATTCGTTAACAGGCACATCCGCAGAAACACAACCGTACTGCGATCCGACTGTAAGATAATTCTCAATTTCAGGCATTTTTTCAATTGTCTGAGCCTGCTTTGAATCAATTCCGACAACCGTATAGCTGTAGTCTGTTTTGCCGTAGTAATGCTCTGTATATGTCATTCCATAGTCCATAAATGCCGAAACTGCAATGAACATTGCAACGCTTACAACGATTGAAATAACCGTTGTGCGATACTTTTTCCTACTGCGTTTAAGGCTCTTTGAGGCGATTTCACCGCCTACACCGAAAAGCTTTTTCGTAAGCTTAGATGTGCGGTACGGCTTGTTGTTCTTCACCTTGATATCCTTGTTGCCTCTGATTGCAACAAGGGGCGGAATTCTTGACGCACGAAGTGCAATGAAGAATGATGAACAGAATATAGTAACAGCCGAAAGAACGATTGCACAAATAATCGGAATTGTCGGAGTTACAAATACAAATGTTGCACCGCTCAGCATATCACCGAGAACGCTGTTGAGTATTGTAACAAGAATTGCGTTTACACCGAGTCCGAGAAGTATGCCGAGAGGGATACCGATTAAGCCGAGAATGAAGCCCTCAAAAAGCACATTCCTGCGGATTTGCCTTTTGGTTGCGCCGACTGATGCAAGCATACCGTACATACTCGTTTTCTCGGTAATTGAAATTGCAAAGCTGTTGCGGATTACAAACACGCTTGCAAGCATTACTATAATAATGATAATAACGGCAAGGCTGAAAATCACAGTATTTGTTGCCTCATTTGAACCGTAGCCTTTCATACTGAGGAGTATGGAATTGAATTCGTATGCATTTATTCCAGAGGTCTGCTGATCTTCGGGTGAAATTTCATCGCTGATTACATTACTCATATCATCAGCTTTAAAGCCTAAAATATCCGCTGTATTTTGAAGATAATTGCTTTCGCTCTGAGGAGTATAGGCGATATACAGCTTATTCATATGCTTTGTTTTGATTGCCTCGACAGGAGCTTTTTCATCAGACACGGTATATATCATAGAAAAATTTGACGGATCATAGAGTTCGCTCGTTTTCGGTCTTTCAATAATACCCGTTACGGTATAGGTTCTTTTTACCGTGTCAATAATGCTGCACTTATTAAAATCTTTTTGCAACAAATTATGAATGCCTTCCTCATCGGGGACATTGCCGTCTTTGTCGGTAAGAACACCGACATCAAGTGTGATTTTGTCACCGACTTTCACATTTTTTCCGTCCTGTGTTTTAAACGATTTTGTAACAACAGCCTCACCCGAATTTGTGGGGAACTTGCCCTTTATAAGGTCTATCTTAAAACAGTTGCCGTAGGTATTTTCGCTCATGGCAAGAACGCTGTAATCGCAGATTTCGCCGTCAGCATTTTTTGTCCTGGCATATCCGAGCCTTTCTTTATAGAAGGCATTTTCAACATTACGGTTCTGTCGGATTTCATCAATTTTTGCGGTGTCGATAATATCAAGTGCAACATCATAATCGCCCGACCAGGTTTTTTGACCGTCAATCATAGTCTGTCGGCCGCTGAGTGCCATTCCCGAAACTACCGTGATGAGTGCCGCCGAGAACATAATTCCCACGATTGTAACAATTGTACGCACCTTGTTAAGCCGCAGGTTTTTAAGAGTAAGCTTATTGAGAAGTTTCATAAAATCAAACCTCCTCAACAATTTTGCCGTCGCTGATTGTTATGATTCTGTCTGCCTGTTTTGCAATGTCAAGGTTGTGCGTAATCATTATAACAGTCTGTCCGTAACTCTGATTGCACATTTTGAGAATACTCATAACCTCTTCGCTTGACTTTGAATCAAGGTTGCCTGTCGGTTCATCGGCAAGCACAAGAGACGGATTGTTAATGAGCGCTCTGGCAATAGATGTTCTTTGTTGCTGACCGCCCGAAAGCTGGTTTGGAAGGTGTTTTCTTCTTGCACGCAGTCCGAACGAATCAAGAATCATCTCAAGTCTTTCTCTGTCAACACCTCTGCCGTCAAGGTCACAGGGGAGCGTGATGTTTTCTTCAACAGTCAGAATCGGGATAAGATTGTAGAACTGATAGACAATGCCCACCTGTCTGCGGCGGAACACGGCAAGCTTGTCATCATTCATTTTGCTTATATCGTTGCCGTCAACAAAAATTTTTCCGCTTGTGGGACGGTCAACACCG
>OGMF01004218.1_pt1 | contig 10039 bp, 10 predicted proteins | sample 1572921 | NCBI WGS metagenome assembly OGMF01 (sample SAMEA2581919, study PRJEB24529) | metagenome | biome: Human gut stool | place: China | collected 2011
CCCTCGTTCTTCCTCGCCATGGAGCCGAATTACGACCGGGTGACCGGGCATTTTCTCCGGGGCGTTCTGCGCCGGGCGTTCCCCGGCGGGCTGACCAACGTGTTTGCCGTGCTGGTGTGTCAGGCGTTTATGGTGGTTTTTGACCTCCCGGCGGAGTCCATCGCCACGGTGTGCGCGGGCATTCTCGCGGTTGTGGGCATGATGGTGCTGTTTCAGGTGTGCAAGCCCTTCGGGGCGTTTCGCAGAATCGTGTGGGGCGCGATGCTGGTGTGTCTGGTCGTGGTGTTCACCTGCCTTGGGGAGCTGTTCGAGCTGCGTTCCGGCACGGTGCAGACGAACCTTCTGATGCTGACGCTGCTGCTCATGACGCCTACGGTATTTTTCGCCATACAGCGCCTGTTCGACTGGGGCGAAAAGATTTTCCGCCGCGTCTTCCGCAGGGAAACGGCGTGAGGGGACTTGACCCATCTCTGCGCTATCCGTTTCGTGGTTTCAGCAGGCTGGCAAATCGGAATTTGTAAGGAACAGAAACTTTGAATTTAGTGGTGCGATTGATGAGAATTATTGAAGTCAAAGAAGATAAAAAACAATATCTTGATTTGCTGTTATTGGCAGATGAGCAGGAAAATATGATAGACCGATACCTTGATAAAGGCAAAATGTATGTGCTTGATGATAATGGGATTAAATGCGAGTGCATCGTTACCGATGAAGGAAATGATGTGCTTGAAATCAAGAACATTGCAACTGTTCCAGACTATCAAGGCAAAGGTTATGCAAAATCCTTAATTGATTTTATCGTAGAGAAATATAGAGAGCAATATGCTATTCTACAAGTAGGAACAGGTGATAGCCCATTGACAATACCATTTTATGAAAAGTGTGGGTTTGTCCGTTCGCATATCATACCAAATTTCTTTACAGATAATTACGACCATCCAATATATGAGGATGGAGTACAGTTGGTGGATATGGTGTATCTGCAAAGGCAGTTATAAAGAAACTTCCAGTTTGTTAAAAGAAATCTAACCGCCTGTCGGCTCAATTCCCCCCACCCAAGGAGAAAAAGTTATGTTAACCTACGAGCTGAAAAAATCCCCGGGTGTCCCCCTTTACGAGGCGCTTTACCGCTGCATCCGGGGGGATATCCTGTCCGGGGCGCTGCGTCCCGGGGAGAAGCTGCCCTCCAAGCGGGCGCTGGCGGAGAATCTGGAGGTCAGCAAGATCACCGTGGAGGCCGCCTACAGTCAGCTGCTGTCCGAGGACTACATCTGCTCAAGGGAGAAGGTGGGCTATTTCGTGGAGACGGTGGAGCGCCGCAACCCGGTGCCCACCGCCCCGGCGCTGCACCCGAAAGAGGACGCAGCCTGCCTTCTTGACCTGACCGCCAACGGCACGGAGCAGTTTCCCTTTTCCGTCTGGTCGCGCTTACAGCGGGAGGTCATGCTGGACTTCGGGGAGTCGCTTCTCGCGCCCCTGCCCAACCGGGGCGTCCCGGGGCTGCGGCAGGCCATTACCGGACATCTGGCGGCCTTCCGGGGAATGCGGGTGGATCCGGAGAACATCCTGATCGGCGCGGGAACGGACTTTCTGTACAATCTTCTGATTCAGCTCCTGGGGCGGGAGAAGGTCTATGCCGTGGAGGAGCCGGGCTACGGGAAAATCCGGAAAATCTATGCCGCCGGGGGCGTGAAAACCGTCAGCGCCGCCATGGACGACCGGGGCGTTATCCCGGAGAGTCTCGGCAGCGCCGATGTGCTGCACATTTCCCCCTCCCATCACTTTCCCACCGGCATCGTCACCCCGGTGAGCCGGAGGCGGGAGCTGCTGGACTGGTCAAATGGGGGCGAAAAATGGATTATCGAGGACGACTACGACTCGGAATTCCGTTTCGACGCCCATCCCGTCCCCGCCATGCAGTCGCTGGACGACGGCGGGCGGGTGATCTACATGAACAGCTTCTCCAAGAGCCTTGCGCCCTCCATCCGAATCAGCTACATGGTGCTTCCCGGGGGGCTGATGGCGGCGTTCCAGCAGAAGCTGGGGTTCTACAGCTGCACCGTCCCCAGCTTTGAGCAGTACACGCTGGCGCGGTTCTTAAGCCGGGGCTTTTTTGAAAAGCACATCAACCGAATGCGGAAATTTTACAAAAACCGCCGGAATGCCGTGGTTTCCCTGCTGGAAAAATGCAGTTTTTCCGACAAGCTGACCATTCAGGAACAGGACGCGGGACTGCATTTCCTGCTGAACGTGGATACGTCCCTTTCCGATCAGTCGCTGACGGAGAAGCTGGCAGCGCTGGGCATCCGGGTCAGAGCTTTGAGCAGCTACTATCACGACCAGTCGGAAGACCTGCACTGTTTGGTGATCAATTACTCCGGACTGAAGGAGGAACGGCTGGCAGCGGCACTTGCGGTGATCGCTCAAGAATGGACATAGATTTCACTTGCCTTTTCCGGGGCCGGAGGGTATAATAGGCGGAAGAAGATATTTGCGGGGGAGGGACAGACAATGGCCGTTTCGCAGTCGTCATACCGTGGGTGCCTGCTGGGACTGGCAGTTGGGGACGCCATGGGATACACCGTGGACAACCGCAGCTGGCAGGAGATTCAGGAGGATTACGGCCCCAACGGCCTGCTGGGCTACGATCTGGTCAATGGCTACGCCGACGTCACCTCCTATACCCAGCTGGCGGCGTTTACCTGCAACGGTCTGCTGTTCGGTCTGACCCGGGGACAGATGCTGGGGAAAATGGCGCCCTTCATCAAATACGTGGGCATGAGCAGCCGGGAATGGGCTGCCTCTCAGCGCCCATGGGGACGCCCCACCCGGAATTACTGCTGGCTTCTGCGGAAGGCCGAGCTTTGCCGCCGCCACTGCATGGACACCCGGATGCTGGACACCCTGAGCCGCCCCACGCTGGGAACCCCCGAAACCCCCGCCAACAATTATGACGGCCCCGGCGGCATCACCACAGCCATCGGCGTCGGGCTGTTTTTCCACGAAGACCGTACCGACCAGCATGAGATCGACCTGCTGGGGGCGGAAACGGTGGCGCTGACGCAGGGGAGTCCTTCGGCGTTTCTCTCCGGGGCGGTGCTGGCGCACATCATGAGCCGGCTCATCCGTCAGCCCCATCTGCCCCTGAAACGGCTGGTGGCGGAGGCCGTGGAGGCCATGAAAGAGCAGTTCGGCCACCAGTACAGTCAGGCGTTCGAGGTCGCGACATTGGTGCGCCACGCCATCACCTACTCGGAATCCCCCAATCTCAGCCCCGTGGACGTGATGGAGCGCTTGGGCTGCGACAGCGCCGCCCAAGTACTTGCCGGGGCCGTTTACACCTGCCTGACCAATTCCGCCGACTTTGACAGCGCCATGATCGCGGCGGTGAACCACTCCGGCCGCAGCGCCGCCGTGGGCGCCGTCACCGGCGCCATTCTGGGGGCGCGGCTGGGAGAGGAAGCCCTGCCGGACTTTTATATCGAGTGCCTGGAGCCTGCGGAGGTCCTGCGGGAGCTGGCGGACGACCTGTACACCGGCTGTCCCATGGAGCGGGGCAACAAGCTGTTCGATCTGGACTGGGACTACAAGTACCTCCACGGCGGACAGTGAATCGGACATGAATACATCCCCTCCCAAGGGCATAGGATGTCCAAGGGAGGGGATGCTTTTTGCGAAAGCGGGATTTATTGATATTGCTGGCGGCGCTGACCACGGCGGCGGTGACGGCAGTGGGGATTTTTTCGGGCAGCGCGCTGCCCACGGGGGCGTGGGGGCTGAGCTTCCGGCAGGAGGGCGCGCCGCCCATTGGCAACGCCGGGATCGACCAGCTGAAGCGGTACGACGCTGCGTACATCGGCAGCACGTCGGAAAAGGTGCTGTACCTGACCTTTGACGCGGGCTACGAAAACGGCTGCACGGAGAAAATACTGGACACCCTGCAAAAGCACAACGTCAAGGCGGCCTTTTTTCTCGTGGGCAACTACATCGAAAAAAACGCCGACTTGGTGCGCCGGATGACGGAGGAAGGGCATATTGTGGGCAACCACACCATGCACCACTACGACATGAGCAAAATTTCCGAAAAGGCGGCATTCACAAAGGAATTGCAGGACTTGGAGACGCTGTACAAGGACACCACCGGTCAGGATATGCCCAAATACTACCGCCCGCCGCAGGGGATATACAGTGAGGAAAACCTGCGCATGGCGCAGGAGCTGGGCTATCGGACGGTTTTCTGGAGCCTTGCCTACGTGGACTGGAACAACGATTCCCAGCCCACCCGGGAGCAGGCCTTCGCCAAGCTGCTGCCGAGGACACACCCCGGCGCAGTGGTGCTGCTGCACTCTACGTCCAAAACCAACGCGGAAATCCTCGACGAGCTGCTGACAAAATGGGAGGAAGAGGGCTACCGCTTCGCCACGGTGGAGGAACTGTTTGCGTCATGACAGAAACGCACAAGCCGCCGCAAAGTGAAACTTTGCGGCGGCGCTTTTCAGGTTTTGCGAATGAACTTTTCCTTGCACCGGGGGCAGGTGATGGCGATTTTCCCCTTTCCTCTGGGGACGCGCACCAGCTGGCGGCACTTGGGACAGTCAAAATAGCGGTTCTGCCTGTCCTTTAAGCGGGTGAAAAACTGGAGAAATTTCCGGTTTTCCTGATACCGCCTGTAGGTGTTCCGGGACAGAGTGCGGCAGATCGCCCAGATCATCAGGCCGTAGCTCAGCGCCCAGAAAATGATATTCAGCGGCACCGCCTTGACCCACACCGACAGCAGGCTGCAAAACAGACCCGCACACAGAATTACCATATTCAGCCGGTCAGTGCCATAACGCCCGGCCATAAAGCTGCGCAGTCCCGCCGAGAGCTTCGCGGAAAACTGCCGAAACCAGCTGCTGATCCCATTCATAAAAATCACCTTTGCCAGAGAAATGCTTACATGTTATTATATTGCAAAAAGCGGCGAATGCAACAGCTTATGGCCAAAATTAACGGAATGTTTAAGATTGATTTAAGCACTCGATTCCTCTTGGCGCGGCGCGAAAAATGTGGTATACTGTAGCGAAAGGACGCGGGAAAGGAGGCGGGTCATGGAAATCATTGACAATTTGGAAGACGAGGCTGCCGAGGTTCAGAAGCCGGAAGGAATGCCGCCATTGCGGCCGGACGAGCCAGTCCCGGAGGAAGATTTTTCCATGGAAGATTCCGTGGTGATTCTGGATGAGATCTACCCGCCGGAGATGCCCGCCCCGCCGAAAAAGCGAATCCGCCCGGAGTGGATACTGGCCGCCATCGCCTTGCTCGCCGCGGCGGCGCTGGCGTGGGTCGCGATCCTGTGCCGTCCCTATTACAAGGCCGCGGACGACCCGGAAGCGCTGGTGGTGCGTCGGCACCACGAGGAAATGACAGAGCCGCCGGTCTCGCCGGAGCCGGAAACGGAGCCGGAGGAAACGGAACCGACCTCCGAGCCGACCATCCCCCCGGAACCGAATCCCTACGGGCGTCTGGATTTTCAGTACAACAACCATAACTACCTCACCTGCCTGCGCACCGACAGCTATTCCGGTGTGGACGTCTCCGCGTTTCAGGGGGACATCGACTGGAAGAAGGTCGCCCGTTCCGGCATTGATTTTGCCATCATCCGTTTAGGATATCGCGGCTACGGCAGCGGCAAGCTGGTGGAGGACGAGTACGCCCAGAAGAATCTCGCGGGCGCGACGGAAGCGGGGCTTCCCATCGGCGCATACTTCTTCTCTCAGGCGCTGAGCATGGACGAAGCCGACCAGGAGATCGAATACATGCTGAACATTCTGGGGGACTACCGGCTGGACATGCCCATCATTTTGGACTGGGAAATTCCCGCCAGCGACGCCCGGACGGCCAACATGGACGCGCGAACCCTGACGGACATCCAGCTGTACTTCTGCGAAAAAATGAAGGGCCTGGGCTATCAGCCCATGGTCTACTTCAACTGGCACCAGTCGGAGAACCTGTATTACCTGAGCGAGCTGGAGGATTTTCCCTTCTGGCTGGCGCTGTATCAGGACAGAATGCGCTACCCATGGAAGGTGGAAATGTGGCAGTACACCTGCACGGGCAGAGTCCCCGGCATCAATGGGGACGTGGATATCAACGTTTATATGCCGTGAACCGCAATTTGTGGAGAAAAACAGGATGAAAAACAGAGCATTGGTCGTGATCGACCTTCAGAATGACATCACGAAGCATTACAGGGAAATCATCGACCGGGTCAATCAGGCGATCGACTGGGCGGTTGGCCAGAACATGTATGTTGTATACATTCAGCATAACAACCTGTCTGCGGGAACAAAGACCTTCAAGCCCGGCACCCGCGGCGCGGAGCTGGTGCCGGAGATGAAAATCGTTTCCGATACTGTCTTCACCAAGACAAAGGGCAATGCCTTGACCAGTGAAGACTTCGCCGGCTTTATACAGGAAAACGGCATCACAGAGTTTTTTATTGCAGGCGCGGATGCCACGGCCTGTATCAAATCCACCTGTTTCAATATGGCGAAAAACGGGTATACCGTTCATGTACTGTCTGACTGCATTACCAGCTACGACAAAAAGCAGCTGCCCCAGATGCTTGCGTATTATGAAAGCAAGGGATGCTCGGTCGCGGAGCTTCATGAGGTTATGGAAGCATAACGTGTATATGCCGTAAAAAACGCGGACATTTCGGGTGAAATGTCCGCGTTTATGTATTTTTCAGCAGTGTGCCGGAACCTTTGCCTGCCAGCTTAAGTCCTTGGGATAGAAGAAGCGCACCTTCTCCTTCGCCACGGAAATGTTCACCACGTCGGAGGTGCGCAGCTCGCCGTCCAGATTGATGGCGGTGGGCTTGTCGCAGAGGATCTTCACGCTGTCCGTCCGGAAATGGCGGATGACGTCGGGGTAGTCCTTGTACCGGCCGTTCTTGTATTTCCCGATGATGGAGGACACCTGCAGACGGCTCACCTTTTTCACCAGAAGCACGTCCAGAAGCCCGTCGGTGGGGTCGGCCTCCGGCACGGGGTTGAAGCCGCCGCCGTAGAACCGCCCGTTGCAGACGCAGATCATGGTCTGCTGGGCGTCAACGGTTTCGCCGCAGATCTCAACCACATAGTGTTCCGCAATGCCCCGCACCACGTTCACCACCGTGGACGCGACATAGGCGCGGAAGCCCTGCAGCAGGGGAAGCCGCTTGTACCGGGCGACGTCGGTACCGATGCGGGCATCCAGACCCACGGAGCAGATGTTCAGGGCGTAGTCGTCGTTGCAGCGGATCATGTCGAAGGTGACTTCTTTGGCATCCAGCAGCCGTTCCAGATCGGAGAAAGCGGCAGGTTCGCTGAAAAGCCGGACAAAGTCGTTTCCGCTGCCGCCGGAATAGGCGGTGATGGCCAGATTGGGAAATCCCGCAGCCCCCGACGCGACTTCGTTCAGGGTGCCGTCGCCGCCGCAGGCGTAGACGCGGTATTCCTCCCCGGTCTCTCCCGCTTCCCGGGTGATGCGGCGGCATTCTCCCGGAGCCTTGGATACCTCAACGCGGTAGTCAAGCCCCCGGGCATTGCAGCTTTCCACAATGGCGGCGGTGTATTGCTTCGTGTGATCCCAGCTGCCCGCAGCCGGGTTGATGATGAACAGGTGTTTCATTTTTTGTCATCCCTTTTCTGGTTTTTCCGGGAATTATCGGTGTACATATAGTAGTCGCACTTGATCATGCCGTTGTAGAGCTTGCGCTTCTTGTCGGCGCGGCGGCCAAAGTAATGCTCAAACTCCGGTTCGGAGGTGATGATGAATTTCTTCCAGCCGTCGGCGTATTTCAGGTGCCGCCCCAGCGCGGCGTAGAGCCGCTGGGCGCTCTGCTGCTCCAGCATCCGCTGACCGTAGGGCGGATTGCCGATGAGAATGCCGGACTGGGCGGGCAGGTCCATTTTGGTGGCGTCGCCGTCGGCGAAGCGGATGATGTCGCCTACCCCCGCCTTCCGGGCGTTGGCCATGGCAAGAGAGACGCACTTGGGGTCGTTGTCCGAGCCGAGGATCTGGTATTTTCCATGGAATTCCTTCGCTTTTGCTTCTTCCCGAACCTCGTCCCAGACTTTCCCGTCGCACCATGCGAATGCCTCTGCCGCAAACCGGCGGCGGCCGCCGGGAGCGGCGTTCCGGGCGATCAGCGCCGCCTCAATGGGGATGGTGCCGGAGCCGCAGAACGGGTCCCAGAAAAAGTCCCGTCCGCGGTATCTTGCGAGGTTCACCATCGCCGCCGCTATCGTCTCATGAAGGGGCGCGAGATTCGCGTTTTCGCGGTAGCCCCGCTTGTGAAGGCCCTGGCCGGAGGTGTCCAGATACAGCTGCACCCGGTCGTTCATGATGGAAAATTGCAGCTGGTACTTTGCCCCGGTCTCCGGGAGCCAGCTGACGCCGTATTTTTCTCCCAGACGCCGGGAGGCGGCCTTTTTCACGATGGCCTGACAGTCCGGGACGCTCATAAGCTGGCTGTTTAGGCAGTGACCCTTCACCGGGAAGCTGCCGTCTTTGTGGATAAAATCTTCCAGATTTGCATGGTAGACTCCCTGAAACAGCTCTTCAAAGGTCTTAGCAGGGAAGTCCGCCAGCACGATCAGCACCCGTTCGCCGGTGCGCAGGCAGATATTGGCCTTGGCCATGTCCCGCGCTTCTCCGGAAAACAGCACCCGGCCGTTTTCCACCCGGACGTTGGGGATATCCAGCCGCCGCAGCTCGTCGCCGGCAATGCCCTCAAGCCCGAACAGGCAGGGGACGGAAAACTCATAAGTCGACATAACATTCCACCTCAGGGAAGAATTTTCTTGGGCTTCATGTACCGCTCCTCCTCGGAGAAGATGCAGCCGCAGTATTTTTGCATGTAAAAGCCGTGTTCCCGGGCAAACTCCTGTCCGGCGCGGAAATAGGGGCGGAAATCCCGGTACAGGAACTGCACGCCGTACTCCGCCGCCGCCCGCTCGGCCACCTCCCGCATCAGCTCGTGCTTCTGGTAGGGGCTGATGAACAGGGAGGACGTAAAGCTGTCGAAGCCGCCCTCGGCGGCCTGACGTGCTGTCTCAAACAGGCGCATTTCGTAGCATTTGACGCACCGCCCCGGAATGTCCTCCACCACCGCACGGACAAAGGGGCGCAGACCGTAATCGTTGCGGAGGATCAGGGGAAGCTCGATTTCCTCGGCGTAGGCCTGCAGGCAGTTGCGCCGGGCGCGATACTCGGTGACGGGATGGATATTGGGATTGTACCAGAAGCCCGTGACCTCGAAGCCGTCGGTGCGAAGCACCTCGATGGGCTGATTGGCACAGGGCGCACAGCAAATGTGCATCAGGGTTTTCATGGAAGCCTCCTATGGCAGACAGAATACGCCGCAGCAGCGGCCATTCCGTCTATCGTATCACGGAATAGCGAATTACGCAAGAGATTGGAAAAACGTTTCTATCCGGTGTTACGGCTCCAGACTTCCCGTCAAGCCGTCCTTGTAAAGCCCGGTGATGCGGACGCGGCGCACCTGATTGTGCAGCCCCTCTCCCGGGACATAGACCTTCACATAGTTGGACGCGTGGCCGGTGAGCAGGCCGTCCTCCATGTCCTCAAACAGGACGCTCTGCACGGAGCCGACAAGCGCTTCCCGGTAGGCGCGGCTCATTTCCTCGGCTACGGCAATGGCCGCCCGGCTGCGCGCTTCCTTCACGGCATTGCCGTGCTGCCCCGGCATTTTGTCCGCGGGGGTTCCGGGACGGCGGGAGTAGGGGAAAATGTGCATTTCCGCAAAGCCGCACTTGCGGATAAAGGCAAGGCTCTGGGCAAATTCATCCTCCGTCTCCCCGGGGAATGCCACGATCATGTCCGTGGTAACGGCACAGCCCGGGAACCACGTCCGCAGCAGGCAGACGCTTTCATAGTACCGCGCGGTATCATACTTCCGCCGCATTCGCTGCAATACCGTGTCGCACCCGGACTGCATGGACAGGTGGAACTGGGGACAGAGGTTCGGAAGCCGGGAAAGCCGCCGGCA
>OGMF01004219.1_pt1 | contig 10038 bp, 8 predicted proteins | sample 1572921 | NCBI WGS metagenome assembly OGMF01 (sample SAMEA2581919, study PRJEB24529) | metagenome | biome: Human gut stool | place: China | collected 2011
GTTCATGCGTAAATTTTCTAAAAATATAAGATCTAGATAAATAGTCACTTATTTTTCCTCTTTAAAGAATTAATAAATATATATTTTATATTATGGATTATACTATCTTATATTTAAAAAGTATGTCTTTTCGTGTTGGCGAACTAATGAAATATTCTACAAAAAAATGCAAACTCTTTTACGAGTTTGCATTTTTCTTTTATTTTATATTATTTTCTTCTCAAGAATGTTGGTATATCCAAATTTTCTTGTGAATTTGAACTATCTGTTGTTGTTGGAATAGAATTTAATTTTTTGTCCCATGCTCTATCTATAATATCTCCCACAGCCATTGTTCCAGATAATGGTCCTTCTTCTTTTTCAAATCCTGTTGCTATAACAGTGATTACTATATCTTCATCAAGGCTATCATCAATAACTGCTCCAAATATAATATTAGCTTCTGGGTCAACGCTTCTTTGAATTAATTCTGCAGCTGTATTTACTTCATGTAAGCCAAGATTTGTTCCGCCAGTTATATTTATAATAACTCCTCTTGCACCTTCAATTGATGTTTCTAGTAGAGGGCTTTGTACTGCTTGTTTTGCAGCATCTTCTGCTCTATTTTCTCCAGATGCTCTACCAATTCCCATGTGTGCCATTCCTGTATTTAACATTATAGTTTTTACGTCAGCGAAGTCTAAGTTAACTAAACCAGGAATTGCAATTAAGTCTGATATACCTTGTACACCTTGTCTTAACACATCATCTGCCATTTTAAATGCTTCAACTATAGAGGTTTTTCTATCAATTACTTGTAATAGCTTGTCATTTGGAATTACAACTAAAGTATCTACTTTACCTTTTAAGCTTTCAATTCCACGTTCAGCTTGAGATAATCTTTTCTTTCCTTCAAATGTGAATGGTTTTGTTACAACACCTATAGTTAAAATTCCCATTTCTTTAGCTGCTGCTGCAACTATTGGGGCTGCTCCAGTTCCAGTTCCTCCGCCCATTCCAGCTGTAACGAATACCATATCAGCTCCGCGTAAAGCTTCTGCTATTTCAGTTTTGCTTTCTTCAGCTGCTTGTGCTCCAATATCAGGATTAGCTCCTGCACCTAAACCTCTTGTAATTTTTTCTCCAATTTGTATTTTTGATGCTGCTTTTGATAATAATAGAGCTTGTCTATCTGTATTTACTGCAATAAATTCTACATTTCTTATTCCAGATTCAACCATTCTATTTACAGCATTATTTCCTGCTCCACCTACTCCAATTACTTTGATAGTAGCAGTTCCGTCTAGCATTGTGTTTTCATCACTGTTATTATCCATTAACATATTGTTCATTCCTCCTAATTTTTATTAACCTTATATATTTAAAATTAAAATCTATGAATAAAAGAACTCTTTGATTTTTTCTATAATGTTTTTTAATATACTTTCATTTGAATTAGTATCTATACTGCTTCCTACAGTTTTAGCAAATGGTCTTGATGCTACATATCTAACTAACGCATAAGCAGTTCGATATTCTGGTCTTACTACACTAATCAACCTTCCTGTTGCAATTTTCACTGGAATATTTAAAGTAATTTTTCCAGCAACGTCGCTTTTGTTAATATTAGTAATTCCTTGTCCTGTTAATATAACATTATTTATTTTAGATTTAATTCCCTGTGCTGTTATATCCTTATTAATTATAGTAAAGATTTCTTCTATTCTTGCTTCCATAATTTCAATTAATTGTGAACTCTTAATTACTTTTTTTCCATTTTCATCTTTACATGTTGTAAGCAAGATTTCATTGTCATTATCAATAAATGATTTTAATGCTAATCCATATTGTTTTTTTAATCTTTCAGCTTCTTCTTCGCTAATATTTAGGACTAATGCAATATCATTTGTAATGTTGTCTCCTCCTAAAGGTATTGTATTTGTGTATACAAAACTTTGTCCATCAAATACGCCTATTTCTGTATTTCCTGCACCAATGTCCAATAGCATTACATTATCATTTAGTTCATTTGCGTCAAGTGCTAATGATCTTTGAGCTAATGTAATTGGTACTAAACCATCAATATCTAAATCAACCTTTCTAAATATTGATGCAATTTGTTTCATATATTCTCTATCAGCTAGAATTACTTCTGCTTTTAAAGTAAAACTACCACTCAAATTTCCTACTGGATCTGAAACTGTTCTTCCATTTTCAAGAACAAATTGATTTTCAACTATGTCAATTATTTGTTTTCCTTCTGGTATATCAATGTCTTTCACTTGCATAATACTTGAGACAACATCTTTAGCTGAGATTCCAGCATATTTATCCTTTGCCTCTTTTACAACACTATTTTTAACTATTGTAACATATTTACCAGGTATTGTGACATAAGCTGAATTTATTTTTAAATCCGTCTCTGATTCAGCATCTTTAATTAAGTGGTGTATAGAGCTTGCAATTTCATTTTCGTCTACAATTTTGCCTTTTCTTATTCCGTTGCATTTATGAGTAGTCGTACAAATGACTTCTATTTGATTAAAATTATTAACTTCTCCAATTACTAAACTAACCTTCGAAGTTCCAATGTCAATTCCTACAATTATATCTCCGATTGCCAAGGTTCATTCCTCCAATTTTGCATCCCCTAAAGATTGTTTGTCATCTGTTTTTTGATGTCTAAAGAATATTACATTTTGAAAAAAAAGTCAATAGATTTGTAATATTTTTGTAATAATTGTGTAATACTTATGAAACATTGTTTTTGTTTGCCATTTTCTCGTTCCATCTCTCTAAATAATAGCGTCTAATTATAGCTAAATTATTAAACATTCTTCCTACAAAAACAACGATTGCAGCTAAATAAATATCTACATTCAACTTTTGTCCAAGGTATGTAAGTAATATTGATAATATTGCATTTCCAAAAAAGCCTGTTACAAATATTTTTAAATCAAAATTTTTCTTTAATGTTGATGAAATTCCACCAAAAACAGAATCTAGTGCAGCGATAATAGCTATAGCTAAATAGCCAGAATATGTATATGGAACTATCGGTGCATAAATTCCAATTACAGCTCCTAAAATACATCCAATTACAATTGCAATAAAAATCATTACTTGTTTTCCCCTTCCTTCATATATTTTATATTCATATCTCCATTATATTTTAAAATTTTTATGTTTTTTCCAGTTTCCAATTTAACATTTAGTCCTATGGCTCTTGTTTTATCAATGTATCCACTATCCTTTAAACTCAAAGTACTTGATAAATACGTTTGATTTCCAATTGCTTTTATAACATAAGGTGATGAAACTCTTTGGCCATTTATTATCATTAAAACTCCATCTGGTTGTGCGATTTCCGTAGAACTTAATATTCTTACATCATTAATTGATATAGCTTCTGCTCCCGCATATCTTAATTCATTTATTAATTCTAGTAAGTCTCTGTATTTTACATCTCTTTCTTCACTATTTGATAATGTTATTGTTACTCCTTCGCCAAATACATCTGTCTTTCCTAAAATCATATTAGAATCTTTTAATTCTTTATCAACAAGTCCTGACGCTTCTTCATTTTTTTCAAGCTTGTTTTTATAGTCTTTAATTGTTTTTTGATTTGCTTGTAATTGCTCTACAGTTTCTTCATATTTTCCCTTCCATTCAGATATAGCTGTTCTCAATTCTGCTTCTCTCATGTTTTCAATTGCTGTAATATCTGTTTCCTCAATAGTTCTAAACTGCATAAACATAACTGCCAAAAGTATAAGGCATACTCCTCCAATAATTATGGTCATTATAATTTTGTTTTTCTTTTCTTTATTCAAAGTGTATACTCACCTCTATTTCTCATTTTTTACATATTTGTAGTTTATAACTCCAGAATATTTTTCAACCGTTAAGTTGTCCATTTGTGTTGTTTCTACAATAACTCCAGCTTCATCAAGTATATATAAGTACCCGCCTATCATAGTAAGTGATCCATATAATAATCCTTGTGAACCAATTGCTTTTATTGTAAATGGAGAGCTTACTTTTTGTCCATTTATTTTTATTACATTTCCTTCACAAGTTATTGCTGTAGTTTGTATAATTCTTTGACCATTTATTGATATTGCTTCTGCTCCTGCATTGTTCAAAGCATTTATTACTTCGATCAAATCATCATAATGTACTACTTGTGAACTTAAATCTAATGCTTCACTTTCATTTTTTAAAGTTCCAGTATTGTTGTCTGCTATCACAATTTGTAATCCTTCACCTTTTACTTCAGATAATCCAAGTAGCATATTGTTGTTTTTTATTTCTTCTTGTTTTGCTGAAGATTTGGTATCATTTTGAGTTGCTTGTTTTCTGACCTCTTCTAGTTCTTTTAAAGACTGATTAAGTTCCTCATAAACATTGTCATATCTTTCTTTCCATCTTAGCACTTCGTCTCTTAATCCATTTTCTTTTAGTGATTGCGAGATTGTTGTAGTTGTGTTTTCAATTGTCTTTAATTGAATGCATATTGCAACTGTTAATATAAAGCACATTATTCCTAATGTAATAGCTATTTGCTTTTTGTTCATTTTGCCCTCCTTATTAATGATTTTTATACTTTTTTTCTAAATATAGCCCATTTATTGTTTAAATCAGTATTAACTAAAATTTCTCCTTCTATTTTTTTGTTTTGTTCTATTATCTCTTTTATATATAACATTTTTGTACTTAAATTTGATGTATCTCCAACATGTACAGTTTTCTTTTCGCTTTTTAGCTCTAGCACATAATCTTGTTTATCAGATATATTTATTTTTGTTACAATATTAGCAATCTCATTGCTTTCTGCTGCTTTCATTATTTGTAATATATCATCTAGCTTTTGTAAATCTTCTGTACATAGTCTTTCTCCTAGTTGTATATCCTCTTCTTTAGTTGCATACCCTGTTATTATAGGCAACTCTAATTTTTCTTTTGAAATTTCAACAAAATATCCCTGGTTGTTTATATATGCATAAGCATTTGCAAATGTAATCATATATGTAGGAACTCTTTCTTCTATTTCAATTAATATAGTACTTGGTAAATTCCTTTTAATTTTTACACTTTCCACATAAGCATTTTGTTTAATATTTTTTTCAATTTTGTTTTTTGATAATTTAAATGTGTTCTCTTCAATTTCAATTTGTGACAAACTTATCGCTTCATCTCTGGTTAATTTATTGTTTCCTACTATTTCAATTTTCTTTATATTAAAAAATGAAGATAATAAAAAGCCTATTCCTCCACCTATTAAAAGTAATATAAGAGTAGCCCATTTTACTAACCTAAGAAATGCTTTTCTCTTTTTTCTTGCAATTTCCTGTTTTTTAGTCAATTTTTTAGTTTTTTTCTTTTTCTTTTTTGGTTTAACTTTTTCATCTTCAATTCCAAGTTTAAGTTCAAACTCTTCTTCTTTGTTTTTAGTCTTTTTCTTTGTTTTCGTAGTCTTACTTTTTTTAGTTGTATTTTTTCTCTTTTGGGTTTTCTTTTTGTTTTCTTCAGGATTCGGTAAAGTTTTAATGCCTATAATAATTTCATTGTCTACATTAAATGTAGAATCTTTTTGCGTATTTTTCGATTTTTCTTTAAGTTTTTTAGACATTATTTTCACCTTCTTTTTATATTATAATTGCATTAAAAAAAGCACATATAATTTACCACATTATACGTGCTTATTTTATCATATTTATATATAATAAATCTAGTCCCTTTTGTAATTATTTTTATTCTTTTTGTATCGAAATTTTAGCTCCTAATTCATTCAGCTTCTTATCTAAGTTCTCGTATCCTCTTAATATATACTCTATATTTGTTACTGTAGTCATTCCTTTTGCACATAATCCAGCTAAAATCATACTTGCTCCGCCTCTTAAGTCAGTACTTTTTACTGTCGCTCCTGATAGTTTTCTAACTCCTTTTATTACTGCTGTTTTTCCTTCAGTTGTAATTTTAGCACCCATTTTATTTAATTCTGCTGTATATCTATATCTATTTTCGAATATATTTTCCACAATCACGGATGTTCCTTTTGCTGTAGTTAAAATACTAGCAAATATTGATTGCATATCTGTTGGGAAACCCGGATATGGCATTGTTTTTATATCAACTGCTTTTAATTTTTTAGGCGCTTGCATATATATTCTATTTTTTTCAACTTTTATATTACATCCCGCTTCTTCTAATTTATTTAATATTGGCGTAATATGATTAGCATTTTTATAATTTAAGCAAATATTTCCTCCTGTAATTGCACCTGCACATAACAAGGTTCCTGCTTCAATTCTATCTTGCATTACTTTATACCCTGTATCTTTTAATTTTTGTACTCCTATAATTTTTATAACATTAGTTCCTGCACCTGTAATTTTGGCGCCCATTTTATTTAAGCATTTAGCTAAATCTACAATTTCTGGTTCCATCGCTGCATTTGTTATTTGTGTAACTCCTTCTGCGTATATTGAAGCAAGTATAATATTTTCTGTCGCACCTACACTCGGAAAATCCAAATTGATATTTGTTCCAACAATTTTTTCTGCTTTACATATAATAAATCCTGAATCTTCTATAATATTTACTCCTATTTTTTTAAATGCTGCTAAATGTAAGTCAATTGGTCTTGCACCAATATCACAACCTCCTGGATAAGAAAATTTTGCTTCTTTAAACCTTCCAAGTATCGCGCCTGCTAAAACAACTGTTGAACGCATTTGATTCATAAGGTGTTCTGGTATTTCTCTTTTGGTAATATTTTTACTGTTTATTTCTATTTTTCCGTTATGTTTTTTTACTTTACACCCTAAGTATCTTAATATTTCTAAAGTAATTTGTGTATCATGTATATTGGGAATATTGTATAATCTTGTAATTCCCGGATTTAATATGCTGGCTGCTATAATTGGTAAAGAGGCATTTTTAGAACCAGAAACTTTAACTTCTCCTGCCAGTCTTTTTCCGCCTTCTATTATGTAACTAGACATCTTATTCACCCTTTCATTTAATTTTTGCTATATATTATGTATAGTTTTCATAAAGTGTGAATACATTAAAAAGATAGAGAACTCTTTAAAGCTCTCTATCTTTTTATAACTAATTTATTGATTTTACTGTTTATATATGCCTCCAACTTTGTCATAAATTCATCTGGTTTAATTTGCTTACTTGATACCATTTCTAGCCCCTTTTCCCAGCTTGCTGTCAATTTAGGATTTAGCATATCTGGCATTGACATAAAAACCACGTCATATATTTTTTCTCCTTTGTCTGTTGGAGTTATAATTTGTGTTTTACTATTTATTGCAATATACCCTATTCTTTCTAATTTTTTCATAATTTCTGCTCTTGTTGCACTAGTACCAATTCCTGCTCCCTTAATTTGCTCTCTCAGTTCTTCTTCTTCAATCAATTTTCCAGCATTTTCCATAGCAAGTATCATAGACCCAGAATTATACCTACTTGGAGGTGATGTTTCAGATGTTTTTGTTTCATAATTAATTACTTCTATTTCTTCACCTTTTTTTAGTTTTTTTAATATTTCTAAGTTATTTTGTTCTTCAGGTTGTTCTTCTAAATTTTTAGATTCTTTTTTTGGTTCATTTTTTGCTACTTCTAAATATCCCAAATTTTTACATACTTTTCCATTTGCAGAAAATTGTTCATTTTCTACTTCTATCGTTACAGCTATTTTACTATATTCTGCTGGTGGATAAAATATACTTAAAAACCTTTTTACTATTAATTTATACATTTGTTTTTGTAAGTCTGGTAAAGAATTATAATTTTCAAATCCTTGTCCAGTTGGTATAATTGCATAGTGATCAGTTATTTTACTGTCATTTACATACTTTGTTTTTATTAAATCAGTAGAATATTTTTCATTTATCATTTTGTTTATATATGTTTGAATTTCTTCATCTTTAAGTCCTTTTGCTATTCCATTAAGATTCTTTGAAATTACTTTTGCCACAGCAGTTGATAAAACTCTTGCATCTGTTCTCGGATATGTTACTAATTTTTTCTCATATAAATTCTGAATAATTTCAAGTGTTTGGTCAGGTTTTATTTTAAATCTTTTGGTTGATTCATTTTGTATTTCTGCTAAATTAAATAATAATGGTGCATTTTCTTTTGTTTTTGTTTTTTTAACTTCTGTTATTATTGCTTTTTTATCTTTTAAAGATAATATAAAATCTTTTCCGTCATTTTCTTTTTTAAATCCATTTTCATTATATAATTTAGGTGATTCCCACATTTTTGATTTTTCTGTTACTTTCCATTCAGCATCAAATGAAGAATCATTATCTCCAAATTTTCCTATTATTCTATAATATGGTATCTTTACAAAATTTCTGATTTCTCTTTCTCTTTGAACTATCATTCCAAGTACACAAGTCATAACTCTACCAACAGAAATGGATATCTTTTCTTCTCCAATATCTTTTGCCATTCTTTTTCCATATATAATTGATAAAAGTCTCGAAAAATTTATACCAATCAAATAATCTTCTTTTGCTCTTAAGTATGCTGAATCACATAAACTATCATATTCACATAAATCTTTCGCTTCTTTTATTCCTCGATTTATTTCTTCTTCAGTCTGTGAATCAATCCATACTCTTTTTCTCTGTTTTTCTTTAACTCCGCACTTGCTTTTCTACTAGCCTATATATATATTCGCCCTCACGCCCAGAGTCGGTCGCAACATAAATACAGCCTACATCTTCTCTTTGAAGTAGGCTTTTTACTATATTAAATTGCTTTTCTACACCTGGAATCACTTCATATTTGTATTCTTTTGGCATAAAAGGTAATGTATCTAATCTCCAGAATTTTAAATTTTCATCATATTTTTCTGGATAACTCATCGTAACCAAATGTCCTACACACCAAGTAATAATCCAATTGTCAGACTCTATATATCCATCCCTTCTGTTGCCACCACATTTTAGTACTTTTGCAAATTCTGTAGCAACAGATGGTTTTTCTGTTATAAGCAGATTTTTTGTCATTTAATATTCCTCTCATTATTCGTATAATACAACATCCATTTCAGCTGTAAAATTTTGATTTCCATAAGCAAAAATTATATATAATTCTCCTGTACTACCTAAAAAGAAATTTGATATATTTGAAAGTTGATATATACTATTTGATAAATCCCTATTATACACTTGGTATCCAGATTTAACTAATATTTGTGCTTCTTCTTGTGCCTTACTAACAACTTGATTTATTTTATTCTGACATTCGCTTTGAACTATATTTCTTTTTGTCAATACATCCACTAATTCTACCTTTTCGCCAGTCTCCAAATTGTAATTATATGTTTGTATTATTTCTCTTTGTGGATTATTTCCACGTTTCAATGTAGATTTTATTGCTAGTGATAATATATTATCATTTATGTATGAAATGTAGTTAACATCATAAATAACTTTTTCAGTATATTTTTTGTTTAATATTTTTGATGCTTCATCAGCAAAAACACTTTGAGTTATTTTGTTAAAGCTTGCTGGAACATCTCCAGAAATATTTATAACAGGAAGATGTATATCTACTTCATATAATTCTTCTTTTTTCTGTATATCATAAGCTGAATATACTATATCTTTTGAATCATTTGCTTTTTGCACCTCATAAGTACTATTATTTATAAAGTCATTTGTAAACAAATTTTTTAATTGATTTTTTATTTCTTCTTGAGTTTTTGGTCTCGAATCTCCACTTATATTGTCTGTTGGATTTTGGGTGTAATCACTACCTTTATTTCCAACAAAAAATTGTGTATAAATTCCTGCTATTAGTGCAAATACACAAAAAGCACCTACTAAGATAAATATTATTTTTTGATTTTTCATATTACTTCTCCTTCAGTCTCTCTTTATTTATATTACCTCATTTTAGAGTAAAAATCTAGTATTTTAGATAAAGTTTTTTTGTGCAGTATTTTAGCTTAATATCATCATCTATTTTATAGTGTTTTCAGCTGTTTTTCCACATACTGAACATAATTCCATAAATTTATATAAACTC
>OGMF01004221.1_pt1 | contig 10036 bp, 7 predicted proteins | sample 1572921 | NCBI WGS metagenome assembly OGMF01 (sample SAMEA2581919, study PRJEB24529) | metagenome | biome: Human gut stool | place: China | collected 2011
GGTTCCAATCACGCCAATTTTGTTATTCTTAGTCGATGCCGCCGCCATTCTCGCTCCCGGCTGCACCACGTCAATCACCGGCACATCCACCATATCTTCAAGTTCCTCTCTGGCAAGTGCACTGGCTGTATTGCAGGCAATTACAATTGCTTTAACATCCTGTGTCAGGAGAAATTTAGCAATCTGCTTGCTATATTTACAAACTGTATTTTTTGATTTGGAACCATATGGCACACGGGCTGTATCTCCAAAATAAACAAGACTTTCCCCCGGAATCTGCCGCATAATCTCTTTTGCCACTGTCAATCCGCCAATTCCCGAATCAAACACGCCAATCGGTGCATTCATAATCCTTCCTCCAATCTGTTCTTATTCTTTTTCGTCCATTGCTTCTTCTATCATAGATTCTTCATCTACTGTTTTTTCTCTCATATCTTTTTTGCGGTTTAACAAATCATAAATACATGGTACAACAAACAACGTAAGCAGCGTACCATATACCAGACCACCAATCGTAACAATTGCCATCGGTCTTGTCATATCCGCTCCCATACTGCTGCCGGCAACCATTGTAATCAAACCAAGTACCGTCGTCAATGCCGTCATCAGAATCGGACGAAGTCTCGTTACGCCTGCTTCCTCAATTGCCTGTCGTTTCTCGACACCGCTTCGGCGTAACTGATTGATATAATCCACAAGCACAATACCATTGTTTACAATAATACCGGAAAGCATTAGAAACGGAATTAATGCGGGCCGACAGTTTTCAATTCCCGAAATCCACAGTCCAAGGAAACCTCCCGTAAAGGCAAGCGGAATCGTGAACAAAATGATAAATGGAGATAACAGCGACTGGAACTGTGCCACCATAATCAAATACATCAAAAGCACACCAAGTACCATCATCAAAAGCACCTGTCCCATTGCTTCTGTGGTTGCTTCATTTTCACCATCTAATTCCATTTCATAACCGGCCGGTTTCTTTGTCTGGTTTACGATTTTTTCAACCTCTCTCGAAACGTCGCTTACCACATAACCATCCTTGATATCCGCTTTTACAGCAATATATCTGGTCTGCCCTTTGCGATAAATCGATTTTGGCGAATCCGCAGTGCTAAAATCAGCAATCTTACTAAGAGAAACCTTTTTTGTCTTCTGAGTCATCGAATCGGTGTAATCAATTTTCAGATTTTTGACATCATTTCTTGTCAAGTCCTCATCCTCCGCCGAGTTGACATAAACACCTAAATCATCGGTATCATTCGATACCGTAGAAGACGAAGAAGCCTCTTTTACTTTTGCATAAATCTGCTGATAAACCTGAGCCACCGTAAGTGAATAACGCATTGCTTTCGCTTTATCCACAGTAATGCGGTACTCTTTACCGGCATCTTCCAGACCATTCGTAATGTTATCAAGACCATCTACTTTTTCAAGTTTCTTCATCATATCTTCCGAAATCGTCTGCAATTTATCCAAATCTTTTCCTTTAATATTGATGGTGACACCATCGCCCATCAGGGCACTCATATCCATCGCAGAAGCATTTACTTCTACTTTCCCCTCAATATTTTTCGTTTTTTCCGTAATCAGTTTTGTGATTTCTTCATTGCTTAACTGCCTATCGTCCTTCAAAATGATATACATAGTTACGGTATTTTCACCGCCGGAACCGGTAAGCATCGACATGGATGAACCCGTTCCTGTATAGGCACCAACTGATTCAACATCCGAAATCTCACGGATTTTTTCAACCACTTGATTGGACGCTTTTTTCGTATCCGCCAGTTTTGTTCCATTATCCATCGTAAGCGTAGCCGTCATCTGCGTACTTTCCATATCCGGCATCATGGAAAATCCTCTGCCGGCTGCCAATGCCGCAAACAATATAAGGAGAACAACCGAGCCAGCCAAAACAAGCCACTTAAACCGCAGCACCCATTGAATTGCCCTGCCATACGCACGCTGAACTGCCGCAATAATCTTTGACTCTTTCTTTGGCTTTCTCTTAATTAATCCGGCCGACATTGCCGGAACTAAGGTAAGTGCTACAAGAAGACTTGCTCCCAGTGTGTAAGCAAGGGTAAGCGCCAAGTCGACGAATAACTGCTTTGTCACACCTTCTGTAAAAATAATCGGTGCGAACACACAAACCGTTGTCAGTGTAGATGCCACGATAGCTCCTGCCACCTGGCTTGCTCCCTCAATTGCTGCACGCTTCGTTGAAATCCCATGCTGCTTAAGACGGAAAACGTTTTCAATTACGACAACCGAGTTATCCACAAGCATACCAACACCAAGTGCCAAACCGGATAAGGAAATAATATTCAGTGTTACACCGCTAAAGTACATCGCTACAACTGCTGCAATTACGCTGAGCGGAATCGAGCAGGCAACGATAAAGGTTGGCCGCCAGTCGCGCAGGAAAAACAGCAGAATCAAAATAGCAAGCAACCCACCAAGCAAAAGATTTTGCACTACAGCATCCACTACAAGGTCAATGTATACCCCCTGATTCATCAAAACAGAAACATGCAGTCCCTGATTGTCTTTCTGCAACTGGTCAAAACGATCCGTCAGTGCACTCGTTACGTCTCCGGTTGAAAATCCGGACTGTTTCTGTAACGTAACAAGTACCGCCGGGTTGCCGTTTACTACGGTATACACATCATCCGAGTTATCCGTAACCGCAATATCTGCCACATCTGAAAGTTTAATCGGGTCTAAACCATCCAAATCCATATCGCAGACAACGAGGTTTTTGATTTCTTTCTCGGATTGAATCTTATCACCTACACGTACAAGGTAAGAAGCATCTCCTTCGGTAATATAACCGGACGGCATATCAAAGTTCTGCGCTTTTAATACATTTTCAACCATTTCCTTTGTAATGATTTTTTTCAGGTTCGCATTACTTTTTGTCGTTTTTTTCGAGTCCTTTAACTGTTTATCTGCTTCATCTAACTTATTTTTTCCATTATCCATTTGTGCTTCCGAAACACTTAACTGGATACTGGAAAGAATTTTCTGTTTATTTAGCTGTTCGGTCGCTTCCGTTGTCGAAATCTGACCTTTCTCTAATTTCTTCTTTGTTGCATTTAGTTTTTTCAGACCGGCATTGATTTTTTTCTTTGCCGCTGTAATTTTGGCTTTATTCTTTGCCAGCGTTTTCTCTTGGGTTTCCACCTGCTTAAGTCCGCTGTTTGCTGAAGTAAGTGCCGTATTCACTTCGTTTACTTTGGATGGAAGCATTTCTTCCGTAATGCCGGCATCCTTCAATTTGCCACGGACAACCTGTAACTGTGCCTGAACCGACGCTAAAGAAGTACTCAGTTCCTGTGAATTCCCACCGACATTCTCAAGCTGCGTTTTCAGAGATGTCTCCTGAACTTTGAGCTTTTCAAGCGTCGTGTTCAGTGTCGTAAGCTGCGTCTGCGTCGCCGTCAGTGTCTTAATTGTATTTGTCAGTTTTGTTTTATTGGCAGCGAGCGAGGCAAGCCCCGTATTTAACTGTTTTTCACTCTTTTTAAGCGTTGCCTGCTGCTTTTTAATATTCGTAATATTTTCATTAATAACTTTCAGGCCATCCTTAATTTTATCCGATGCCTGACTAAGTTTCGTCTCTCCCTTCGCCATCTTATCGGCGGCGGTCTCTTTTCCATTCTTTAATTTGTTTTTGCCATTTTCCAGTTTCTTCTTTCCTTCATCAATCTTATCCTGTGCATCACTTAATTTTCCTTCAATCGCCTTTTGCACAAGCTCATTCATCTTGTCAATCTTATCCTGCTGAATAATGACCTGAATCTTTTTCTCAATAGAACCGGATTCATTGACAGAGGCAACTCCCTCCACACTCTCCAATTCCGGAATAATTTCCTTTTCCGCCTTTTTCGTAACTTCCGCACTGTCTAATTTATCATAATCCAGTGCCGCCACCATAATCGGCATCATGTCGGGATTCATTTTCATAATTGTCGGATTTCCGATGGAATCATCAAACTGCGATGTCACCATATCAAGGCTTTCTCTCATATCTACAACTGTAGAACCCATATCCGTTCCATCATTAAATGACATAACAACCATTGACATATTCTGGATGGAAATAGATTGCAGTTCTTTGACGTTGTTGATACGCTCCATCGCCTGCTCCACCGGTTCGGAAACAGCCTTTTCTACTTCTTCCGGACTTGCTCCCGGATATGTAGTCATAACAAGTGCATACGGAAATTCCATATTTGGCAGAAAATCCGTACTCATATTTTGAAATGACAAAAATCCGAGTACCAGACATATAACAACCGCAACCAATACGGTAAATGGTTTGCGAACACTGAACTTAGATAACATCTGAAAGTTCCTCCCTTTTTCTAAAATGACTATTAGTCGAGTATAACACCGTTTGATTCGCTAACGCAACTCTAGGAGAGACACAAAATGTGAAATTTTTGTGTCTTTTACTTATTCGGCTGTTTTTTCATTTATCACTTCCACTGCTTTTTGCAGCTGGTAATCGTCTTTTCCACCGAATTGCTTCAAATCAGAAGGATTCTTTGCTTCCACATCCGGAGTCAACCCTTTGCCCTGAATACATCTGCCGCTTGGCAGCAAATATTCCCCGGTTGTCAGTTTAATTCCGCCACCACACGATTTTTCCAGAGAAAAAATAGTCTGTACAATTCCTTTCCCAAAACTTTTCACACCGACTAACGAAGCCGCTTTCCGGTCTTGCATACAGCCGGCAAAAACTTCCGAAGCACTGGCACTTCCCCCATTAATCAAAACTGTCACCGGCTTATCAAAATGCTTTTCATCGGTTGAGGTATATACTTTATCACCATTTACCTTATTTTTTTCCGTTATCAGTTTTCCTTTTGGAAGCATCCGGTCAAGAATATCCACAACCGCCGTCAGTGAACCACCGCCATTGCCTCGCAAATCTACAACCAATCCCTTCTGTCCCTTCTTCTCTAAGTCAGAAAGCGCATTCTCGTATTGTTTTACCGTTTCCTTTGTAAAAGAAGTAATGGCAATATAACCGGTTTTCCCGGACAACATCCGATGTGTAACCGTCTGATTAACAATCTTTTCACAGGTCACCGTAATTTTCTTCTTTATCTTTTCTCCATTTTCTTCCCGCAAAACAACGAGTTCTGATTTTTTTCCTTCTTTTCCTTTAATCTTCTGAATCGTATCATTTAATGACAATTTTGTTACGTCCTCGCCATTTACAGAAAGCAGAATATCTCCGGCTTTTAATCCGGCTTTCTGTGCCGGTCTGCCTTTCTGCACTTCCTGAATCGTCTTGTTTTTTGTTTTTTCATCGTAGCGCACACTTGCACCGATTCCCTCGTAATCTCCTTCTACATCTTCCATACTGCTTTTTAATTCTTCACTGGTAAAATACGCTGAATACTTATCGCCAAGTGCCGCTACCATTCCTTTTGCGGCATATTCCGAAATTGTTTGATCCGATACATCGTCCTTCCAGTAATAGCTGTCAATGTACGATTCCACAATTTCTGCACGGTTTCTAATATCCGACGCAAGAGAGGACGCCGGCAGAATCTGTATATCTAAAAAATACATGACAAGAAAAAATGTCATAGAAAACAATACGCCAACAAATATTCCGGCAAAAAAACCACTGCCTCGTCTTTTCCTCATCTTTCACAATCCTCCATTATCTCGAAATATAATTTAACGGGTTCACATAACTTCCATTTTTCGTAACACCAAAATGGAGATGTGCTCCGGTCGATATACCGGTCGAGCCAACATACCCGATTACTTGTCCTTTTGTTACCTGTTTTCCGGCACTCACTGCAAGTCTGGAACAGTGCATATATACCGTATACAAACGGTTGCCATGCGAAATCATAATATAATTTCCGGCACTCGAACTATACGTAGCGGTCACTACTTTTCCGCTGCCGGCTGCTAATATCGGCGTTCCCAAATCGACACCTTTATGATATGTGCTGGCACCTGCAGTCGGACTTTTTCTGCCACCAAATCCCGAAGAAATACGTCCGGCGCCACCTTTTAACGGCCAGCCAAGTCCTGTTGTGCTGCCGCCGGAATTTCCGCCGCCTGCCGCCATTTCACGGTCAATCTCATCCTGTTTTTTCTGAAGCAGTGCTTCCACCTGATTTTCCGCTTCCAGCGCTTTTTTCGTGTACTCACTTACTTGATCCTGCGATTTTTCCATCGCTTTATCAATCTTATCCAATTCTGTTTTTTTATCCGCCTTTAACTCGGACACCGCTTGCTTTTCTTCCCTTGTTTTTGTTTCTAATTCCTTTAACTCATTTGTCTGCTGTTCACGCTGTTTCTCCTTTTGCTGCACCGTAAGTGCTGCCTTCTTAAAATGCGCAAACACTTTGTTATCATATTCGGAAATTTTTTCAACATACTCTGAGCGGTTCAACAAATCAGAAATACTTTTTGCTCCAAATATAATATCAAGATATTCCTGATTTCCATTTTCATACATATATTTTATGCGCCGCTTCATCGTCGTATACTGCTTTTCTTTTTCCTTCTGTGCCTTTGCTAATTCCTTCTGAATTGCCTTTAACTTTTTTCCAGACGACGTAACCTGTGCATGAAGTTTCTCTAATTCTTCTTCCAGAGATGCTGTTTTTTTATCTAACTTCTCAATATATTTTAAGGTATCGTCTTTATCGGCCTGAATCTCTTCAATTTCCTTTTGCAGACTATCCGCCTTGTTTTCCCATTCTTTCTGCTGTTTTTCTGTTTCTTTAATCTGCTTGTCATAGTTTGAAGCACCTACGTTTTGTCCAAACACAGAAAGCGACACAACGCCACACAATATGCCACACAACAGCCATTTTCTTCTCATCTTTATCACTTCCTAAATATTTAAATTTCTCCGCACCGTAATAAAACTGCCAAAGAATCCAATTCCAACACCCAAAATCAGTGAAATCGGAACTAACATCACAAAAACTTCTCCTGTCGTAAGGAAAGCAAGTCCCTCCGAAAAAAGAGAAAAATGTGTTGTTATATAAGTAAGAATCCGTCCATACGAAATTCCAAGCACAATAAGCGGAAGAATTGAACCAATCAAACCAATCACTACGCCTTCCACAATAAACGGCGCCCAGATAAAAAAGTCAGACGCTCCCATCAGACGCATAATCGCAATTTCCGGTTTTCTTACGGCGATTCCGGTCGCAATTGTCGAATGAATCAAAAATACGGATACAAGTAAAAGCACAACAATCAGCACCAGTGACACACCACCAACCAGTTTATTAACACTCGAAAAGCCTTCTTCGATTTCATCCGCTTCCTTAATCCTTCGGATTCCTTTTACGTTTTTTAAGTATTCTACTAACGTAGACTGTCGTTCCAAATCCTTGCAGTAAATAGCATAAGATGCTGATTCCGCTAACGGATTATCATCCCCAAAGCTTTCTGCCAGTTCCGGTGTCTTAGAAAAGTTTTCCTGTTTAAAGTCTTCCCATGCCTGTGCAGCAGAAATGTATTCTATCCGCTCCACTTCATCTCTTTTCTCAATTTTTTGTCCAATATCAGCAATCTGTTTTTCCGAAAGATTTTCTTCAAAAAATACAGAAATTCCCACTGACTGTTCTGCCGAGTGAAGAATATTCTGGAAATTACTGAGCACAAAATAAAACAAGCCGAAGACAAATAGACAGGCTGCAATCGTTCCCATGGAAGCCAGGGTAAACATACGGTTTTTTCTCAGATTTGCTAGTCCTTGTTTGATGCTGTGAAAAAATAAATTAATCCCCTTCAACCTGATAACCACCTTTCTTTTCATCTCTTACCAAAACGCCATCCTCTAAATTTATAACACGCTTTTGCATGACATCCACAACATCATTATTATGAGTTACAACAACAACTGTTGTACCCATTTTGTTTACTTCCTCCAACAACATCATAATATCCCATGCTGTCTTGGGGTCAAGATTTCCCGTCGGCTCGTCCGCCAGCAAAATGGTCGGCTGGTTAATCAGTGCTCTGGCAATCGCTACACGCTGCTGCTCTCCGCCGGATAATTCGTGCGGATACATCTTCTCTTTCCCTTTTAACCCAACCATCTCTAACATAATCGGAACATTTCTTGCAATATCCCTTTTGGTCATGCCGATGATTTCCTGTGCAAAGGCAACATTTTCAAATACCGTCTTATTCTTTAATAGACGAAAATCCTGAAATACCACACCAATCTTTCTCCGGTATAACGAAACCTGTTTGCGCTTCAAATTCGTCACCTGTCTGCCACCGACAAATATACGGCCTTCGGTCGGATTTAACTCTTTTAAAAGTGGACTTGCCAGATCCACTTTTACCAACTACGAATACAAATTCGCCTTTATGAATGCGAATGGATACATCACTTAGCGCTTCCACACCTGTAGAATACTGCTTACTGATATGATCCATTACAATAATAGGTATCACCTTTTTCTTTGTTTCCATGATACAAAACCTCTCTCGTCAATTAATACTCAATGGTCTCCAAATAGTTCATATACTTCACAACCATCAACGCAATGCGGAATGTAATCGCATCCTCAAACACACGCAAATCAAGTCCGGTGCTCTTTTGCAGTTTATCCAAACGGTAAACAAGTGTATTTCGATGGATATAAAGCTGTCTCGATGTCTCCGAAACATTTAAGTTATTTTCAAAGAACTTGTTAATTGTCGTCAAGGTTTCTTCGTCGAAATTATCCGGTGTGTTGTCATCGAAAATTTCTTTAATAAACATTTTGCAAAGTGGCAGCGGAAGCTGATAAATCAGCCGTCCAATTCCCAGATTACTATACGCCATTACCTTTTTGTCACTGTAAAAGATCTTTCCAACATCCAGTGCCATCTTCGCTTCTTTATAGGATCTTGAAACTTCCTTGATATCCTTGATAATCGTTCCAAACGCCACACGTACACGCGCCATTGCCTCAGTATTTAACATATCTACGATAACCTGTGCCGTTTTCTCCAAATCCTCGTAAGTATCGTTGTCCTTAATTTCTTTTACGATAATGATGTTTTTCTCATCCACTGCCGTGATGAAATCCTTGTTGCCACCGGCAAACATGCTGCGTACAGTCTCTAAGGCACCATTATCTTTTTCCTTACTTGTCTCTACAATATAAACAACCCGGCGTGCGTTCATCTCGATATGAAGTTTCTTCGCACGGTTAAAAATATCAACCAAAAGGAGGTTATCAAGCAAAAGATTCTTAATAAAGTTATCTTTGTCATAACGTTCTTTATAGGCAACTAATAAGTTCTGAATCTGGAATACAACAATCTTTCCAATCATATATACATCCTCGGCCTCTCCCTTTGCCACAACAATGTATTCTAGCTGGCTCTCATCATAAACCTTAAAAAACTGGTATCCCAAAATCGCCTGACTGTCTGCCGGCGAATCCGCAAATATCTTAACGGTCGCACAGTAATCTTCACTGTCACCTGCCGTCTCTGCCAATACATTTCCATCGGCATCCACTACACTAAGGTCTATTTTTGTAATTCCTTTTACACCATCAATTGTATTTTGCAAAATCTGGTTTGATATCATTTATGCCCCTCCTTAAATGCTCCTTTTGTACTTTTCGTTCACAACACCTCATTTCTCCCCATTGTATCATTTATTCGGGTTATTGTCAAAAGGTCTTAAGCTTCACAAATTGAAGGGCATCATTTTTCTTATACCATTTTTTGTACTTTTTCAAGGATGCTTTCGGCACATACACATCTCTGAAAATTGGAAGATAACAATAATTTTTATCATTATTCTGTGTCAGTTTCGGTGGATTCTTAGAACGAAAATAAACTTTTGTCGTCGTCACATAACCGGCACGATAAAATTCACCCCATGCTCCCTGTAATGTCTTTACACTTGCCCCGATATCCAATTTCTTCAACTGACGACTGCCGCAAAGAGAAGCATCCTCACTAATCAGTTTTACCTTATTTCCTATTTTTACTACATTCTTTTTCGCAACAGCAATTAATAACTTACCAC
>OGMF01004223.1_pt1 | contig 10027 bp, 9 predicted proteins | sample 1572921 | NCBI WGS metagenome assembly OGMF01 (sample SAMEA2581919, study PRJEB24529) | metagenome | biome: Human gut stool | place: China | collected 2011
AGGACAAAGCCTTTGCGGACAGCGCAATCGCAAACGGGCTCGGCGCAACTTCGGTCAATCGCATTTTTGACGTGGACGACTTTTTTGAAGATTTTGCCTATGTCGGCAGTATGCAGACGACACGGCACTGCTTCAATATAGAGCAGTGGCGCATCGAACTGGATAAATGCGACTATCTTGGCAAAACCGACTACGAATTGGAATGCGAGTGTACACACATCGACCGACTTAATGAACTGAAAAATTACCTCAACTACACATTCGGCGTTGTAATTAAAAGTTCTACGGCAAAAAACGCGCGTTTCCTCGCCGAACTGGAACGGCAGAAAAAGGCGTAACGGCGGCAAATGCCCGCAACGCAGACAAAACAAACGAGGTACATCATGCACGAATTGGCAAACAAATACAAATACATTATTTTCGATTTCGACGGCACAATCAACGACACTTCGCCCGGCATTTACGCAACCTTCAAAAAGGTGCTGTCGCACTTCGGCGTTGACTATTCTGACGTTGACCTGTCGCGACACATCGGTCCGCCGCTGGAGTACACCTACGAGCACCTTGTGGGCAAACAAAACATGGACGAGGCAATCAAACTGCATTACAAGGTTTTTGCCGACGACAACGCCGCGCAAAACAGCCACCTGTACGACGGCATAAAGCAGACGATTGCCGCGCTGAAAAATCACGGCTACGTCATTGCCATTGCCAGCAGACGGAACGCCGCGGCTACAAAATAGAAGTGCTTCGCCAACTTATCGACGACCACAACTGGGACAGAAGCAAATGCCTTATGATAGGCGACACCTTTTACGACGCGGAGGGCGCGGCGGCAAACAAGGTGGATTTTCTTGCCGTAAGTTACGGCTTCGGGCATATGGACGAACTGCTGAAGGGTAACCCCGTCGCAATTGCCGACAGCCCGAAACAGATTGCCGATTTGTTGCTGTAAGTTTTGCCGATGTTTCAGCGAGTTGTGACTGATGTGTAATCGCCCGTTGCCATGCTTAGGCGTCCGCAATTCCGATTGAACAAACCCTGTCGCGACGGTGCAAACAATCGACAAATGTCGATTGAGCATGACTACAAAGTGCATTAAACTGAACATGAAATCAGCTTCACATAAAACGGAAAAATCGGACAAAAAGAGATAAAAACGTTGAAAAATAGTCGAATATGAAGTATTTTTCACATAAAACGGTAAAAAAAATCGGTAAAAATTGCTCTATTATGGTAGCAAAAACAGATTAACGGTGCAAAAACGCTGGACAAATATCTGCCCGAAGGTGTATAATTTAGCCAATCCCAAAAAGGTTAAATTAAAGGAGAAGTTCATCATGGCTCACAAAATTACCAATGACTGTATCGCTTGCGGCGGTTGCCAAAGTGTTTGTCCTTGTGACGCTATCAGCGAAGGCGACGGAAAGTACGAAATTAACCCCGATCTCTGCGTAGATTGCGGTGCTTGCTCCGCTCAGTGCCCCGTTGGTGCAATCGAAGAAGAGTAATCATTACATCTTACAAGCAAAAATCCCTGCCGGTATCGGCGGGGATTTTTTTGCGATTTCGGGTTTCAGGCAAGGCTATATTGTTTTTACTGACGATATATTTGCAATCGGTAGGTTCCGTCACGTGCGGATTGTAAGGTTTTATAAAAACTGCCTGCGCTTATAATATTTGCTATATCGACGGCGGTTCGGCGGTTTAATGTGGTTTAATTTGTCCACGTCGTATTTACCGAAAAACTTTTGTAAAAAATTTGTTGTTACACCGTTAAAAACAATTGACGGACGGTAATAATAGTAGTAAAATATTCCCAGTAAAAAGGTAGGAATTGACAAGCAATGAAAATGTCATCCAAGGCGAGGTACGGTCTTTACGTTGCGGTGGAACTTGCCAAACGTTACGACGGCGGGGAGTATGTCAACGTCGCGCAATTGGCGCAGGCAACCGGCGTTACGGAAAAGTATCTCGAACAAATAATAGCTCTGATGAAAAAGGGCAATCTGGTAACGTCCACGCGTGGAGCAAACGGTGGCTACAAACTTGCCGACGAGCCGCAAAACATGACCGTCGGGCAAATTTTGCGTGCGGTAGAGGACAACCTGGAAATAGTCGACTGCATCAACAAGGATTGCGGTCACAGGTGTAACTGCGTTTCGCACAATCTGTGGCAGCACCTGTACACACACATCAACGAATACCTTGACACAATCAGTTTACAACATCTTTGTGAGGATAACCTATGAGGATTTACATCGATCACGCATCGACCACGCCATGTGACAAGCGCGTGGTGGAAGCAATGCTGCCTTACTTCACCGATGAGTTTGGCAACGCCGACAGTCAGCACTTTTACGGACGTGAAACAGCCAAAGCGGTTGCCGACGCGCGCGCCACAATCGCAAACCTTATCGGCTGCGCAGCAAACGAACTGTACTTTACGGCAAGCGGTACCGAAGCCGACAACTGGGCGCTTAAAGGCGCTGCTCTCGCCGCACGCGAGCACGGCAAAGGCACGCACGTAATCATTTCGGCAATCGAGCACCACGCAATACTTACGGCGGCAGACTGGCTGGTAAAGGAAGGCTTTACCGTGACAAAGTTGCCCGTCGGACCCAACGGCATAGTTGACCCTGCGGAACTGGAAAAGGTAATCGACGACAAGACAAGTATTGTGTCCGTCATGTACGTCAACAACGAGGTTGGCACAATCCAGCCCGTGCGCGAACTTTGCAAAATAGCGCATGCTCACGGCGCATTGTTCCACACCGACTGCGTGCAGGCAATGCCCTACATTCACATCGACGTGAAGGAACTTGGCGCAGACATGATAAGCATGAGCGGTCACAAGTTTTACGGACCTAAGGGCATCGGCGCACTGTACATCCGCAACGGCGTGAAACTGGAAAAACTTGTTTCCGGCGGCGGACAGGAACGCGCCCAGCGCGGCGGCACGACAAACACGCCCGCGGTTGTAGGCATGGCAAAGGCACTGTCGATGGCTGTCGAGCAAATGGACGAAAACAACAAGCACATAGCCGAAGTGCGCGACCACTTTGTGGAACGCGTAATGAATGAAATTACCGACATCAAGTTTAACGGCGACTTTGAACATCGCGTGCCGTCGGTGGCAAACTTCAGTTTCAAGTACGTAGAGGGCGAAGGCATCCTGATGCTGATGGACTTCAACGGAATTGCCGTCAGCAGCGGTTCGGCGTGCAGCAGCGGCAGCCTTGACCCGTCGCACGTTTTGCTTGCGATGGGCGTGCCTGTCGAAGTGTCGCACGGCAGCATAAGGTTTAGTTTCGGCAAGGACAACACAATTGAAGAAGCCGACTACACCGTAGACAAACTTAAGGAAACTATCGCAAGGTTGCGCACGATGTCGCCCTTGTACAACGACAAAATCGGTGGAGGAAGTTACAATGTATAATCAAAAAGTTCTGGACGCATTCGCACATCCGCAAAACGTCGGCGAAATCGAAAATCCCGACGGCGAAGGCACTGTAGGTAACGCTACTTGTGGCGACATTATGCGTATTACGTTGCGCATTGTCGACGACGTGATTGTTGACGCCAAGTTTCAGACGTTTGGTTGCGCCGCGGCAATTGCAACCAGCAGTACCGCTACGCAGATGATTATCGGTATGAAGGTAGAGGACGCGCTTAAAGTTACCAATGCCAAAGTGGTGGAATACCTTGAGGGTTTGCCTCCGCAAAAGATTCACTGCAGCGTGCTTGCGGAAGAAGCCATCAAAAAGGCAATCGAAAACTACCGCGACAAGAAAGCCGGCAAAGAAATCAAAAAGACCGACGAAGTGGAATACGTTTAATCGGTGTCGACATTGTGCATGAGTTGAATACAAATAAACTTGTGTACAAATAAAAAATAGGTGTTGACAAAAATACAAAAAGTTGTATAATATAATCAAAGAAGGAGTCACCGATGACGGTTGCCTCCGCTAATGGTAAAGAAAATAACCGCTTAGTTTCTGAGGCTGAGGCGGTTATTTCTTTTTATTACAGATTGCAAAAATGCATCCGACAAGTGAAACTACAAAAATGCTGAATTGAATCAACGTTTCTATTGTAATCATTTGTATCACCTCCTCTTTTCGAGAAGGTGCAATATGTAGAAATACTGACTTCCCGATGTTACTCGAGGAAGCAACCGCCACCGTTAGGTAACTCCTTGCCGTCAAATTTGACGGCTTTCTTATTTTATAGCAATGCTGTGCGTTTGTCAATGGCATAACGTGTGTTTTTCTTTTGACTTTGCATAATTTTTTCGGCAGTGCGCATACTACAAGCGTACCGCAGGAGGAAATTATGAAAAAGCTGGTTATCGGTGTGGCATTGGGCGTTATTGCCGGCATGGCATTGTCCGAAGTGCCGCAGGTAAAGCAAATGCTTGGCAAAGGCAAACGCAAACTGAACGACATGTCCAAGTGACGAAACAAAGGGTCTGCATGCGCGGACCTTTTGTTTTGCCGTTTTTTTTGTTGCAACGTTACATTGAAAGTAAAAAATCGTAAATTCCTTTCGGCAAAATGTTGCAAAACACTGTTATTCCGCAAAAAAGTGTGGTACAATTGTTGCATGGGTAGAATAATGGCGTTGGACGTCGGTGACGTCCGTATCGGTGTGGCGGTTTCCGATCTTATGGGTATCATTGCAAATCCGCTGGAAACTTACACGCGCAAAGGCGACTTGAGCCGCGACGTGCAGTACATTGTTGACCTTGCCAAGGCGCATGAGGTAAGTCTGTTTGTCAGCGGACTTCCGCTTGGGCTCGACGGTCAGGAAAACGAACAAACGCGCAAAACGTGTGAGTTTGTCGACGCATTGCAGTCGCATACGGACATCCCGGTCAAGTACATGGACGAACGTTTTACCACGTTGTCGGCGGAGCGTGTGCTCATTCAGGGCAATGTGCGGCGCGAAAACCGCAAAAAGGTAATCGACAAGGTTGCCGCGACCATTATTTTGCAAAACTTTTTGGACAGTAAAAGATAATTACGGAGGTAACAAACATGTCTGAAGAAATCAAAAACATTCATGGACACGAACACGATTGTGACTGCGATTGCGGTTGCCATGATCACGACGAAGGTTGCGACTGCGGTTGCGAAGACGATATCGTTATGTTGCAGGACGAAAACGGCAACGATGTCGCTTTCCACTTTGTAACCACGCTCGAACACGAAGGTAAGACCTACGTTTACCTGCAAGGCGACGACGAAAACGACGAAGATGACGCCATGGTAATCGAAATCTTTGAACTTGAAAGCGAAGAAGACGGCGACGAAGCATATGACCGTCTGTATCCCGTTGACGACGATTTGTACGAAGTACTGTACAACAAACTTCTGGAAGAAGTGCAGAAGCAAGCGGAACTTGGGGACGAGGATGCCTGCGAGGGGTGTGAAGAAGAATCATGCGACGGCTGTCCTCTTGACGACGGCAAAGCCGAATAGCGGCACATCTTGCCGTTGCGTGCTCGTTCGTGCTAAGTCACGTACGGTTAGTACGCTCCTGTCGCACTCATTTACCTGCTACGACAATCTGTACCACTCTTCGGCTTTGCCGCAGAGTGGTATTTTTTAGTTTGATTGTTTTGTCTTCATTGTTTGATGTTTTTTACTTTGTGTGATATTGGTTAATAATTATATCCGGAATTGTTTTTGCTAAGTGTCAAAATTTGCTTTATAGTTGCCATTTTGCAATTATGTCATGTTGAGCGAAGCAACGTGGTGTTCGTTGCGCAGTCGAAACATCCCCCGGAAGGGAACGATTTGTTTTTGTTATTTTGCTTTTATTTATTATTATTTTTGCAAAAGTAATCGGTATATAACAGCCTTAACAACATTTTGAATTATCAAAAATAATATAAGTTGTAAAACATAGTAAAACGCGAGCCGTGGGATGGTTGTCCGACGGCTCGCGCTGGTATGCAAAAATGCAATACGTATTAAGTTTTTGATGACAAAAGTGGCTGTTTTACGCTTTTGTGCGACGTATTTGTGTACGTCGGCTGTGGCATTAAAAGTATTACTTGATTGCGTTTGTCAATTCGGTGTACAGTGCTTCTTCGAAGGCATTGTGCAGTCCCGCTGCGGCAAGTACGGTGTTGTAGTCCGTGCTTGCATTTGTAAACAACGTCAGGTAAGCCGTGCGCGCCACGTCAACTCCGCCGTCTTTGTCAACTGCCTTGGCGTAGATTTCAATCGAGGGCAGTGCGCTCATTGCGTAACTGATGTAGTAAGCGGCGTTGTCGAAGCATACGCCCATCCAGTAGGTGTTGCCGTTTTCTTTGTCGTTGATGCCGTACTTGGTGCAGATTGTGTCGTACAAATCCTGGTAGTTGTTTTTGTTAAGCGTGGTGTAGCCTTCGTAACTTCCCGTATACACGGCTTGTTCAAACTCGTCAATGGCTGTAGCGTTGAGCACGGTTTGCAGCATGTTTGCAAGTTGCGAGTACTTGACTGCGTTGTATCCTTTGCTTGCTGTCGTGTTGCTGCCCAGCCATGCCAGGAACATCATTTCGTTACCCTGGCTTTGCGTTTCGCAGAAGTCGTAGGACAGCGGACGTTCACCACTCTTGGTCAGGTTGTGCACGTTTTCGTAATAGTGACCGAATTCGTGAACAAAGGTAAACGAATTGCTGTAGCAGTGGTAGTAACCTTCGCCGTAGTCGGTGTTGTCAAAGTACAAAATGGTGTTGCCAACCTGCGGCATGTAGTAGGTAAATGCGCCTTCGACTTGTCCTACAAAGTAGTTACCTGTCTTAAACAAATCTTCTACGGCGTCGTAGAACATTACATCGTTGGAACTGTCAAGATATTTGAAGTAGTTTGAAATCAAGTCGATTGCGTCCTTGACTTCGTCAAAGTACTTGCTTGTTGTCTTGGTAAACAGGCTGTCAAATATCAGTCCGTTGTACAGGTTGATGTCTGCGTCTGTCGCGTCGTTGCCGTCAAGCGCATTGTAGGCGGTTTCAAACTTGGCGTTTATCGATGTGTACAGCGGCACGATGTAGTGCTTCACAAACGCGCTCATTGCCTTGGTCTGTGTAGGCGTGTAATTGCGGTTGTACACGTTTTTGTAGGCGTAGGTCATGTAGTTGTCGTAGCCGTACAGTACGGCAAGTTGGTTGTTTTTGTTTACAAGTTGTTCGTACAGACCGGCAATTGTCGTCGTGTTGGGGTTTTCCGACGTTATTTCATTGTTGTACTGCGACAAAATGTTGTCGATTTCTTCCTGGATTTTGGAAGCGTTGCCTGTGCCTTCACCCAGCGCGTACTGTATGTCTTCGCTGTCAACGTTTTCGCTAAGACCGTTTTTGATTGCGGTGTTTGTACTGCTGTTTGCCTTAACGATGATGTCAACGTATTTGTTAAGCAGGTCGTAGTACCAGGTGGTGGACGTATCGTAGTCGGTGCTGTCGCCGCTTACGTTGTACAGCACGCTTGCGATGTCGTTTTGTTCGTAAACGTGATTAAGTCCGTTGCCGAAATCAATCATGTTTATGTAAAACTCGTCGGCGTCGGTGCTTGCGTTGTTTACGTTGGCAACCATCCAGTTGTAGTAGCCTACGTATTTGTTGTAGTCCGTTTCAGTAAGTGTGTACTTGAATTTGTTTTTGAATGTGCTGTCCGCAGCCTTGCGACCGATTACGTGGCAACCCTCGTCCTGACATTCGCCATAGGTGAAGTAGTTGGGGAAGTTGTGTTCGCTCGGGTCGGGCGTAGGCGGGGTGCCGTTGTTTACAAGCACGATTTGCGGGTTGTCCAGTCCGCTTGCGTAGCCGATTTCGTACACGGGCGAGCCGTTTTTCACAAAGTGAATAAGATATCCGTAAATTACGATTTCGTCACCTTGTTTGATGCTGCCGCTGCTGATTTGCGCGCTGTACGCCATGAAAGAGTTGCTACTGTCGCTTGCAACGTCGCCCATGTAGAAGTTGTAACTTTTGTGGTTGCTGAAATACTTCGGCTCGCTTGTTATGTAACCGCGCACGTACAGTTTCGTGTCGCTGTGTGCGCCGCTTGCCAGTTGCTTTACAACGGCAACCGCTTCGGAAACGCTGTAAGCCTTTTCAACGGAAGAGCCGTCGTTTCCGGTGGGATCCGGTGTGGGGTCGGGATCAGGCGTAGGATTGGGAGCCGGATCGGGGCTGTCGGCTTTGTTTGCGGCGTGTTCGGCAGTCTTGGTGGTGCCGTCGCCAAGCACAAATGTCAGTATCCATTTTTCCGTGCCGTTTGCCGTTTCGAGGGTGGCGTTTACGCTTGTGATTGTTCCGCCGTCTTTGGTTGCAGCCTTCAGAATTTCCTCAAATTCCGTCTTGGAAACGGGCTTGTAGCCTTTTGCCGATACCGCTACGGAGTAGGCAGCGTACAATTTGTCCGCGTCGGTGGTTGTGGTGCTGTCGTCAAGAGTGCACGCCGCAAGCAGTGTTGCGACAAGTGCGACAAGCAGGACCGCCACCAGGACAAGTCTGGTCTTTTTATTCATATTCTTCTCCTTGTTTGGATTTTTTTACCTTTGTAGTTGCCGATTGCCCCGAGTGTTCGCCTTCTTTTTGTGGCGTTTAGTCGGGTGGTCGGCTGAGTGTCGGCGTTTTATTTGTCGGCAAAACGCGACAACAAATGTAAGTCGTCGGCCGAGTGTAAGGTTTTTGTAGAGCGATACGCAGTATCGGAAATCTTATTTTAACAAATTCCGACGTGTTTTGCAACAGAAAATTGCATTGTCGGAAAATGAAAAAATGACAGAATTTTCCTTTTGCACGACGCAAACGGATTTTTTTATCTATCACATATAATACGGTTTGTTTCTTAAAATTTTATTGAAAACATTAAAAAGTTAAACCGTGAGCAGCAAAATAAAATCGGTTGCCTCACTAAAGACGACATACCTGTCGGCGGTAAGCCTGAACGTATTTAGTGGGTGGTCGGGGAAGCGGTGCTGTGGGGGAAAATTGACTTTTAAGAATTCACCAAGCTTTATTTGTCGACGTCGGGTCGCGCAAAAATTATTAGTGACGGCAATTGAAACCCGGCATAAATATGTTTGCTAAAATAATTATTATTTGATATAATAATTAACTCTAAGGCTGATTTCGACAAAATATATTGCAGAAACTATGGCGGCTCGGATTCAATCCGCGGTGGCCGTCTGTCAAACGAGGACAACTCATGATAAAAAGATTTTTCGCCTATTACAAGCCGCACATGCGTTTGTTTGTGATAGATATGATTTGCGCGCTTGTCGTTGCGGCGTGCAACCTGTTTTTTCCGTTTGTTACGGGCAACATCATACGCGACTACATTCCCAACCGTCGAATGGACCTGGTGCTGTTGTGGTGTGCCGTGTTGTTGTTTGTGTACGTTCTGAAAGCCTTTCTGACATACGTAATTCAGTACTGGGGTCACATAATGGGCGTGCGCATACAAGGCGACATGCGCAAAGATTTTTTTCACCACGTAGAACAGTTACCTTTCAGCTACTTCGACGATAATAAAACAGGTACAATTATGTCGCGTATCGTCAATGACCTGTTTGAAATTTCCGAACTTGCCCATCACGGTCCCGAAGATTTGTTCCTTTCCGGCGTAACGCTTGTGGGCGCATTGGTGCTTATTGCCGTCATCAATCCGTGGCTTGCCGTAATAATTGCGGCGATAGTGCCATTTATGTGCTGGTTTGCCGTGGTGCAACGTCGCAAACAAAAGTCGGCGTTTGCGCGTATGCGTGAGGAAACAGGCGAAATCAACGCCGAAGTCGAGTCGGCTGTGTCCGGTATACGCGTTGCCAAGGCGTACACGGCAGGCGAGCACGAACTTGCCAGGTTTGACGTGGCTAACTGCAACTACCAGAAGGCACGCGGACGTGCGTACAAATCTATGGGCGTATTCAACAGCGGTATGGGACTGTTTACGGACGTGTTGTATCTGGTTGCGTTGCTTGCCGGCGGCATTTTTCTGTACTACGACAAAATCGACGCGGGACAGTTTGCGAA
>OGMF01004227.1_pt1 | contig 10021 bp, 5 predicted proteins | sample 1572921 | NCBI WGS metagenome assembly OGMF01 (sample SAMEA2581919, study PRJEB24529) | metagenome | biome: Human gut stool | place: China | collected 2011
TGTGAGCTATCTTTTTCGCCTCCTCCGTGTTAAAATGATTTATATAGCCGTGCGTTGGAAACGGCACATAGCAAAAGACCGTGCTCCCGGGAGCACGGCCAGAGATGGAATGACCTTCCGAGCGGATCGCCGTATGGCAGAGAGCGCACATGCTCTCATGGGGTGCTCTGTCAAAGGCCATGTGGGTTCGTCAGCGCGGAGACCGTGCCGTACCGAACCAGGGGCAACCTCACCCGGGTGAAATTGTCCTTCTACTATTACTTAGAGAAAAATCGCAAAATCGGAAGGTCTGGAATTGTAAACTTTTTGTGAATGCAGAAAGGGTGGTGAGTTCATGTCCTTCAAGGATACCCAATCTTATAAAGAGCTTCAGGCAGATTGGCGCTGGATACACGAAATGGACCCGGAAGCTGCCGCCGCTGCAGACCAGTGGGTGAAGGAGCATCCGGAGGAGTGGAAGGAGCTGGAGCACATGCTCTACTACAGTGAGGCCAACTTCCACAAGCGAGTTGCGCCGGACACTCTGGAAGATGTGGATATCAAACAGCCCAGATCTTACAATCCGGAAGCGTTCCTGCCGGAGGAAGTGCGCAACGCGATCTACGATGATATGCGCTGGTTTGACCGGGCGAAGTATCTGCCAGAGGGATCTGATGAAGACCCGCTCATGTATGTGCGCAAAGAAATTGACGAGGGACTGCGTGAGCTGACTGAACTACAGCGGGAGGTTCTGTTCCGCACCGTCATCAACGGCGAGTCCACCGAGTCCGTCGCACAGGACAAACAGTGCTCGTCCAGAAACATCCGAGATATCCGCGCCCGTGCGCTTCGACAGATACGGGCCAAAATCAAGAGACGTGAAGGCTACGGCAGGCCCGACGTTGTCATCATTATTTTGCTGTTTATGCTGCTTGTTGGTGTTCCGCTTGCTTGCTGGGGAGAACAGCTTTGGGCCGCATATCCCTGGCTGGAGTCTGTGGCTGCAGTGCTTAGCGCATTGGTTGTGGCTGTCATGTTCCAAAGTTCCCTTCGCAGAGAAGCAGAAAGGCTGCTGCGCCAGCACTGGGCCAGCCTGAATGGGTCGCAGAGAAAAGAATGACTATGAAAGAGGGAGTGAAGCACTTGCGGTGCTTCACTCCCTCTAACTATGCTTTTTACTCAGTCAGTTGAAGCTGCATCAGGATTCTCGTAAGGTTTACCATCCTTGTTATAGGTCAAATTAAATACAAGATCAGACAGCCATTTCTTAAACGAAGGATTATCCTGGAACTGCTTAAACAATTCCATATTGTCCGCCATAATTGAAAAGATGACCTGTTGCAACGCACGTTCGCTTTCCAAGCGCGCACTCTGCTCATCAGAGTTTCTCATGGCATTCTGATATTTTTCGTCCTTAGAGACCATGGCCGGTATCTCAAGGATCTGCCGCCGCACGTTATCCGCATCATTCCAATTGATGTTACCAAACATATCATTGAAATTGGAGAGAATGACAGACAACAAATCCATTTCCGGTTCAACGATATGCCCAACCTTTCCCGCCGGTACGGGAGCCACCTCCGTATCGGCATCTTCCAGGCGAATGGACATGACCTCACGCGCTTCGTTGCGGTAACTTTCGAGGTCGATCTTTTCAAGAATCCCCTGCGAAAGATCGTCCTCTCGTGGAGACGGTAACTTTGGTATCAGCAAATTAAGAAAGATGGACAACCGTTCCCAGTCTGCGTTACCATACGGCAAAATCGCTCCGAGAAAGCCATAAGTACGCACGAACGCCTTTGCTGCGCTCTTAAATTTAATCTGGTCATCCGTGTCAAGCTGCTTGTAAACGGCAGTGCAGGCATCTAATGTGGGATCAAGTTTGTCGCGATCCGCTCCATCCAGGTACAAATTGACAAGCCGCTCGACATCTTCGTTGGAGAACACCTGGTATTCCTCCATTGTTGCAACCAGGTCGTATAGCTTGTTCGGATCGGTTTCGCCGGACAGAATCGTGGTGCGGTAATATCGCGAAAATGATTCCTGAATCATCTCCGGCTTGTTTGCAAAGTCCAAGACGAAAGTATCATACTTCTTCGGACAGCAGCGGTTCAAGCGAGAGAGCGTCTGTACCGCCTTGATGTCATAAAGCACCTTGTCCACATACATGGTGTGGAGCAGCGGTTCATCAAAGCCTGTCTGGAACATATCCGCAACAATGAGAATGCGATACGGGTCTTTTTTGAACTCCTTCGGTATCTTAGCGTCCGGGAAACCGTTCAATCCGGCAGAGGTAAGCGGCGGTTCCTGACCTTGATACTTGTTCTCGCCGGAAAAGGCGATAATCGTTTTATATGGACTGCGCCTGTCCGCAAGGCATTTGTTGATGGCGTAATAATATTCGATACAGCGAGGAATGCTGGAGGTCACGACCATAGCGCGAGCCTGCCCGCCGATTTTTCCTTTGGCAATGACTTGTTCGTGGAAGTGGTCTACCATCATAGCCGCTTTCTTGGCTATGGTATAGCTGTCGCTTTCTACAAAGCTGCGCAGCTTCTTCTGCGCCCGCTTCTTATCGAACATCGGGTCGTCCTCGACGGTCTTCATCAGTTTATAGAAGCTGTCGATAGGCGTATAGTATTGCAGTACATCCAGAATGAATCCTTCCTGGATCGCCTGTTTCATCGTATAAACATGGAAAGGTCTATGCTTAATATCGTCGCCGTCCTGATACGGAACGCCGAAGGTTTCCAGCGTTTTATTCTTCGGGGTTGCGGTAAACGCAAAGTAGCTGGCATTGTTCAGCAGTTTGCGCCCTTCCATCAAGGCATTGATCTTATCCTCGTTATCCATCTCGTCATCGGAAGCAAGTCCGGAAAGCGCAAGGTTCATCTGCGCAGAGTTTCTTCCGCTCTGTCCGGAATGAGCCTCATCGATGATAATGGCGAAATGGTTATCCTTGTGTTCCGTTCCGATTTGCGGAACGATGTATGGGAACTTTTCAATCGTGGTGACAATAATACGTTTTCCATCCGTAATGGCTTTCGTAAGATCGCCGGAGTGCTCCGCCCATGCAACCGTGCTGCCGACCTGCATAAACTGCTTGATCGTATCCCGAATTTGCTTATCGAGGATACGGCGGTCAGTGACTACGATAACGGAGTCCAGCATCGGGCGACCGTCATGTTCCAGCCCGATGAGCTGGTGAGCAAGCCAAGCGATTGAGTTGGATTTTCCGCTGCCTGCGCTGTGCTGAATGAGATACTTCTTCCCAACACCATTTGTTTTCACATCGGCAAGCAGCTTCGTTACAACATCGAGCTGGTGGTAACGGGGGAAAATCTGCTTTTCCTTTTTCTTTTTGGTGTCCTCGTCCACCTCGACGACGACCTGCGCGTAGTTTTCTATAATCAGCGTCAGTTTTTCCTTGGTGAGGATATCCTTCCAAAGATAATCGGTCATAAGGCCGTCTGGATTCGGCGGGTTACCTGCTCCATCATTATATCCCTTGTCAAAGGGCAGAAACCAGCTGTCTTGTCCGGCAAGTTTCGTGCAGAACTTGACACGGGCATCGTCTACGGCAAAATGCACCATGCATCGCTTAAAGGTGAACAGCGACTCACGGGGATCGCGGTCATCTTTGTACTGCTGCACAGCATCATCAACATTCTGCTTCGTGAGTTGGTTTTTCAGTTCAAAGGTGATAACAGGCAGACCGTTTATAAAAACGCACATATCAAGGGCCAGCTTCCCGGCATCCTGCGCATAGCGAAGCTGACGGGTCACGCTGAAAATGTTCTTTTCAAACATCTCCCGTGCCTTGGCATTGTTCTCGGTCGGCGTTAGATAAAACATGATGAGATCGACCGGATAAACCTTGATGCCATTGCGCAGCACATCAATAATTCCGCGCTTTGCAATTTCGCCTTGCAGGCGATTCAGAAATTGGCGTTTTTTCTGCTCAAACTTGAACACGCCCAGCTTGTCCATTTGCTCCGGCTGTGTATCTTGCAGAAAGCGGAACAGTCGAGTCTCATCTATGGCGTACTCTTTATTGTAATCAGCGTTGGAGCCTTCCTCATAGCCGTTGTGCTCAACAAGCCATTTTACGATAAGCATTTCAAGTCCGCTTTCCTTCGTATTTGCAAACATATCATTCCTCCTCTCCAATAAAATCAGAACGGCAATTCAGGTTCTGGCTCTACAACCTTAATATTGGAGATTTTAGCAATAAAGTTATTTAGCACAAGAGCCTGTGATTGTGGTGTCGCTGCGCGAAACCAGTCCAAAAATTTTCCGACCGTTTCATTTGGGATATTCACTCCATTGTTATAACGGTAACCACAGTCTACAACACTACTAATTACATCGGCATTCTTTTGAATCATCGTTTCAAACAGATTAGTAGTAAGTGTTTTTTCCAATCTGGAAATAAAAATCGCACAGTCAGTATTGAATCGGGGTTCCGACATATAAGATGTTAGAGACTTATAAATTAAATTAGTAAACTCCTGATAGATTTCCCTGTCCTCATCAGATATTTGCATATGAAGGAAATCGTGCTTTCCTATGGCCTCCCGTATAGCAGCAAAACTTTCAAAGCGATTTTCAGGCTTTTTCTCCATCATTTTATTCAAAATGTCATTGTAAGAAAAATCTGTCCGATCACAGCTTCCTGCGTTATCGATTAACCGACCAAACAGTTCTGCCAGATAGAACATATCAGTAAGGCTGGTATAGATACCATCACAATATTCCTGCGGCAGAGTGTCAGATGCAGCACGATTAATGTCTGCCACAAGGCTGTCAGCGTCGCCACCATCTACCCTTGAAGCAATCTTTCCAATCCCGAAATCAATTACTTTCACCGTTCCACTTTTATCTACGAGAATGTTTCCCTCACGAATATCCCGGTGAATGATTCCGTGCGCTTCTATGTAGCAAAACGCATCGATAAGCTGCAGAAAAACATCATCCAAAGTGGTTTCTGCAAACGGGGCAAAGTAATCACTGATAAAGTCCCCTATATTTTCCCCGTCAATGTACTCCATAAGGATATAGCCCGTGTAAATATTTTCATAAGCGTAATAGTTATAAATACGGACAATGTTTCTATGGTTGAGTTTGTAGAGAATCTTGATTTCATCAAGAAAATTCTTATAGAATTGCTCCTTAATTCCATCGTACTCTGGTTCATATTTTTTTGCGACAAACAGTTCGTCTATAAACGGATCTTGGAGTAAGACCGTCTTTCCGAACGAACCACCGCCGAGATCATTATTGACCATAATGTAATCCTTCTGCTTTACAAAAGGAATAACATCTCCGTTTTGTTTAGCAACAGCCATGTTTAATCCTCCTGTTCTTCAGTATCTTCTTCACCATCGTCCTCATTATCCGCATCGGCATCTTCATCTACAAATTCATATTCGGGAATCTCAATGCCACGGACATCAATCTTGCCGGTGACGGTATCAGCAATAATCTTGTTCTTATATTCTTCAAGCACAGCAACTTCTTCCGTCAACTTTTCGATTGCGGCATCGTATTGGGGCAGTGCCTGCTTTATATATTTGACAATGGCAATCTGCTCATCCGCAGGCGGGACAATGAATGGGATCTCCTTCATTTTATCCATTTGTAAATCCCACTGCCCAACACGAATGCCATCGGACGCCTGGGCGAAAAAATTCACATAAACCTTACTGCGGATGGCATAGTGAAAATACTCCAAATTCTCAAAAGCAATGTCGAAGATGAAGTAAGCAGGGCTGACGATTCCGGTATAATCCGAAACGCCATAGGAGCCTTGCCAAGCCTTCATCTTATTCATCGCAAACTGCCCTTTTCGCACAACTTTATAGCCGCTTAAATCATCAGGAATAAAATTGTGGTTGGCTTCCTTATCCTCGACATCACGGAGAATGACACCCTGTTCACGGACAACTGACAGCAGTGGAAATTCCGGGTGATTTTTCTCGCTAACCGGATGTAAAATCTGCCGAAGTTTTGTGATTTTCCAGTGGGCCGGAATATCTCCCAGCCACTTGACGCCGCTATCCTTCATGGGTGCATCTGCTGTCAGCCCGCGAGTGATCGCATGGCTTACCATTGACCGCTTCAGCGCATCAATTGCTTTGATTTCCTTTTTCTTGATATTGATCAGCTTATTGATGCTCGAAACCTTCCAATCCAAAAAGCGCACAATCTGATCCTGCTCCTCACGGGGCGGGACGGGCAACAGAATTGATTTCATCTCACTATATCTTGTCGTCCATAAATCTGCTACAATTCCACGCCCATTGCGGTAGTATTCCTCAGAGAACGGCTGACTTCTTAGCAGATAATGAACATATCTTTCGCTCAAGCCGTTTCTTGGAGTTAGTACAATATTGATTAAAGAAACGGATCCATCCAATTTCGCTACACCGCATGAACCTTTTCTGTCAGAGCGACTGTTGATAACGAAATCCCCAGCACATACGAGTTTTCGATTATCACCAGCATCTGTTTTGACCGCCGTAGCCAATTGTGGAACAACACCTATCCGTGCAACAGAAAGTGGTGCGTAGTCCTTATCGGAAACTTTTGATTTGCGTTCAGAAAACAATGCGCCTATTTTCGTGCATTGCCAATGTGATGGGAGTTCATCCAGCCAAGCTGCCTGAGCAGGTGTGTAGTCTGCATATTTTTGCATATTATCTGACGCCTCCCATTATCTCCGCCAACAATCCGTCAGCTTCCTGCTCAAGAGAGGAAAGGTTACTCAAAATATCACTCATGTCCCGCAGCTCCACGGGCTTGTAAAAATACTTCGTAAAGCTGATCTCATAGCCGACCTGCGTTTTCTTCTCGTCCACCCATGCATCCGGTGCGTAGGTCAGAACCTCGTTTTTCATAAAGGCATCAACGCCGCCCTCATAGGTGAAGGGGATGTTCTCCGTGTCGCGCAGATCAACATCCGGTTCACCCTCGATTGGCTGCGCGGCCGGGTCTTTCTCGGTGATAAATGGGCGCACCTTTTTCAACGCGGCGGCTTTCAGCTTGGTAGCCTTGGCAAAGACAGTCCAATCGTCCAACGGCGCAGTTTTTGCAGCCTTTTCAATAGCTGCAATCACGCTGTCGTATTCATCCGACTTCTTGAATGTGTTTGTCGGAATCGGCCTGTCGGGGTATACGCGCAAACGCAGCGGCCGCTCCACCGTCACATTCCAATAACCGAAGTCCTCGTTGTTCAGAATTATGCTGACTTCGCTTTCCTCCATTGCAAGGAACATGCGAACGATCTCCTTGCGGATTTCTTCGGTAAATTCGCAGTTCTTCTTGCCCATGTTCTTACGCAGTGCCGACTTCATCGCCGTTGCGTCGATAAGCTGAATTTTACCCTTGCGGCGTTCTTCTTTCTTATTGGAAAGCACCCAAATGAATGTGCCGATGCCCGTGTTGTAAAACATATTCTCCGGCACGGCGATAATAGCTTCCACCAGATCGTTCTCGATCATATAACGTCGGGCATTACTCTCGCCGCTTCCCGCATCGCCCGTGAAGATGGACGAACCGTTATGTACCTCTGCAATGCGGCTGCCGAGGGGCGTATCTTTCTTCATCTTCGCTACATTGTTCAGCAGGAAGAGAAGCTGACCGTCGCTCGTGCGCGGGATCATTGTAAGCTGCTCACCGCCGTCCAGATAAGCGTTGAAACGGCTGTCGAGGATTTCTTTTTTGCCACCCATCTTCTCGGCATCGGTTTTCCAACTCTTTCCGTAAGGCGGATTCGAAAGCATAAAGTCAAACTGCCGTGTAGCATTGCCGTCCAAGGACAGCGTTGAGCCGTAACTGATATGTTCTGCCTGGTCGCCGTCACCCTTGAGTAACATGTCCGCTTTGCAGATGGCATAGGTTTCCGGGTTGATCTCCTGCCCAAAAAGGTGGATAGAAACATTTTTGCCGCGCCGTGCCGCCAGTGTCGTAAGCCGATCCTGTGCAACGGTGAGCATACCACCTGTTCCGCAGGCTCCGTCATAGCAGGAGTAAGTAGCGTCCTTGATTTGATCCGCAATCGGCATAAAGATAAGGTCTGCCATCAGCTCAACAACATCACGGGGCGTCCAGTGTTCGCCGGCTTCCTCGTTGTTCTCCTCGTTGAACTTACGGATCAGTTCCTCGAAAATCGTACCCATGCCGTGGTTGTCCAGACCGGGATGCTTGAGAATGGTCTTTTCTTCGTCTTTGTACACCGGGTTCGGACTGAGGTTAATATCCGAAGATATAAATTTTTCAATGACTGCACCGAGGATATCTGCCTCGATCATAGTGTCGATCTGATTGCGGAACTTGAACTTCTCCAGAATCTCCTGCACATTCGGAGAGAAGCCGTCAAGATATGCTTCAAAATCCGTTTTTAAGGTCTGCTTTTTCGCACGGCTGGTAAGGTCACGTAGACGGAACGGCGACGCATTGCAAAAAGCCTGCCCTGCCACATTGCATAGCGCAGGCCACTGGTTATCGATACCTGCCGCATCCAACTTTTTCTTCATATCCAGGACAGCCTCTTTACTGTCCTCCAAAAGAGCATCCAAACGCCGGATGACCGTCATCGGCAGGATCACATCACGGTACTTGCCGCGCACATAAACATCACGCAGGCAGTCGTCTGCGATACTCCATATAAAACTAACTATTTGATTATGCACCTGATTGTCCATATTTCTTCGTTTCCTTTCTCGCTGTAATAAGGCACCAATGATCATATCCTGAATGGTATCTTACTAAAGTTTCTACCCGTTATTCTGGACTATTAAGATTTCAGCTTATAAGTTCTGTTTCGATTTCCGCCTTCGGCTACGACAATTTCCTCTGCAGTCAGTTCAGAGAGGAGTTTCTTGGCTCGTGTACTTTTGACTCCAAGGAGCTCTGCAATATCGGCACTTCTGGCCGAAATATGATCAGTAAGGTATGCAATGATTTCTTCTTTCTGCCGGGCAGATTTTATCGTTGCTTTTTTATCGTCACTCTTTATCGCCGCTTTTTTATCGTCACTCTTGGAGAATAAGAGCGTTAATGTTGTCCGCTCCGGCTCGAGTTGCTCTGTAATCTCCGGAGTTGTCCAATTTTGCTCGCGCCAGACGCGGAAGATATTCGGAATGCCGCTACCAGCACGCTCACCAATATCAATCAGGTTGAACATCTTCAGCATCGTTCCGTTCCGCGGATCAGAAACACCGCCGCTCTTTGCGGCATCAATTTCGATGCGGAAGCTACCCGGATTAGACATCGTAATGCTATTACGCTTTTTGACGATGACCAACCCCTGTCTGCCATAATAGTCAGCATGAACCAGGCAGTTCGCCAACGCTTCACGCAGAGCTTTATGCACATCGGTATCGTCCACTCTGGTGCCACCCTCCATCTTAAAGGGAACCTTGATATCCTGAATCAGCTTGTTGTAGACCCGGAAATAGAAGTCATACACATTGCCGCTCCAGTCGCCGAAAGAAGATATGATACGGTCAGTCCAACGGGTATCAGCGTCATACTGTTCCTGATAGTCCAGAAAGTAAGCGTTAAATTCTCGCACAATATCGTATTCGTTGCCGAACATGAGAAGTCCTGCAGAGGTGGGATGCTTTTTCCCATCAGAGCCGATACCGACAGCACCCAGCTTCAGGAGGAAATCTTCATCCTCCAAGGCTTCCCACACATGGCCGGGGCGGGAGAGGCGCATCCTCTGGCGATAGCTGCGGACGCTCTCCTGATTGAACACTGTCAAGTCCATCTCGTTCAGAACCAGCATATCCTGCGTCTTTACCGATGCATCGCGCACCATGGCCTGATATTCTTCCTTGGTGCAGCGGTAGTCACCCTCTCCGTTGCGGCGATAGGTGCAGAGAGGGTTACCATCTACATAAACCGGCTTATAAGAGCGCTCTGCACGGGGAACATTGATGACCACAATGTGGTCGCCATCCACCTCCTGGACAAATACATCCTTGGAGGACAGGACATTCACGCTGGTCTTGTTGGGGTTATTGACGATATCCCA
>OGMF01004234.1_pt1 | contig 10011 bp, 9 predicted proteins | sample 1572921 | NCBI WGS metagenome assembly OGMF01 (sample SAMEA2581919, study PRJEB24529) | metagenome | biome: Human gut stool | place: China | collected 2011
GGAGATCATCAAAGCGCTGGGAATCCAGTGCGTGATCGCGAAATCCTTCGCGAGGATCTTCTTCCGCAACTCCATCAACAACGGCCTGCTCCTCATCGAACAGCCGACACTCTACGATGACATCAAAGAGGGCGATACCGTATCCGTTGTGATGAATGAGCACATCGACTACAACGGAAAAGAGTACCCGATCGCATCTCTTCCGGAGAACCTGATGGACATTATCCGCGCAGGCGGTCTTGTAAAAGCCATGCGCAAGCTGAATGGTTTGGACTGAACGGGAGGAAAACGAAATGGGAAAGACTGTAATTGAGAAGATCGTTGAACATAACACCGGCAGGTCCGTAAAGCCGGGTGATATCGTGACCGTAAATGTTGACCGCGTCATGATCCACGACATTTTTATTCCGTTCGTGGCGGAGAAATTTAAAGAGATGGGCTTTGAAAAGCTGTGGGATCCGGATAAGGTCGTTCTGATCTACGACCACCTTGTTCCGGCAAGCCAGCTTGACGATACAAGACATTTCCATGTCGGCGATGCGTTTGCCGCAAAATACGGCATGACCCACGTCCACAGAAGCGACGGAATCTGCCACCAGTTAATGACAGAAGCCGGATATGTAAAACCGGGCGATGTTGCCTTCGGTACAGACAGCCACACAACGACCTACGGCTGTGTCGGCGCATTCTCCTCCGGAATCGGATATACGGAGATGGCCAGCATCCTGGGAACCGGAACCATGTGGATCCGTGTGCCGGAGACCATCAAAGTCGTTATCAACGGAAAACTGCCGGAGAATGTTATGTCCAAGGACGTAATTCTCCGTCTCATCGGTGATCTCGGCGCGGACGGCGCTACTTATAAGGCTCTGGAGTTCTCCGGAAGCGCAGTGGAGAGCATGACAGTCGCAAGCCGTATGACGATCTCCAACATGGCCATTGAGGCCGGCGCAAAGTGCGCTCTGTTCACACCGGACGAGAAGACGGCGGAATACTGCAATGTTACCTTAAATGACTACCAGAAGAGTCTTTTCGGCGACGCAGACGCAAATTACTGCCGCGTGATGGAATACAACGCCGAGGACTTCGTTCCGGTTATGGCATGTCCGTCCCAGGTCGACAAGATCCGCAATGTCAGCGAACTTGAGGGCACAGAGATCGATCAGGTATTCATCGGTTCCTGCACAAACGGACGGCTTGAGGATCTGGCTGTGGCTGCGGAAGTCTTAAAAGGAAAGAAAGTCGCGAAATTTGTAAAGCTCATCGTGACTCCTGCCAGCCGAAAGATCTACAGACAGGCCGCTGACCTTGGAATCCTTGAGACACTGGCCGAGTCAGGTGCTATGATCACCCACCCGGGCTGCGGTCTCTGCTGCGGACGCGCAGGCGGCATCCTGACAGACGGTGAACGTGTTGTCGCTACCAACAACCGTAACTTCCTTGGACGAATGGGAACATCCAAAGTCCAGATCTATCTCGCCTCCCCGAGAACGGCTGCGGCATGTGCAGTGGCTGGTAAGATCGTTTGTCCGGAATAGGAAAAAACGCGTCGGCAACTGTAAGCAAATCGAGCATCTGTCGGTATCATCCCATTGAAATACAAAAATCCGGTAATCAGAATATCACGCAGCCATACATTACCGGATTTTTATTATATAATTTTTATCACGCTTTCTCCAGCTTTCTGAGTGCTTTCCTGAACTGGATCGAGAACAAAATCGCCGTGAATGTCACTGCAATCGCATCTGCGATCGGCTCCGCCATGTAGACGCCCATGGTCTTGTTGCTGACAAACATCGGAACGATGAAGATTAACGGAAGCAGAAGCACGAATTTACGCACAACCGCCACGATGATCGAGCATACCGCATATCCGATGGCAACGAAGGTCATCTGGCAGGCGAGCTGGATTCCAAAGAGGAACATCGCACCGCAGTAGATCCGCAGAGCGCCTGCAGTGAAGGAAACGAGTTCTGGATCGGAGCTGAAGATTCCCGCGAAGGTTGCCGGGAAAAGCTGGACAAAGAGCCAGAACAACGTGGAATAGATCAGGGAGATCACGAGATGGAGCTTGAATGTCTTCTTCATACGGTCGATATTTCTCGCTCCGTAGTTATAGCTCATGATCGGCTGTGCGCCCTGTCCGATTCCCTGAAGCGGCAGCATTGCAAACTGCATCGTACTTGTAAGGATCGTCATGGCACCGACTGCCAGATCTCCGCCGTACTTTAACAGGGAAGAGTTAAAGCATACCGAGATAACACTCTCGCTGGACTGCATCACAAACGTAGAAAGTCCCAGCGCAAGACACGGGAAAACGATAGACGGAACCGGCTTTAAATACTCCTTTTTGATCCGTAAGAAGGTCTTCTTTCCGGTCAGGAACGCGAGAACCCATCCGCAGGATACCGCCTGAGAGATGATCGTCGCGAGAGCCGCACCTTTTACGCCCATGCCAAGCCCGAAGATAAAGATCGGATCCAGAATGATGTTGCAGACAGCGCCGATGGTAACCGTCAGCATACTGGTCTTTGAAAATCCCTGGGCCGTGATGAACATGTTCATGCCTAACGTCATCTGGACAAAGATCGTTCCGACAGCGTAAATACTCATGTAATCAACGGCATAGTCGATGGTGTTTTCACTGGCTCCAAAAGTCAAGAGCATAGAGCGGCCAAACAACAGTAAGACTGCTGTCAGGATCGCAGAAATGATGATCTGAACCGTAAAACAGCCGCTGAGAATCTTCTCCGCAGAGTCCATGTCATCTTTTCCCATAAAGATCGACGCTCTCGGCGCACCGCCGGAGCCGACGAGGGCCGCGAAGGCGGAGACCACCATAATGATCGGCAGGCAGACGCCGACACCGGTCAGGGCGAGACTTCCGCTTCCCGGGATATGTCCAATGTAGATCCGGTCAACGATGTTGTACAGCATGTTGACGATCTGTGCAATGACAGATGGAACGGCAAGCTTGAAAAGAAGCTTTCCGATCGGCTCTGTCCCAAGAAATTCTTTACTGTTGTTCATGCAGTTTTCCTTCTTTCCTGTAATCTGAAATGTTTGAATTGATCCGGTTCATAAGTTCGAACAGCATCCGGTGCTCTTCCGGGGTGAATCCGCGGCAGATGATCTCAGCAGCCCGTTTCTGGACGTTTTTTCCATCAGAGACCATCGGCGCAGCAGCGTCTGTAAGTTTCAGATGGATCGTCCTCCGGTCCGTCCCATAATATTCCCCTGTGAGCAGTCCGCGCTCTTCTAATGAGCGGACAGACATGGAAACATGGGACTTTGTAAAAGCCCGCTTCTTGATAATCCGGGCGGCGGTGTCGCACTCCGGATTGTTGGCGAGAAACAGCAGAATATTGAATTCCATCTGGGTCAGCCCGTATTTTTTGCAGACCGGATCAATGAGCCCCGTATAGAAATCCCGGCTGTCCGCCATAAAATCAACAAATTTCATGTGTATCACCTCTGGTTCAAAAGTGAACTGTTCTATTTAGAACTATATTAGTATACAGGACTATTCTTAAAAAGTCAAGAGCAGCGGCAGTTCTAAGCATTCTAATCCTATCCAGGTGCCATATCCAGATCTCGTTCTTCACATGATGTCCTTACCTGCACTACAGATTTTATAAAAAAGAGGTGCCTTGGCTGCATATTCCCCAGGTCGACCGGAATTTGCACCTTGGCACATTCGCGCAGGCGCTTGCGACAATCTACATCTTCGCGCAGGCGCGCAGCATTGGCACGTTAGTGCCTTTTGTGTGACAGGGAATTCCTCGGAATTTCCTATTACATCAAAAAGATCCGACAGTCAAGTTGTCTTACAGAATCAAAACTTCCTGTAAAACAACCCAACTGCCGGATCTTTTCTATATATAGCTTTATATTCTAATTAAACTTCATCGAGATCCCCCGGCTGATCAGATCATGCCAGACGATCTCCCCTGTTTCCAGAGACTTTTTCACATCGATAATCCTCTGGTTCTCCGAACCGCGGAATGCCAGTGCCACGCTGTAAAGTTCCTGAACAAACTCGCCGTCCACGAGGACATCGATCAGGCTTAACATCTCATCCGTACACTCACATCTCGCCCGGCTCTCACCGAGAAGCTCTTTATCGAAAAGATAACCGGTATAGCACCAGATATTTTTCTTTGGGAATCTCTCACGCACTTTCTTTAAGAACGGAAGAAGTACCCGCTGGTTCTCCGGCTCAAAGGGTTCTCCACCGAGAAGCGATAATCCATCCACAAAATCCGGCTCCAGCGCCTTTAATAACATTTCTTCCGTCTCTTCCGTAAACGGCTTTCCGTATCCGAAATCCCACGCCACATCATTAAAGCAATTTTTACAGTGATGTGTACAGCCGGACACAAAGAGGGACACGCGGACTCCCTCACCGTTTGCAATATCACATGTTTTGATCTCTCCGTAATTCATTACAGGTGCAGTACCCTTTCCTTAATTTCCTGTGTTCTGCCCTGATTCCAGAACTGTGTTCCGATGTAGCCGCAGGTACGTCTCGCCACATTGAGCTTGCTCTGGTCACGGTTTCCGCAGTGTGGGCATTCCCATACGAGCTTTCCGTCATCCTCGATGATCTTGATCTCGCCATCGTAGCCGCATACCTGACAGTAATCGCTCTTCGTATTTAACTCCGCGTACATGATATTGTCATAGATGTAGCGGATGACCTGAAGAACAGCCGGGATATTATCCTGCATGTTCGGAACTTCCACGTAGCTGATCGCTCCGCCCGGGGACAGTGCCTGAAATTCAGACTCTAATTTTAACTTACTGAAGGCGTCGATCGGTTCCGTTACATGTACATGGTAGCTGTTCGTGATGTAGTTTCTGTCGGTTACGCCCTTTACGATACCGAAACGTCTCTGGAGACTCTTCGCAAAAGAGTAGGTTGTGGACTCCAGCGGGGTTCCGTAGATGCTGTAATCGATATTTTCCGCCTCTTTCCACTTCGCGCAGTAGTCATTTAACTTCTGCATGATCTCAAGACCGAGTTTCTTTCCTTCCGGCTCAGTCAGTTTCTTCTCGATTAAGCTGTATACACACTCCCAGAGGCCTGCATAGCCAAGGGAAAGTGTGGAATATCCGTCATACAGGAGCTTGTCGATGGTCTCGCCTTTCTTTAAGCGGGCAAGCGCGCCATACTGCCAGAGGATCGGAGCCGCATCGGATAAGGTTCCTTTTAATCTCTCGTGGCGGCAGCGCATTGCGCGGTGGCAGAGTTCCATTCTCTCATCAAAGATCTCCCAGAACCTGTTCATGTCTTTTCTTGCGCTGAGTCCGATATCAACAAGGTTTACCGTCACAACGCCCTGATTGAAGCGCCCATAATACTTGCGCTCGCCTTCCCGGTAGTTTCCTGCATTCGCAAGGTTTCCTTTTACATAGGAACGGTCCGGGGTCAGGAAGGAACGGCAGCCCATGCATGTATACACATCGCCCTTTAATTCCCGCATCTTCTTCGCAGAGATGTAGTCCGGAACCATGCGCTTTGCGGTACATTTTGCTGCAAGCTCTGTCAAATAGTAATACGGCGCATCCGGAGTGATATTGTCCTCATCGAGCACATAGATCAGCTTCGGGAATGCCGGTGTGATCCATACGCCGGCTTCATTTTTAACGCCGAGATATCTCTGTTTTAAGGTCTCCTCGATGATCATCGCAAGGTCTTTTTTCTCCTGCGGGTTCTTTGCCTCGTCGAGGTACATGTAAACGGTAACGAATGGTGCCTGTCCGTTTGTGGTAAGGAGTGTTACGACCTGATACTGGATCGTCTGGATTCCCTTCGTGATCTCTCTGCGGAGACGCTCCTCCGTGAGCTTATCGATCTGATCCTCTGTCACAGCAATTCCAAGATCCTTCATCTCGCCGATCACTTCCTGACGGATCTTCACTCTCGATACCTGAACGAACGGAGCGAGATGCGCAAGGCTGATGCTCTGTCCGCCATACTGGTTGCTGGCAACCTGCGCGATGATCTGGGTCGCGATGTTGCAGGCGGTGGAGAAGCTGTGGGGCTTCTCGATATAGGTGCCGGAGATGACAGTGCCGTTCTGGAGCATATCTTCCAGATTGACCAGGTCACAGTTGTGCATGTGCTGTGCGAAGTAGTCGGAATCGTGGAAGTGGATCAGGCCCTCCTGATGTGCCTTGACGATCTCCGGGTCCAGCAGCAGGCGGGCGGTCAGGTCTTTGGAGATCTCACCGGCCATGTAGTCGCGCTGCACACTGTTGACAGTGGGGTTCTTGTTGGCGTTCTCCTGCTTGACTTCCTCGTTATTGCACTCGATCAGGCTGAGGATGCGGTCGTCCGTGGTGTTGGACTGACGCAGAAGGCTGCGGGTATAGCGGTAGGTAATATATTCCTTGGCCACCTCGAAAGCGCCGTGGGCCATGATGGCCTTTTCCACCAGATCCTGAATTTCCTCTACGGACGGGCTGCGGCCCATTTCCTCGCAGGCGATCTGGACGCTCTGGGAAATTCTCTCGATCTGCAGCGGGGTCATACGTACCTTCTCGTCCACCGCATCATTGGCCTTGGTCACGGCCATGATGATCTTATCAATGTCGAAAACGACTTCCGCACCGTTACGTTTAATAATCTTCATAGGCTTTTCCTCCTTGGGTTCCCGTTTCTCAATCAATTCGTGCATGGCCTATTATACAATATATTGTGGTTTTGTCAATAGCAAATCACAAAATATAGTATTGCTGTTTTGTACGTCAAAAAGTTCTCCATTCTTCTTTCTGCCGTTTCCGGTCTGGGTCAGAGGGAAAGTTCCGTTTTTCCGGGAAACCGCAAAAGAAGGGTTTGAAATATGCCGCGGAATATAGTATAATCCAGAGAAGCGGTCTTTACATAATTCCCCTTTTTCCCCGACCAAAAATGAAAGGAGACTTTTTCATGAAAAAATCTTTCGGCACTTTGCCCTCCGGCGAAGAGACCTTTCTCTACACAATATCCTGTGGTAAGCTGTCCGCCGCCGTCACAGACTACGGTGCGACGCTGGTTTCGCTGCTGGTCCCCGACCGGGGCGGCGTCCTCGCCGACGTGGTGCTGGGCTACGACGACTGTGAGGGCTACCGCACAGGAAACGGCGCCTGTCTCGGCGCAACCGTGGGTCGGAACGCCAACCGGCTCAAGGGCGCGTCCTTCGATCTGAACGGCAAAACCTACCAGATGCCCGCCAATGAGGGCAGCAACAACCTCCACTCCGGCCCGGACTTTTTCTTCCATCGGCTGTGGAAGCTGGTTTCCCACACGGAAAGCGCCGTCACGCTGGAGCTTACCAGCCCCAACGGCGATCAGGGTTTCCCCGGGAACGCCGTCATTCAGGTCACCTACGCCCTGAAAGCGGATGGAGCGCTGCACATTCTCTATAAGGCCGCCTGCGATCAGGACACCGTATTCAATTTCACCAACCACAGCTATTTTAATCTGGCGGGACACGACCGGACCGGCAGAGCCATGGAGCAGCTGCTCACCATTCCCGGGCGCTTCTTCAACCCCGACGACGCCGAAAACATCCCCACCGGCGAGCTGTGGCCGGTAGCCGGAACCCCCATGGATTTCCGCGCGCCCAAGCCCATCGGGCAGGACATCGGCGCGGACTACGAGCCGCTGAAGCTTCAGGGCGGCTATGACCACAACTGGGAGGTCTTCTGCAATCCCTGCGCCACCCTGTCCGACCCGGTCTCCGGCAGGAGCATGAGCGTCTGCACCGACTGCCCGGGCATTCAGCTGTACGCGGGCAACTTCTTAGACGAGACCGGCAAGGGCGGCGTACACTACGGCAAGCGCTCCGGCGTGGCGCTGGAGACCCAGTTCTACCCCGACAGTCTCCACCATCCCGGCTGGCCGCAGCCCATCACCCGTGCCGGTGAGACCTACCGCAGCGAGACGGTATACCGCTTCTCCTGGGATAGCTAAGGAAACTCTGAATAAATCGTCTGCCCCTAAATTACTTGTCCCCTCCCCGATGCTTCCAATTTATGCACTTCCTGACAGGCGGCGCATAAACTGTCCTATAAGCAATTTTCGCTTAAATCACGCCATCAGGAGGGGTTTCCATGTCTGAGCAATGTCCGGACATCCTGCGCTGCGATCCTCAGAATCTGCGTCAGGCCATGTCCATTCACACACGGAAGATAACCGACGCCTGCCGGGATAAGGACTGCGTGGAAGACCTGCGGGTCTATCTCACCGCCGGTTCCCAGCAGACGCTCGACAACGCCGCCAACGTGCGGGTACGCAGCGCCCAGCTTCTGCACACCTACATCGATGTGGAGCCGGTCGCCTTTGACCGGAATCACTACTGTATCGACATCACCTTCTACTACCGCATTCTGGCGGACGCGGTGATCGGCACCTGCCGTCCCGCGGCACTGAGCGGTCTCGCGGTATTCTCCAAACGGGCGGTGCTCTGCGGTGAGGACAGCCGCGCCCACATTTTCACCAGCGACACCCGCATCGGAGAAGCCGACGGCTGCACGCTCTCTTCCTCCAATCGTCCTACCGCCGTGGTAGAGGTCACTGCCCCCAATCAGGAAGGCGACGTTTTCCCGATACATATTTGGCACATTACAAAGCGGAGGTACTCTCAAGCAGGAGTACCTCCGTTTTCGTTTCTGTCTGTCAGGCTCTCTCCGTATCCAGCCGGTTGTGGGAGAACATCCGCACATTCTGGCTGATATTTCGGTTGATACAGGCCGTGTACAGAATGTCGATCATATTCAGCTGGGCAATTCGGGAGGACATAGCGCCGCTGCGGTACAGTTCCTCCGAAGCCATCACGTTCAGGCAGCAGGCTGCCATCCGGGAAATGGGCGACAACTCAAAGCGGGTAATGGCGATGATGGGCGTTCCCTGCGCCTTCAGATATTCCGCGCAGCGGACAATTTCCTCGGTTCTACCCGAATAGCTGATGACAATCGCCACGTCGTTTGGTTTGGAATTCCGGGCGATGACGTACTGAGAGTGAATGTCCTCGCAGCAGGAGCAGGGCTTGTCGATCCGGAGGAATTTCAGATACGCGTCCTTGGCCACCAGCTGGGAAGCGCCCAGTCCGAACAGAAGGACGGAATCCGCCCGGCAGATCATGTCAACCGCCTGTTCCAGCACCTGCGGCTCCACGAGCTTCACCGTTTCTTCCAGTGACGCAATGTTCCGGTAGGTGATCTTGTAGACGATATCCGAAGTGCTTCCGGCGGTGACGCGGGCATTCCCCTTGTTCTGCTCCTGCGTCCGCACGGCGATCTCAAACAACAGCTGCTTCTGCAGATCCCGGTAGCCCTCAAATCCCAGCTTTTTGCACAGGCGCACAATGGTCGCCGCGGAACTGAAGGAGCGCTGGGACAGCTCCTTTACACTGAGCTGGGGAATTTCCTCGGAATGCTCCAGAAGATACCGAAGCGCCCCCTGCTCCGCGCCGCTGGCCGTGGGCAGATACTGCTTCGCGCGAATCAAAACACTTTTCAAGCAAATCATCTCCTACCCGAGTTTCATCTGTGATAGTATAGCACATTTTTCCCGAAAAAGCAAGAATCCGCCCCCGCACCCGGCATAACCGGTACGCAGGGGCAGTCTTTTACACATCTTTTACCCGTTCCGCGGGAACGGTGAAAAACGTCAGCACGAAGCCCATGACGCAGCTGATGGCAAGTCCCACGCAGTATAAAAGCATACCCTTGGTTCCCACCGGCCCCGCGCCCATCATGGGGATACCGAGCAAACCGGAAGCGCCCCAGCCGTAGGACGCCACGCCGCAGGCCATAATACGCCAAAGCCGCCGCCAAGGCAGGCCGTCACAAAGGGTCTGCCAAGAGGCAGCGTCACGCCGTAGAGCAGCGGAGACCCGACCCCCATCATGCCGGGAATGACCGGATCAAATATTTTTCCGAAAACTTCAAAATTCGGTTTTTTCCTGTTTTAGGGCAGCACCGCACAATTCGGCAAGAAGTCTCAGGCAGGATTTTTGTTCC
>OGMF01004240.1_pt1 | contig 10000 bp, 15 predicted proteins | sample 1572921 | NCBI WGS metagenome assembly OGMF01 (sample SAMEA2581919, study PRJEB24529) | metagenome | biome: Human gut stool | place: China | collected 2011
TATATATCTATTTTACCTTATTTTTTTGAATTTGGCAATACCTTTTGACAAAAAAATAACATTTTTCAGAAACTTTTTTCAAAACGATTTCTCTTTCTTTCTCATCAGAGATACTTTTTTCTATATCCTTTATTATTTTAGAATATTTTTCACTAAATTCTGCCATATAATTTATCCTTCCTTTAAATTAATATTTTTATATTAATTTAAATTTTTAATGTTTCGAGTTCAACCAAAATTAAACTCTTTCCATGTATTCTCCAGTTCTTGTGTCTATTTTTATAACATCACCGATGTTAACGAACATTGGAACTGTAAGTTCATATCCATTTTCTAATGTTGCAGGTTTTCCAGATGTTGTTGTTGTGTTTCCAGCAAATCCTGGTTCTGTGTATGTAACTTCTAATTCTACAAACATTGGAGGTTCAACTGCAAATATGTTTCCTTTGTAAGATAACATTTTTACATTCATGTTTTCTTTTAAGAATTTTAATGCATCTCCTATTTGTTCTTTGTTTAATGGAATTTGCTCATAAGTATCGTTATCCATGAAATAGTATAGATTTTCATCATTATATAGATATTGCATATCTTTCTTTTCTATTTCAGCTGCTGGATATTTTTCTGATGGGTTGAATGTTTTTTCAATTACTGCTCCTGATATAACATTCTTTAATTTTGTTCTTACGAATGCAGATCCCTTTCCTGGTTTTACGTGTTGGAATTCAACTACTCTGAATACGTTTCCGTCCATTTCAAAAGTTGTTCCATTTCTAAAATCTCCTGCCATATATACACTTGCCATTATTATTACCCCTTTCAAATTTTTTATTTATTTTTTTATATTTTTTATTAATATTATCGCAATGACTATATGATTATACTACAGTTATGGCTAAAAATCAAGCTTTTTATCTTATTTCATCAACCACAACATAATCTTTCTGTGATTTTGTTAAACTTGTTGCCATTCCTTGGCTTATTAATACTGTGTCTTCTATTCTTACTCCAAACTTATCTGGAATGTATATTCCTGGTTCGTCTGTTACTACCATCTTATTTTTTAATATAAAGTCAACTCGTGTGCTTGCATAAGGAAGCTCATGAATTTCTAAGCCAACTCCATGACCTAATGCATGTATCAAATCATATCCGTTTAGCTTGAAGTCGTTCTGTACCATTCTGCTAACTATTTTTAGGTTTACTCCCTCTTTCATTTCGTTTATGGCTTGTTTTTGATTTTTTAGTACCAATTCATAAACTGGTTTTATTTCTTCTGGCACATAACCTGCAAATATTGTTCTTGTCATATCTGAGCAATAGCCTTTGTATTTGCATCCCATGTCTATTGTAATTGGGTCGCCCGCTTCTATTTTTTTGTCACTTGGTATTGCATGTGGTTTTGACGAATTTTTTCCTGACGCAACTATTGTGCAAAATGCAACATCGTCTGCTCCATGGTCTATAAAGAATTCATCTATTTCCTTTGCAATTTGTTTTTCGGTTAATCCAATTTTTATAAAGCTTTTCAAATGTTCAAAACAGTCGTCTGTAATCCTACAAGCTTTTAGAATAAGGTCTATTTCTTCTGGATCTTTTATCATTCTTTGCTTTTCAATTATACCTTCTGTTTCTTCCAAGCTATTTATCTTGTATCTATGCATAAAATCCTTGTATTTTGCATAAGTAACATATTCTTCTTCGAAGCCTACTTTTTCACAGAATAAGAAGAAATTCTCGTAGTCGTCTTTTGATAAATCTTTCATATCGAAGACAACGATTTCATCATTTAATGTAAGTGTATTGTTTACATCTTCCACATATCTTCCATCTGTAATATAAATATTTTCCTTTGGAGTAATTAAGAATACTCCTTCAGCGTCAATTCCAGTTAAATACTTTACATTTATAGGATTTGAAATTATTATTCCTTGTAAATCTAGCATTTTTATTTTATCTCTTAACCAGCGAATATTATTGTTCATAGATACCACCATTCTATTTTCATTTATTATATTATTTTCTATTAGTTTTACTACTTATTTGTTATTCTCATTGTTGCTATTCTTGTTGTTATTGTTATTCATGTTATTTTGCAAAAATGTTGTTGTTTATTTTTTTGTATGGGCAATCTTTTAACAAGCTGTATGTTCCGTAATTGCTGTCATTTTTCTTATTAGGGCAAGTCTCAATTACAAGCTATATGTTCCAAGTGTGAATATGTTAAGCATTATTATTAAAAGTGTCGAGAATGGAACAAACATTGCAATCAGTGTTGCAATTACTATAAAAGGTCCAAAAGGTATGTATTCTCCTCCTGTTTTTCTCTTTGCTATTATTAGTGCTACTCCAATTATTGCTCCTAGCAAGAACGAAATTAGGGATATTATTATTGTTGTACGCCACCCGAAGAATAGTCCTAATGCTCCCATTAGTTTAACATCGCCAAAGCCCATTGCTTCTTTGCCTGCTATAAGGCTTCCTACCCAAGTTATAAATAGGAAAAGTCCTGCACCAACTACCATTCCAAGTAGCATATCGACCGCAATATTTATGTTTATAATTCCTTCTACAAATGTGTAAATAAGTCCAACTTCAAATATTGTTAAGTTTAATCTGTTTGGAATTATTTTAAACTTGTAGTCTATTACTAGTGCAATTATTAGCATTGGTATCAGTAATAAATATGCGAGCGTTTTTATACTCATTCCATACATGAACAGAACTGCAACATAGAGTATTGCTGTAACCACAATATAAGTCATATAAAAGTAAATAGTATAAAATTAAAATAAAATAAATAAAATATAAATAGACACAATTTAGATATATTGTAAAAAATTCTCTTACAAAAACTTTTTTATAGTCTGGCATTCTTAGCGCACACCATGAAGAAAATTGTCCCACAGCAAGTCCTATTAGTCCAACCAGCAAATAGTATAATATATTAATATTATTTATATACATTTCATTACCTCTTCTTTTGTCTTTTTAATATTATTCAAAATTTTCATTTATTTGATTTCAAATATTTTAGCTTCAATCTTTCTTTTCATTAGTTTTCAAATATTTTTTTAGGATTCTTCTTTCAAACATTCTGTTTATTTTTGTGACCCAAATATCATTTTCGTTTATTGGTTCTACTAGTATGGAATACATTCCGCTTCTGTTTGCTCCCCATACATCTGTCATAACTTGATCGCCTATAACAGCTATTTCTTTGCTGTCTTCAATTTTCAATATTGCTTTTGCCTTGTTGAATCCAAATTTTAATGGTTTCTTTGCAAAATACACATAAGGAATGTCTAGCAATTTTGACATTTTTTCAGCCTTCTTTTTGCTGTTCGTGTTTGATAAAATGCAAAATTTTATGTTTTTGCTCTTTGCTTCTTCTACCCACTTTTCTAAACCTTGAACAATGTTGTTCTTATGGTCAAGTAGCGTGTTGTCAATGTCTAGAAGCACTCCTTTTATATTATTTTTTAATAAAAAATCTATATTTATATCAATTACACTTTTAAAGTAGCTCTTAGGATAAAATTTCATTTTGACCTCCTAGTATTAGCTACTTTATATTATCAATAAGAGTGGTAAATGTCAAGATTATTTGCAGAATCTGTGCTTACCAATTGTAATTACATGTGGTCTTGACCAAATCCATTTATTGGTTGCAGTGGCAGGATTAAAATAGTAAATGGCTCCATAGCATGGGTCCCAGCCGTTTAGAGCATCTCTTGCAGCATTATATGCTGTTTGGTTTGGTGTTAAATTTATCTGTCCATCTGAAACCGCCGTGAATGCACCAGGCTGATAAATTACACCTGCTATTGTATTTGGAAATGAACTGCTCTTTACTCTATTTAATATAACTGCAGCAACTGCTACTTGCCCTGCGTAAGGTTCTCCCCTTGCCTCACTATACACTGCTCTTGCAAGTAAATTTAAATCACTAGAATTGGTGCTATTACTTGAACTTGAGTTTCCACTAGAATTAAATATTCCCATTGCTTCCAATGTTTTTTTACCAGCTATTCCATCTACAGTTAGTCCATTTTTTCTTTGAAAATATTTTACTGCCGCAAGTGTTTCTGAACCATAAATTCCATCTATACTTCCATTGTAATATCCCCATCTTTTTAATTTTGTTTGAATTTGCGTTACTTCTGATCCTCTTGATCCATACTTTGATAAAGCAAATATGTCGTTATTGCTAAAGAATATGTTATATACAATAAAAATAATGAATAGTACTGCTATTATTGCAATATGCTTTTTTTCTATTTTTCTTCTCATACTCTTTTTTATTTTTAAAATTTTGTCTTTGTTCTCATTTTTCAAAATCTTTTCTTTCCAATTTTTAAACATATAGAAAAATTCACCTCTTAAAGTTATTATTCCTTTAATTGGTGAATTTATGCATTTAGAATATTCCCATTATGTTTCCGTCTTCGTCTATATCTATTTTTTCTGCAGATGGAATTCTTGGAAGTCCTGGCATTGTCATTATTTTTCCTGTTTTTACAACAATGAATTCGGCTCCTGTTTTTAGTTCTACATCGCTTACATGTATTGAAAAAGGTTCTTTGCATTCCAGATTCTTTGGATCATCTGAAAATGAATATTGTGTTTTTGCAATGCAGACTGGTAATTTTGAATATTCCGATTTTTCTATTTTCTTTATTTTTTCCATGGCTTCGTCTGTATATTCAACTTTTTCTGCACCATATATTTTTGTTGCAATCTTTTCAATTTTTTCTGTAAGAGTATCTTCATCTTCATAAGCATACTTGAAATTTTCTGTCCTTAATGCACATTTTACAATTTTTTCTGCTATTTCTACTGCTCCGATACTTCCTTTTTCATGACTTTCAACAAGACTCATCTCTACATCTTGATTTTTCAAGTTTTTTTGCAATTCTTCTATTTCTGCTTCAGTATCTGTATCAAATCTATTAATTGCAACGATTACATTCAACCCATAAACATTTTTTATATTTTCTATGTGTCTGTTTAAATTTCTAATTCCACTTTTTAAAGCTTCTATGTTTTCATTTTTTATATCTTCTTTTGGCTGGCCACCATGATATTTTAAGGCTCTTATTGTTGCAACAATAACAACTGCATCAGGCTTTAATCCTGCTTTTCTGCATTTTATGTCTAGGAATTTTTCTGCTCCTAAGTCAGAGCCAAAACCAGCTTCAGTTATTGTATAATCTGCTAATTTCATTGCTGTTTTTGTTGCTATAACACTATTGCAACCATGCGCTATATTTGCAAATGGTCCGCCATGAATTATAGCAGGAGTATGTTCAAGTGTTTGAACAAGATTTGGTTTTATCGCATCTTTTAAAAGCACTGTTAATGCTCCTTCGGCATGCAAATCTTTTGCATAAATCGGTTCATCACTATTATTATATCCAACCGTAATGTTGCCAATTCTTCTTTTTAAATCTTGTAGATTTTCTGCTAAACATAGAATAGCCATTATTTCTGATGCAACCGATATGTCGAATCCATCTTCTCTTGGAACTATGTTCTTCTCTCCTGAAAGTCCGGTTTGAATTTTTCTAAGTTGCCTATCATTTAAATCCACACATCTCTTCCAAGTAACTTTTTTAAATTCTAATTCATTGCCGAAGTATATGTGATTGTCTATCATCGCTGAAAGCAAGTCATTTGCTGATGTTATTGCATGAATGTCTCCTGTAAAGTGCAAATTTATATCTTCCATCGGTGCAACTTGAGCATGTCCTCCACCAGTTGCACCCCCTTTAATTCCAAAAACGGGTCCAAGAGATGGTTCTCTTAATGCAAGTATTGATTTTTCTCCAATTCTTTTCAAACCATCAGCTATTGCTATTGCCATGGTTGTTTTTCCTTCTCCTAATGGAGTTGGATTTATTGAGGTTACTAATATAAGTTTTCCATTTTCCTTATCTTTTAGTCTTTCAAGAAGAGCCTTATTATCAATCTTGGCTTTATATCTACCATAAATCTCTATCTCGTCTTCTTTTATTCCTATATTTTCTGCAATTTTATCTATTTTTTCTAATTCGGTATTTCTTGCAATTTCTATATCTTCCATCTTAGCGACCTCCTTTATAATATTAAGCAATCAAGCCTACAATAAATCCTATTAATGCTCCAACTAAAACTTGTGTTGGTGTATGTCCCAAAAGTTCTTCAAGCTTTTCATTTACCTGCAAAGTTGTAAGACCTTTTGTATTTACAATTTCATTTAAAATATGAGCTTGCTTTCCGGCAGCACGTCTAACACCGCACGCGTCATACATTACAACAAATGCAAAGAAAAATGCTAATGCAAATATCGGTGAACTTATTCCTTCACTCTTCCCAATCATTGTTGCAACAACCACCACAACTCCTGAATGAGCACTTGGCATTCCTCCAGCACCCACTATTCTTTTAAAGTTGAATTGCTTTATTGTTACTAGGTCCCAAATTACTTTAAAAGCTTGTATGCAAAACCATAAAACAAATGGTACTATTAAAAATTTATATTGTGTATAAAAATTCATAATTCTCCTCTATTCATCCTTTTGAATAAAATCTTCCTCTGCCATATCGTTTCCATTATTAATTAGTATTGTTATTTTCTTTTCAGCAGATTCCAAGAAGTCGTTGCATTTCTTAGATAATTTCATTCCTTCTTCAAATTTATTTACAGATTCATCTAAGCTTAAATTTCCTTTTTCAAGCTCATTTGCTATTGTTTCTAACTTTTGCATTGATTCTTCAAAATTCAAATTTTCTTCCATCTCTATATTCGCACAATTTTTATTGTGCATTCCTTTCTATTTAATTTTTGCTTGTTTTTCACCGTCTATCAGTCTTATTTTTACTTCATCATCTTTTTTCAAGTCCTCGACCGATTTTGCAATATTTCCATTTTGCGTTGTTACTATACTATATCCTCTAGATAATGTTTTTAATGGGCTTAATGAGTCAAGCCTTGCAACCTCTTTCACAAACTTTGTTCTTTCTTCTTTTAATTTTAAATTGATACTAGTTTGTAAAGATTTCACTTTCATATCAACTACTATAAGTTTTTCGTTTATCTTTTGAGTTGGATTCTTGAAAGCTGGTCTAGCCATACACTTTTCATACGAAAGCCTCATTACTTCTATTTTTTTCTTTAGAGCATTTTTGTATCTGTTGTTATACTGCTCTAGAGTATATTTTACATCAGAAATATTTGCGACTGCAAGTTCAGCTGCAGCAGATGGTGTTGGAGCCCTTAAGTCTGCCACAAAGTCGGATATTGAAAAGTCTGTTTCATGACCTACTGCTGAAATAATTGGAATCTCGGAATCATATATTGCTCTTGCAACAATCTCCTCGTTAAATGGCCAAAGGTCTTCCAAAGAACCTCCACCTCTTCCAATTATTAATACATCAGCAAGATGATTTTCATTCATAAATTTTATTCCATTAACTATTTTTTCGGCTGCGCCAGGTCCTTGAACCGGAACTGGGTATAATCTAATATGCACATTTGGATTTCTTCTAGTACTTACGTTTATTATATCTCTTATAACCGCACCAGTATTTGAAGTAAGAACTCCTATGGTATTGGGCATGAATGGGATTTTCTTTTTATGTGCCTCGTCGAATAATCCTTCTTTTTCTAAGTCTGCCTTTAATTTTTCATAAGCTTCATATAGGCTTCCTAGTCCATCTTGCCTCATTGACTTGGCATAAATTTGATATACTCCATCTCTTTCAAATACAGAAACTGATCCCAGAATCATTACTTTCATTCCATCTTTTGGAACAAAATTCAAATGCATTGCATAACTTTTAAACATTACACATTTAATTAAAGAATTTTCATCTTTTAGAGTAAAATACTTATGACCTGTATAGTGATCTTTGAAATTTGAAATTTCACCTTTTACCAAAACATTATTCAAGAATTCATCCCCATCAACCTTGTCTTTGATGTATTTATTTAAATCTGTTACAGATATAGGATTATATTCCATTTTTTGTTTCCTTTCTTTTGCAAAAATTTTCGCCCAAAAAGGGGCGTCCCTATTGGGCGAAATATTTATTCTACTACTTTTGCAAGTATTCCATTTACAAATGATGAAGATTGCTCTTCTCCATATTTCTTTGCAAGATTAACTGCTTCGTTAATAGCAATCTTGTATGGAATCTCTCCGTATTTTATTTCATATATAGCTAATTTTAATAAAGACAAATCTACTGTAGATATTCTATCTATAGTCCAGCCTGTTTTTAGATTTTTAGAGATAAGCTCTGTGATTTCCTCATCTTTTTCTTTTATTCCCTTTGCTATATCTTTTACATATTCTCTTACTTTACCATTTTCAACTTCTGTTGAATCTAAAAATAATTTAACTTGTGATTTACTATTTTGATGTTGCAATTCTTGGCTATAAATATAGCAGAAAGCAAGCTCTCTTTTTGACATTTCTTCCATTTATTTTCCCCTACTAACATTGTGTTTTATTAAGACGTAAGCCAAGTAAGAAACTTGCAAAAGCTTCTATCTTGGCATTTTATTTACAATCTATCTATAAAATTCTTTAATTTATCTTTTACTTCTGTTTTATTGTGTTGCACGTAATTTCCTATGTATATTCCTAAACATATAAAAACTATCCAAATAATTAATTCATATAAACGAGTACATAATATTAATATTGCAATTAATGCTCCGATGATTGCTCCACCATATGTTCTAAGAAACTTTTTTATATCGTTCATAATTTTTTCCATTCCTTTCACTATTTACTAAAATACAACCTAAGTATTTTTTATTTTCTATGCTTCTTTTGTATCCTTTACTGGTGTTACCATATCTTTTACTTTAATGTCTAAGCTCTTTACTTCAACATCTAAAGATTTTTTTATCGCATCTTTTACACGTACTTGAATGTTATTGCTTAAATCTTTTATAACAGCTTGATCTGATACAGCTATTGTTAGTAAAATTGATAAATCGTTATTCTCATCTAATGTTATTTTTGATTGTTGGTCTTTTACACCTTCAAATCCTGCAACAACTGAATTTACAATGCTTGTTATTGTTTCCTTTGTTACCAATAATTTTCCATCATCATTTTCAAGCATTATTCCATTTCCTACACTTTTTTCTTCATCTGTCGAAGATTCAAAAAATATTCCTTTTATTGCAAATAAAATAAGAACTACATTTAATCCTAATAAAATATTGCAAGTAGTTTGGTCTGCTAATGCCTTTGTTACAAATACATATAACCCTGTAGCATCAATCCATCCAAATATGCAAGCACTTGAAATTACTGCCATTAATAGTATTAAAACTGAAAATATACATAGTATCATTTTGTCTAAAAATTTCATTTTATTTTCCTCCATATACTTATTTAAAGGCACGATTAAAAACGTGCCTTATATAAGTTTAATTATTCTTTAACTTCGTTTTCTGTATTGTCTTCTTTTTCTTCTGTTGCTGCTTCTGTGTTTACACCTTGTACATGTACATTAACAGCTACAACTTTTAATCCTGTCATTCCTTCTACTGCAGTCTTTACTCTGTTTTGAATATCGAATGCAACATCTGGAATTCTTGAGCCATATTCAACTATAATGTTTACATCTATTTTTGTTTCTTTTTCTCCAACATCAACTTTTATTCCTTTTGATAAGTTCTTTTTACCACTTAAAACTTCTGAAATCCCTCCAGCAAATCCACCAGCCATTGCATATACTCCAGGTGCATCTGATACAGCTTTTCCTGCGATTATTGCAACAACGTCATCAGCTATTTGAATATTGCTTGTTTCTCCTTCTGTATTTTCAATTGTTATTTCACTTTCATTTATTTGCTCGTTTTCCTTTACATTTTCATCTTTTTCCATAATGGTACCTCCATATATTTTATTTTTTATTAAATAGTTTTCTATTTAACTGTTCTTCTATAGTATACCAATTAATTCGATTTTTTACAAGAGTTTTTCCTATATTTTTT
>OGMF01004242.1_pt1 | contig 9996 bp, 15 predicted proteins | sample 1572921 | NCBI WGS metagenome assembly OGMF01 (sample SAMEA2581919, study PRJEB24529) | metagenome | biome: Human gut stool | place: China | collected 2011
CTCCAAAAAGAAATCCCTGAAAGTTGGTTTGTGAAGCCAGTTTTCGGGGATTTTTATTTATCAGGGACAGGACGGCGAAATGGACAGTTAAGCCTTAATTACCCTTAAATTCCCTTAAAAATCTTCAAGAGGTGGCTCAACAGGTGGCTCAAAAAGCCGAAAGAAAAAAGCTGGGGAACAGCTTGAAAAATTTTTAGGTGGCCTTTTTGAGGTAGGCGTCCAGGCGGTTGATCTTCTTTTTCTTGAATTTTTTATCAAGGGCGGTGTAGATGCCCAGCGTGACGCTGATGTCCTTGTGGCCCATCTGGTCGCGGGCAGTGAGGACGTCCACACCGGCAAAATACATGAGGGTGCAGAACGTGTGGCGGAGCTGGTGAGGGGTGAATGTCTCGATGGCCATGGGCAGACCACCGGGACGATTCTTGTTCTGCTGGCCATCATAGCCGTACTTGACGTTCAGATCCCGCATGTAGCTCTCCCACATTCGTTTCCAGCCCTGCTCTGTCATGCGCTCACCCTTGGAGCTGTGCAGCACATACATGCAGCCATCTTTCTGGGTCTTTAGGTAGTCTACCAAAATTTTGGGGATGCTGACCACCCGGACACCCGCAGGTGTTTTGGGGTTCTTGGATTTTTTATCCGGGAAGTCATAGCCCTTGCTGACTGTGATGGTAGCATCCTTGAGGTCCACGTCGGCCCAGGTGAGGGCGGTGGCCTCCCCACGGCGCAGACCTGAGTAAAGCAGAAGCATAGCGGCCCGTTGTGCAGCGTGAGGTGTTTCCCGAATCCAGCGCTGCTGCTCTTCTGAAATGGGCTCACGGGGCTCTGGAGGGGCCCCTGCGGGCGTTGTAGTCTTAATGAGCGGATTATAGAGAACGACTTCCGGAATGGCCAGATCATAGACGGCCTTGGCACTGGAGCGCAGATTGGACAGCGTATAGTGAGACAGGGGAGGCTTGCCATCATGCCAGTCTGCCAGCGTATTGAGAACACGCTGAAAGTCGGCGGCCTTGAGTTCCCCGGCGGGGTTATCTTTCAACTCGCCCCAGTTGTTGCACTGATCTTCATAACGGTCAAGGCTCTTCTGGCTAACGCCTTTAGCTTTTTTGACAGCAATGAGATTTGCGTATAGATCGCCCAGTGTGGCCTTGGACTGTTCTGGATCGAGGCCCTGCCCGATGGCGGTACGATAGGCAGCCGCAGCGGCCTTGGCTTCCCGCTCAGTGGAGCCGTAGAACGACTTGAATTTTTTGCTGCCGTCTTCGTTTTTGCCGAGATAGACCCGGTAACGGTAACGACCATCGGCGTTTTTCTTATTGCGTGCCATAAAAATTTCAGCTCCTTTCAGTCTGCGGCGAGCTGATGTGGTATAATACCATTGTCAGCAGGCGAGTTTTCCATGATTTGCTTCTCCTTGACTACCAAAGTACCAACTACGCACGGAGGCCCCGGCAGCTTATCGTACAGGCTGCCGGGGTTTTCTTTATTGACGAATTGTTAAAATTTCCTGCCAGTTATCCGGAAAGCCAAGGGCAGACAGATGAACGTATTCTGAATAATTTTCGAGGAGCGCGGCAATTTCGGGGAGCACATAATTGTTCCACTCAGACGGAGTAGAATACATAAAGGACATAATATAAATTTGGTCAAAGATTCTGTTGCTTGCCTTTTTGTAAAGATGATGATGGCTGCACTGTTTTGGAGAACGACCAAAGTTGAAATCATAGATACGCATATAATGGGCAAGGTGATTTCTGGTATAGGTCAGATTTTTGATCCAATTCTCAAGCTGTTCTGGGCCTGTGTAGTAATAATGGGCAAGTTTTTTCTGATATTTTGGAAGAAGATTTCGATATAGTGCAGAGAGATTGCCCATAGTCAGAATTTCGACAGCAACCCACATGGGAAGCTGACCGTCATATTCTTGGATATGGTGTTTAATAAATGGAAGCTTTTTGTTGTTTTTAAATTCTTCCTGGAAGTGTCGTTTGAAGCGCTCGAAATCTTCTTTATCACGGTAGATTTCTGGATTCAAATAGACTAGAGGATCATCGGGAAAAGCAGAAGTGAGGGCATAGGAAAGCCGCGTTTTAAATGTTTCCTCGATATCTTCCATTGCGAACATAAGGATGCGAGTGAATTTACGATCAAAGTCATAAAGGGTTTGAATTTGGGCGAGAGTAGTCTGGGGAATGTAGTTTACTCCGTCAGGCTGCTTGAAACCGTGCAAATAACCAGAAAGACGATAATAATTCACATGGAACAGGAGGTTTTGAGCCTCGCTGGTATCAGCGACAATCAAACCTCGGGAAACCATGAGGGCGACTTGCTCGGATAAAGACAGATGCTTTTTTAAATCTTTCATAAAGTTAACATCCTTATACAAAAAAAGCGCCCCCGCCATGGTACGCATCGTAGAGAGGCGTGGCGGGGTCTGTATCATATAGACATTATACGCGAATGCCCCGGGTTTAGTCAACGCCACATCTAGTGTTTCTTGAATTTTAAAATCAATATCTTGAATTGGGGCTCTTGTGTAGCAATACACAGGAGCCTTTTAGTTTACCAACCCCGCAGGTGGTGTTATTTTTGTGCAAAAAATTTGATGAGCTGACAAGAGGCTGCAAGAATGACAGGGGCAGCGAGTGCTGCGGAAAAAGAAGTCTTATCTTCTTTTTCGTGCATCTCATACATTTTCGGGTGATGGCTATAAAGTATCTGTACAATACCAAAAGCTACGAACCAGAGGACAAAAGAGAGCACAGAGATGCCAACGATTCCGGTCACAGCGATAAAAAGCGGACAGGGAAGCACGAAAGCGATGAAAGCAGCAACGGCTAGGCTGGCAAAAATTAGAGCGCCATGGACACGGCTGACATCAAGTTGACAAGAATGAATTTTTTCGGTTTCAAGCTCAGCCTGGCAAGAGTTCAAGGATTCCTTAAAATAGACCAGTTCACTGGAAAGACGGGAAGCGTGGTTGTACATTGCCCAGAATTTTTCCTCGTCGTGGGTGTGCTCAAAGGCGTCGCTTATTTTTTGGAGCTCTTCAAGCTCAGTGAGATATTGTTTGGAATCTTCTGGGGAAAGGCTCCCCTTGTGGTCGAATGGCTCGTAATCTGAAAACATAATGCCTCCTATACAATCCACCCGCTTTGATAAAAGCCAGAGCGGTTATTTTTTATGCTTCTCCCTGTACGATTCAAAAGCAATCGCGTGTAGGTTCTGAAAGCGTTCAATCTCTGTCAGCTCATGGATGCGCTCTACCGCTTTTTCTTTGCCGTCCTCGTTCAGCTTCTGGAAATCCTTTATCATTTCCGAAATGCGGGCCTGATCGCGGGCCTCAGATTCACGAAGCATAGTGAGAATAGCGGTTCGCTTAGAGGAAAGAGAATCAGAGACATCGTTGTCCTCCATGCCCATCAGATAGGTCGGCGTAGTGTCTAAGGCAAGAGCCAACTTTTCAATTACAGACCGTTTGAGGTTAACGACTAAGCCATTCTCATACTTATAGATGGCGGCCTTTTGCACGCCAACTTTTGCGCCAAGCTCCTCTTGTGTCATCTGGTGGTCAATGCGGAGCTGGCGAATTCTTTCTCCGGTGGTCATGTTCATCACCTCGCTATAGATATTGTATCTTAATAATACCATATATCTTCTGAAAATCAAGAAAAAACATCTTGACAAGATTCAATCTGGGTGATAATATCTAAGTATCCTAAAAAGACACCAAGATATAGAATAATATCTAAGTAGAAGAGAACAAGGAGGTAAGGAACGGTTGAATAAGCGAAAACTGAATGCAATTATGCAGCTGTATGGAGAATCGCAGCAAGACTTGGCGCAGTTCTTGCAAATGAGTCTTTCTCGGTTGAACGCTAAAATCAATGAATATCGGGGTGCACAATTTCGCCAAAACGAAATTGCCGCGATTCAAGAACATTACAAGCTGACCGCAGAAGAGGTAAATGAGATATTTTTTGCCTCGTAGGTGTCTTGATAAGATTCTTTCTGAAAAGAAGAAATCCCTCTTGGAAGACCAAGAGGGAAAACGATTGTCACAAAATAATACCACCAACTAAAAGCACCATGGATGAAATCATCATTAGACTTCCATATGGTTTTTCCATATATGCATTATATGCATCGAAAGTGAGAGGGATATTGCTTTTCTCAGGAGCATTTTCGCGGAGCTCATGCTTGATAGAGATGACATTCATTGCATTTACAACAGCAATCATAGCACCAACTACGGAAAGAGCCGCACCAGCGCTACTTGAGCCACCGGAAATATAATCGAGTTCATCGGAAGATAAGAATACAGAGGAGGCTGGATAATAAATCATAAATACTCCTTTCTCAACCACAAGGTAAATCTTACTTATAAGATAACATAATGAACAGTAAAACGCAAGTGTCGAAAATGATTTTTGGTAAAGATTTCAAGTCCGCTGCCCCGCAGAGCGACGACGGCGAACGCTGGGCGCAGGTATTTAACCCGTAAGGAGGTGAACGAGATGAAAAAGGCGAAAATCTGGGACACACGGCAGCTGCCGGCATTCCTGACCCCGAAAGAGTACAGCGCCCTGATGGGCATTGACCAGAAGACGGTGCAGAAGATGTGCCGCAGCGGCCAGCTGCCTGCCCACAAGGAGGGGCCGCGGCTGTGGCGCATTGACAAGAATGCTGCACTGGCATGGCAGAAAGAGTTAGAGGAGCATCCGCCGGAGCAGAAAGATGCACGCAAAACCCGGAGGGAAAAAGAAAAGCCCGCCCGTGCTGGAACACGGACGAGCCTTAGAGTGACAGGTTGAGACGGCCTATCACCACAAGTTTAACATAAGAAAGAGAGAACCGCAAGGAAAACCTCTCAATCTCACCGTCCGCCTTTGGCGGCGCGGTTCGATAGCTCCCCTATCAGGGGAGCCAAGAGTAAAGGAGTAATTATGAGAAAGCGGGCAAAAATGCGGCTGGCGGTGCTGGGCGGGATGATCGCAGGGGCAGCGGCCGGGTGCTGGCTGCTGGATGTACTGGAAGCTGCGGCCAACTGGATGCTGGTGCACTGGATGGGCCTGGACATTGGCAAGGCGGCTGCCCGGGCCCCGGCCCTGAGCGGGCTGCTGCTCTGCGGGTTGTTTGGCTTGGGGCTGTATCTGTACTGCCGCTGGGATGAAACCTCTCACCGCTTTGGTCTGGCTGACGCCAGCGCCTTGCGGAGCTCCCCTATCAGGGGAGCCAAGAGTAGAGGAAAAATAGCAGCCCGGCGGCGCCAGCGGTATGGCAAGGTCAACCGCAGACATGCCCGCATGGAGGAGCCGGACTACTGGACTAATCAAAAAGACGCGTAGGAGAACGACATGGACGAAGCTGAAAATCAGGCCCGGGCGGGGATGAGCCCGGAGGAAACGGAGCTGTGGATCGAGCTGATGGAAAAGGGGCTGGCCATCCAGAACGCGGTGCTGGAGAGCAAGGTGGTGCTGGACAAGCTGCCCAGCGAGCTGCGGATGGACGGCATCAACCTGCTGTACTGCCGCCTGACCCGGTGCCGGGCGCAGCTGCTGGGGCTGGTGGGAGAGGAGGAACGATACCGGAATGACGTTTGAAGAGTACGAGAGCGAGCTTGACCGGCGGATCAAAGAGCTGGACTGGAAGCAGGAAAAGGCCCGGGACCGCCTGGAGACCCCTGCCCATGACCTGATGGTACAGGCGAGCCGGGACAAGAATGTGACGCTGGAGCAGTTTGAAAAACTGAGCCGGACATTTTACGGTTGGTAAGGAGAAGCAAATGAAGAAGAAAATGAGCCTGGAAGACGAGCTGGATGTGACCCGGACCAGTGTAGCAGAGCTGACGGGGTGGTGCATCACCATTGCGCTGCATGAGCTGTTTGGCATTGGCCGGGAGCGGCTGAACCGGGTGAACAACCGCCAGCGGATGCTGGCCGAGCAGAGCATGGCCGTTATGATGCAGCCCAACGAGCGGGGAATGCCCTCGACCGAAAAAGCCCGGCGGATGCGGGCGGAGGCACTGCCGGAAAGTGTGCCGCGGGAATTCCGGGTGCCTGCATTGCGGGCGGCACGGAACCGCAGGGAGCAGCAGCTCAAGATCGTGGGGGACCGGGCCGCGACCATGGCCTGGCAACTGCACGCCAGGGCCTGCATGGAAGTGCTGGGGTTTGGCCCGGACCGGCTGAACCGCCTATACGATGAGATGCGGCACAACTACGACCAGATGAACACCTGGGGAAAAGAGGATGGCATTGACGTGGCGATGGAGCGGATGCGGAAATGTGCCTGCGACGCCCTGAAAACCGACGACATTGTGGTGGAGGATGTGGAGGACAGCAAGGAGCTGGCCGCCCAGCGCCAGCACTACCATGCCCAGGAGGTGGAATTTTTAAAACGTGCAGCCCTGGCGGCGACGGGCCGGAAGAGCTGCGCCAAGGTGCTGAATGTATTTGACGCCTCTGCCATGGACCGGAAAATGGCTGCCGTGCGGGACGCAGCCGTGGGCGAAGCGTTCCGCAGGAGGGTTTGACCATGGGGTGCAGATACATCTACAGCATTTACGATGCTAAGAGCGGGGCACTGGTGGCCAAAGGGGACGCGGAAAAGCTGGTGGGGCTGGGGCTGTTCCGGGATGCGGGGGTTCTATCGACCAGCTACCGCAAGAACCGGGAGTGCAAGAAACCCCGGAAGTACCGCATTGAGCGGGAAAAAGTAGTGAAGACCTTTGTAATGACCACGCCGCAGAAAGCGCTGCGGAGCATGTACATTTACAGCTGCTATGATGCACGGGACAAGCTGCTGGGCCGCGGCACGGCCTGGGAGCTGGTGGAGAGCGGGCTGTTTGGCAGCGAGACCAGCATCTACTCCTGCTACAACAAGGGCGGAGTAAACGACAGACTGGGGGTGGCCCGGATGACACGGGTGAGCGAGATGCGGGAATTGCAGCCAAAGCGAAAGGCTGCCGTGCACCGGAAAGCGGAGCCGCTGCGGGGAATTTCTCACCCAACGGCTTTACAGTGGGACGTGCATGACCTGCTGGTTTACAACCGAAAGGCCAAAAAGCAGGGCAAGCGGGAACTCTCCTATGGGCAGTGGAGTGCCATGGGAAAGCCGGCAGAGCCGTGATCTTATTATGAAAGGCAACGGATACGATGGACCGAACACGTCCACCGTATCCGTTACATTTCATAAGTACCTATTTATAAAAAGCGTCCGGGCGGGCGCTTGGGGGAGCTAGTATACCCGTTATTTCTATGACGGTGGGAACCGGGATAAAGAAAGAACGCCAGCAACGACACGCCAGCAGGAGGGTACCGGGATGCGAAGAACCTACACCAGAGAGAAGCGGACTCTATGCGGGAAAGAGTACATGGAGGTGGACCTGTATGCCATCACCCCGGAGGAGCACGCAGCCAAGCGCCGGAAGAAAGGCAGGCCCAGCACAGAGCGCCAGCGCCGCCGGAACGCGGAGCACGCGCGGCGCTACCGGGTGCAAAAGGCCAATGCCAATTTTACGGTGCTGGGGTTCAACGTGACGCTGACCTACGAGGACGGATATCTCCCGGAGGACTGGGAGCAGGCCAAGAAAGATCTGCGCAACTGGATGCGGCGGGTGGTGCTGGCCGCGTGCAAGGCGTTTGACGTGAAAAAGGCGGATATCCGCTTCATGGGGCTGACGGCCTGCGGGCGAAAGGCGGGGCGGTTCCACCACCACATTCTAGTGGAGTGCGCCGGGCTGACCATGCGGCAGAATGCCCAGTTCCGGCAGATGCTGGAGGACAAGTGGGCGCTGCGGCAGCCGGACGGAAGCTATGAGCCGCTGGGCACGGCCAACGCCGACCGCCTGAACCTGCAGAACCGGCTGGATGATCTCATCACCTACTTTTGCAAGCACAGCGCCCTGTGCTGGTACGAGAGCCGAAACCTGATCCAGCCGGAGGAGCAGGTGCCCAACGACACCCGATGGAGCCGCAAGCAGCTGCGCGTGGGCTGCACCGAGTGCCGAGACAGCGCCTATTGGTGGGAGCAGAAATACCCGGGGTGGAAATTCGTGCGCTGTGTGGTGCCGGAGCCAGAGGGCCCGGCAGAGCCGAAAGACGGCTGGGATGCAGATGATCTGCGCTGCTATGTGGTGATGGTGCGAAAGTTCGCACCTGACAGACAGAGTACCAGAATTTTGCGCGAGAAACGCGCAGGATATTCTTGCGCACGTTAAATAGCCGGAGGTGAGCAGGTGACCAGAGGGCAGAAGAAGACGGTGCGAAAGGCGCTGCGGCAGTATGGCCGCGGGGCCTGTGAAGCAACCCCGGAAGCCTGGCGCGAGGTGGTGGAGGAGACGCTGGCCTACTACGACCAGGCAGACCCGGTATGTGCCAGGCTTTTGCGGCTGCGGTATCTGGAAGACCAGCCGGAGGAGCGGGTGATCCCGGTGCTATACGTCTGCCGGACGACCTACTACCGCAAGGAGCTGGAGGCGCTGAGCACCGTGGCCATTGCGGCTGCCCGGCGGGGATTGCTGTAAATTTTGCTGCGGCGAATAAAGGCTGGATGAATGAGCACCCGGCCTTTTTGTGCTGCCAAAAAGTACGCAGTATTTTTGCGTTGAGGTTTGTGATAGGCTGAGGGAAAGAAAACCTCTCAGTTGCCTGCGGCGCCGGCTCTCCTGGCAGGAGAGCCCTTGACAAACCGGGACACGGCACCAGACCGCATGGGAGACTGGAAAACGCAAAAGAGAGGGCCTTGCGACAGAGGGGAGGTGTGGCAATGGCTGAAAAGAAACGGGCGTACTGCAAAAACACGGTGCCCGGGCGGCAGCGGGGCCGGAAGTACCCGCCCAAGTTCCGGGCCGAGGTTGTAATGGCCATGCTGACCACAAACTCCATCTGTGCGGTGGCACGGCGGTACGGCGTACCGGAGAGCACCATCCGCACCTGGGTGGCGGAAGAAGCCCGGCGGGGCGACGTATGGGCCGAGGAACGGCGGGCAGCGGCGCGGGAGATCTCACTGCGGGCCAGCCTTGGCACCCGGGCCCAGGTGAGCTATTTGCAGAGCCGGGTGGAAGAAAACCGGCGGGCAGCACAGGTGAGCCAGAAGCTGCACGCAAGGCTGGACGAGGCGGCCCGGGCCCGGGATTTTTCCATTGGGACCCTGCTGAAAAGCGAGGACGAGGCCCTGGCGGACGCCACGGAGACCGGCCTTGTGGTCTATGCCAGCCCGGGAAGCTATGACCGCCAGCTGGGTAGCGGCGAGGAAAAGCTGCTGACCCAGCAGCTGGAACGGTACGAGGGGCAGGCCATGACCGACAAGGACGCGGCCAACATTGCCAAGGTGCTGATGACCGTGGCCGAGCGGGCCGCAGCTATGCTGCCCGGGGACAATGGCCTTGGCGAGAAAAACAGCCCGCCGATGGTGGAGATCGGGGCGGAAAAAGATGCCGACGAAAAGGAAATCGTGGTGGAAGTTTAGAGCACTGGTCCGGCAGGACCTCTCAGGCGGTGACGCGCCAGCTCCCCTAATAGGGGAGCCCTTGGCATACCGGCCAGTTTTGCCGGTAATGAGGGAAACAGGAGTTTATTTTTATGCCGCATCGCTACTTTACAACCGAAATCTCCAATGGCACCGCCACCCTGCGGGGGGCCGATGCCCATCATCTTTCCCGCGTGATGCGGGGCAAGCTGGGGGACACTGTCATCTTATGTGACGGCAACGCCGTGGAATACACCGCCACCATCACCGGCTTCGGGCCGGAGACGGTGGAGTTCAGCGTGGAGCCGGGCTATCCCAGCGCCGCCGAACCCAGCGTGGAAGTGACCCTGTTCGTGGGTTACCCCAAGCAGGACAAGCTGGAGCAGGTCATCCGCCACGGCGTGGAGCTGGGCTGCACCCACTTCGTGCCCTTCTTCAGCCGGTACTGCGTGGCCGCCCCCAAAAAGGAGGAGCAGAAAAACGAGCGCTACAACCGCATCGCCTTTGAAGCCGCCAAGCAGTGCG
>OGMF01004249.1_pt1 | contig 9988 bp, 9 predicted proteins | sample 1572921 | NCBI WGS metagenome assembly OGMF01 (sample SAMEA2581919, study PRJEB24529) | metagenome | biome: Human gut stool | place: China | collected 2011
GCATGAAACATCTATATGATGACGTAACCTTTCCCGAACCCGACACCATGATGGAGTTCGATACCATTGCTTCGGGACGCACCTTCACCGGACGTCAGCTTGAGAACATGGGATGGCGATGGGAACAGGCATCCAAAGGCCCCTGGTGGTGCCAATATCCCGAACTCCCCTTCAGCACCGAAGGCATGGACAGTATCTCCGCCCGAAAGAAGATATATCAGAAAATGATAAAAGATTATCTGCGCTGCGGTGCCACCATCGACGACAATATCGGCCGACTGCTCCGCTATCTGGACGAAAAAGGATTGGCAAAGAATACCATCGTCATTTATGTATCAGACCAAGGATACTTCCTGGGAGAACATGGATTCTTTGATAAACGAATGATGTATGAGGAACCACTCCGCATGCCGTTTGTCATCCGCTATCCCAAAGAGATACCTGCCGGCACACGCAACAAGGATATTATTCTGAACACAGACTTTGCAGCCATGCTTGCCGACTATGCCCACGTAAAGACTCCAAACAAATCGCAAGGACAAAGTTTCCGGGACAACCTTGCCGGAAACACACCCGAAAATTGGCGCAAAGATATGTATTACCGTTACTGGACACACCACACCATTCGTCCGGCACACATCGGCATCCGCAATGAACGTTATAAGCTGATGTTCCTTTACGGCAATAAGCTGGATGCCACCGGTTCGGACGATACTCCGACTGCTCCGGCTTGGGAGTTCTATGACTTGCAGAAAGACCCGCACGAAAATCACAACGCATATAAAGATGCCGAGTATGCTCCGGTTATCAAAGAGATGAAGGCACGCTTGCTGGAACTGAGAAAAGAAGCGAATGACGAAGACAGGAACTCGGAAGTAATGCAGGAAATCATCAAAAAGAACTTTTAAGGCGCAACAAGGGAAAGAAAGGGAGTGTGGCCACTCCCCAATGGCCCATCAAATCGTCTGCTGTAGGAGGATGTGTCAAAAGCAGAAAACGCTTAGGGCAGCTGACAAACAGCTTTCATTTATTTGGCAGGGATTACAATCGTATCTACCGGCTTCCCCTGCAGATCTTTCACCTCAAGCACCAGCTGATTGCTCTCTGCCACTGCCTTAATAACTGTCTTATGTGCATTATCAATGACAGGAAACTTCACCTTATCGGTCGGTTTGTTGTTAAAATAACGATGTAAATGTCCCGAAAGCATAACATCCACACCGGCCTGATTCAATATAGGAACAAACTTTTCAAGCACTTCCATTTGCCCATGCCACAAGTTTTTATCGGGTAAAGGAGGCATGTGCGCAATGACAATCTTGTACTTTGCCTGCTTGAAATCATCCGACTGCACTGCCTGTGCCAACCATTGCGCCTGTTCCGTGCGATAACGGTCATAATCCGTAATGCCACTATATTCAATGTCGGAATCCGGTTTATCTTCGCCTGTATCCAAAAAGATAAAACAAACAGGCCCCTGTCTCACCAAATAATACAAATGAGGTTCTTTAGGCGAAAAATAGCGCTGAAAAGAAGTGGCAAACAGTCCGCGGGTTTCATGGTTGCCACGTGCATAATACATCGGTTTTTCTTTTGCAAACAAATCTATGGCAACATCCATAAATCCGCTGAACAACCCTGACTCATCTTTTAGCTGAGTCAACATATCCCCATTAAAGATAATCATATCCATCTTTTTGTAGTCTGCAACCTCCAGCAATTTCGGAATATCGTCTGTACGACCATGAATATCATTAATCATTGCAAAAGAAGTCTCCGGCTTATGACGGTCGTTTGTAGTGAATACAAGCGGTTTGGCACCATATACATCCGTTGCCGCTACTTTTCCGTAAGTCACTTCCACACCTTGATGGTCCAAAACTTCCTGTGCGTATACCCGGTAACGATAACCGGTACCCGGTTTTAGTCCGCTAATCTTCACCACATGCAACAAGGAAGTGTTCTTCACACCGTTTGTTGTATCAAAAAACTTCTCCCGTTCTTTTTGATAATATGTACTACCGTCATCGGGAGCTAATTCCACCCAACCGACAGACGGCTTGCTGGCCATCCATACAATGGTTGTCTCCGTTTCTTTCAAATTCTGCAAATAAGGTCCATGTTCAATACGGATACGCTCCTGAGCAAAAGCCATACTTGCCAGACAAATACATAAGAAACCAATAATTATTCTTTGTTTCATCATCGTATTCCAGTTATTCAATAAAAAGAAAAAGTTACCTTGAAGCACACGGCTTTTTCAGGTAACTTTTTAATCATCCACTATATTCTTTTATTTCACAGTCACTGTCAATGGGTTACGTACCTGTTGGGCAAAATTCTCCAAATATTTCGTCCATTCGGTATCGGCGGCAAAACCATATTTGCTCCATCCGGAACCCCAATAGTAAACATATTCGGTTCCCGGTTCATAGTCGCTGATGCCCAACACATGTCCAAGGGCGCCACCATGTTCTTTTCGTTCTGCTTCGGGGAAGAGCTGGGCTTTTGCAGCATTCAGACTGGCAGGAAATACAGCACCCACATAAATAACGCCATTATTATTTCGCGGATTCTGAGTAGAATCGGCATAAGCAATATACCCGGCATTGGAATCGAAAGAATATCCTGTCGGATTTTCTTTATGGATAACGATACCGGCTACAATAGGAGTCACTTCTTTCAAATCAGTATAAGAAATCACTGTTTTGTTCAACTGTGAACCTTTATCCAGCGAAATAACACGAGTTTCCACTACATTGCTATCTCCTTTTATAACCAATGGATTATAAACCAATTTTGCCGTGAAACGAAGCGGACCATTATCCAACACTTCACATTCTTTCCAACAATACGGATAAGCAATGGTGCTGTCGGGGAACAAAGCTGCCGCACCGCCACCCAATGTAGGTCCTACTGCATATACATCCATACCGTTACCGTGGTCTACGTGATAAGAGATATTCCTATTCAACTCGCCGTCATAGCGGTCTTCCACCACCGGTTCGGGAACACGTTTGGTAAATACGTCATAACCGTAAGCCTTTTCTCCGGTTGCCTGCAGTGCAGGACCATAAGCGCGATAAGCCGCACGGTCGTTTTCCCAAGCAATATCATCTACACGTTCGGGATAAACACGACCGCAGGAAATGACATCCACCGGTTGCGGATTACCCGGTTTAATAGTATAAGTGGCTGTGGAAGATGCCTTTACCGAGGTGGGAAAAATAAGCATATCATTATAAGTGACCTGATAAGGAACTTCCAGGTCGTTTTCATCCAATACAATCACTTGCGCCGTATCCGGCAATTGCAACTTAGATGAAATTTCCGCCATGGATACTTCCACCATCTCGCCGCTGCGGTCTATAGCCAAAGGATTGGTAACAGTTACAGTAACCGGCTGCTGTTGCGAACAAGAACACAACGAACATGCCGCTGCCACTGCTAAAAAGATTTTCTTCATATTATCTATAATTAATGAAAGGAGAATGGGGTTGTGTCAAAACATGGATAATGCTGTTTTGACACATCCCCCATCCGTACCTGAAAATAAGCCTTTCCGGGCTTTATATTATTTGGGTTGTTTACCGATATAAGCCAAAATACCGCCGTCAACGTAAAGCACATGACCGTTGACGAAATCAGAAGCATCTGATGCCAGGAACACAGCAGGACCCTGCAAATCTTCAGGAGTTCCCCAACGTGCAGCCGGAGTCTTGGCAATGATGAACTGGTCGAACGGATGGCGTGAACCATCAGCCTGAAGTTCACGCAACGGAGCTGTCTGAGGAGTAGCGATATAACCCGGACCGATACCGTTACACTGAATGTTGTATTCACCATATTCAGAAGCAATATTACGGGTCAGCATCTTCAAACCACCCTTGGCAGCTGCATAAGCAGATACAGTTTCACGTCCCAGCTCACTCATCATAGAACAGATATTGATAATCTTTCCATGACCTTTCTTAATCATGCCGGGGATAACGGCTTTAGACACGATAAACGGAGCATTCAAGTCAACGTCAATAACCTGACGGAATTCTGCCGCACTCATGTCGCACATCGGAATACGTTTGATAATACCTGCATTGTTTACAAGGATATCGATAACACCTACCTCTTTTTCTACCTGTGCAACCAAAGCGTTCACTTGTTCTTCGCTGGTAACGTCACAAACATAACCGAAAGCCTTGATACCTTTTTCCTGATAAGCAGCCAAGCCTTTGTCTACCAATTCCTGCTTGATATCGTTGAAAACAATAGTGGCACCTGCTGCAGCAAAAGCCGATGCAATAGCAAAACCAATTCCGTAAGAAGCGCCTGTTACAAGAGCTACCTTACCTTCCAATGAAAAATTCACCATAGTAATTAATTTAATGTTATTAGTATAATAATTTATTTCTTGTATTTTCTTATCAATTACGATGCCCAAAGGTAATAAAAATCTTCCGTTATCGTACACAAAACATTTAATAAAACTCTTTTTTACATCGCATTTTTATTATTTCAAGTCTGTTATCAGACAGAAATCTTGGTCTCCATAGTCAAGATTTTCACCACCCATTCCCCAGATAAAGGTATAATTATGCGTAGCAGCGGCACTGTGAACAGACCATTCGGGAGACAGGACAGCCTGCTCTCCTTTCATCCACACATGCCGTGTCTCGTCCACTTCTCCCATAAAATGGCAGACAGCATGTTCCTCGGGAACCTCAAAATAAAAATAGGCTTCCATGCGGCGGCTGTGCACATGTGCAGGCATGGTATTCCACACGCTTCCCGGCTTCAGCTCCGTCATTCCCATCTGCAACTGACAAGTAGGCAACACCTGACTTACCAACATCTTATTAATGCAACGATGGTTAGAGCCTTCCAACGAGCCCGTTTCGGCAACGATGGCATCTGCCTTGGTAATCTTTTTATCGGGATAATTACGATGTGCGGTAGTGGAATTGAAATAAAACTTGGCGGGCAGGCAGGCATCTTTGCTTTCAAAAGTCACTTCACGGTCTCCCGCTCCCAAATAAAGAGCTTCCTTATAATCCAATTCAAACACGGCATCACCGGCTCTTACCATACCGGGACCTCCCACATTGAATATACCCATTTCGCGACGGGTCAAAAAATAAGGAGCTTTCAAAGGCTCGATGGCTTCGAGCTTCAGTACTTCACCTACGGGCCGGGCTCCCCCTACCACCATACGGTCGTACATAGAATACACTATATTAACCTCATTGTCCGAAAAAACCTTTTCTATCAGAAAGTCGCGGCGTATCCTTGCAGTATCATAATGCTTGGCATCTTCGGGATGAGCGGCATAGCGAATTTCATAATTTGTTTTCATACGCTATTTATATGTGTTTGATGGTATTCATTTGATTTTCTGTTCGGGCAAAATTACAAAACATCCACCACTTCAAGATACAGTAATCGTTCAGAAAAGGTGTAAATTTTGTCCAGTTTACAGCAAAATCACTTTCACTTATTCCCAAATACGTCACACTCCGGGCAACTCATCGCCGCTATCGGGAAAGGATGTCGCAAACTTTATCTTGGAAAACACGCGCACGGCTTAATTTCAGCACGTTCTGATTAATGATGACAAAAGCCAGCTGATGCCCGTCGGCCCCTTTCACATATCCCGCCAACGAACTTACTCCTGTCACCGAACCGGTCTTGGCACGGACGTTCCCCCGCGCCTTGGTTTGCTTCATGCGATATTGCAACGTGCCGTCCACTCCGGCAATGGGAAGGGCATCATACAGCGGCAAAAAGATATCCCGGTGATAATAGGCATACTTCAAATACTCCAGCAACAATCGCGGAGAGATATAATTATATAAGGAAACGCCGCTGCCGTCTACAATTTTATAGTTATCGGGATTAAAACCGAGCACAGTCTTCATAAAATCGGCGATGGCATCCGTCCCGTCATCGGCAGTCACCCGATGGTGTGGGGCATGTTGCGCGGCAAGGTGATAAAACATGGATTCGGCACACAGGTTATCACTCTTCTTCAAGGCACGTTCCAATACCTGTCTGATGGGTCTTCTGATGGTGCAAAAGGTTGCAATGCTGTCATGGATGACGGGGCAATCTGCATAAGTATGCACACCGGAGGTAATTCCCTTCTCTTTCAACCGTTGGATAAACGTATGGAAGAAAAAGTCTTTGGAAGTATAAATATTCACCTGTCCTGTATAGGGTCGGGACACATTGCCCGAAACCGTTATTACATTGCCATTGGAAAGCCAGTTGCGGGTGATTTCCAATTTCCCTGCCTGCGGGTTACGGCTCACTGCCCGATTACAAACGCGGTAATAATCTGAAACAGGAGTACAAAGTACTGCCGGCAAAGAATCTTTCTGAGCAGGCGAAACAGACACATCCACACAACCGCGATTCAGCATCAGAGGAGAAAGATAAGGCTGGAATGAATAAGGAGTATCATCCCACGACCACCCCGGTCCCCAATATACGGAATCTGTCATCGATACATCGGCAGCAATGGTATCCGTCACATAGCGGATGCCCTGCGCTTCCACCGCCGCCACGAGGCTATCCAGGTCTTCATCCATCAGCTCCGGGTCGAATCCTCCTATCAGATAAAGATTCCCTTTCAGTGTATCATTCTCTATTTTCCCGGTATAGCGAAGATGGGTATCCATTGTATAATCTGCCCCAAGACGGGCAAGCGCTGTGACAGAAGTAATCACCTTCTCAATGGAAGCAGGGCGATACAGTTTCTCATCCTGATACCGATAAAGAGATTCACCCGTGGTCAGGTCGAAGACCGTGATACCAACTTCGGAAGTTTTCAGGATTTCGTCGTTCAGCAAAGCATCCAGCCTTTGGGAAACAGGTTGGCTCTGGGCATAAATAGCACAAATAGTCAAGTTCAGTAATAAAAATAATACGGCTCGTTTCATTGATAGATGTATTTCCAAGAATAAAATTCATTCTAAGCCTGTTTAAAACAGGGTGGCAATATATAACAAAAGCATGGAACCTGCAAGAAAGAAAGCGAAAATCTGTTTCTCCCTTCCTCCTTTCATTAGTCGTTGAAACGCCCTGTTAATGGGGCTTCCGGTAGTGAATGGACATTCCGTATTGTCGTTTCAGCCTCCTTTCATCTGTAATACTTCTTCCGGCTTTTGAACTTTTTCGATAATACTTTACGGTAGGGGCGGACCCATGTGTCCGCCCAATGACCCCAATAACTTATTTGACACAACCCCTTTTGACTTATGAGAGTTTCGAGACACCTTCTTTATTGTGTTGGTATGTTTTTATGGAATCATTATTTTCTGATGCCGCACTTCCGTTCCGTTCGAAATGCTTAAGTGATAAACTCCCGAAGCCCATGAGACTGCATCTATCTTTATTTCAGAAACTCCCATGGCGTATTCTTTGGAATAAAGCACTTGCCGGTTTTCTGTGTAAACTACTACCGATTTGATTTTGACATCTGTTGCTGCATTAAAGACAACAGCTTGTTTTGCTTTTTGGGCAGTCAAAATGGCGTTTACTTCTGCATTGTCGGTTTTCACTACACCAATGGCAACTTCACCCAAAGCTACATTGACATCATAATAATAGTTCGTCACTTGGCAAGGAATGACGAAAAACGATTCTGCCGTGCCACAGGCATCTTTGGCCCGAATATACAAATCCCTTTCGCAGTCGGCGGGTGTCAACGAAAATGTTTTGCCACGCACAAGGCGATTACTTGCTGTGGTACACATAAAGTCAGCTCCCGGAAGAGCATCCGATGTGTTTCCTGCCTTGTCTCTATATTCCAGGCTCAGGTTGATGTTTCCGGATACATAGAGGGTTCCGCCATAGTTTGTGGCATCGGTAATGCTGTATTGCCCTTGGTTGGTTTCCCAATACAAGCTTCCGATGTAGGGAGATGGTTCATTGCAAGTGGCATGGGTTGTGACAGACTTGGTTCCGGCAGGCGATGTGATGGAAGCCACGATACTGTAATAGGTTGGCTGGGTGGAAGACAAAGTCAATGTAGAAGTGGTATAGGTGGTTTTGGTAGAACCGTTTTCACTGTAGGCCGTTACTTCCCATCTCACGCTTTCATCGGCATTTAATACACTCAGCGAGTAGGTACCGCTGTTGGAGAAATGTTTGGGACCGATAATCTGTTTTTGATGAATAGTGGGGCTTACTTCTTCTCTTTGGCTAATGATGCTGCGCATTTTGGCTATTTGCTCTGCAGAGAATTTGTGTCTATAATAACCATTATTAAATCCCACTCCGCTAGAACTTCTAATGACATGGATATAAATATTTAAGGTATAAATGCTATTGTTATTAAAAACGCGAGGAGTATTGAAATACCATGCCGGTGGGTCTGTTTCTATCGTTCCACAAGAAAAAACTTTCAGGGATTGAACGGCTGACAATGTTTGAAGGAGATTCTTCTGTAGAAGTCATTTCCTCTAGTTCTTCACTGCAACCATATAGACAAGTAGCCGTGCATAATGCAAGCAGATAAGTAAAAAGTTTGTTCATAGTATTATGCATTTAAAATTAATTGTTTCGTATCAATTAGTAGGGACTTTCTGCCGGTTCTCTTTTCTGAATGTCTTTTAGATGGAGAGAGTAAATGTAAGTACCACCATGGCAACCTGTTATAGGCAATCTCGCTTCATAGTATAAATATAAAAGGGTGCCACTGAAGGTAACATCACCTTCATAAGCCTTGTATTCATCCTTCATGTTTTCAATTAAAAAAGATATACTATCTTCATCTCCTGTTCGGAATTCCGGTTCGTCAACAGGATAGATTATCCATCTTTTAAGGGAATTATCATACCTTAAATATCCTTTCAAATTCTCTCTTTCAAAAGGTTCTTGTTTTTCCTCCGGATAAATCCGTTTTACATCTCTGTCATCATCGCTGCAACCGTATGCTCCAACGAGCAGGCATAACACGAATAAATAATTTAAAATCTTCTTCATAAAGGTGGTGATTAAAAGGTTAATAATGGTTTTCTTGTATTTTATATAATGCAGCAGAATGTAAAATACTGCGTCTGGTTGTATGATTTTTTTAAATGCATTGATAATAAATGATTTATAAAGTAGCACCAAAATTAAAGAGCTTTCGAATGAAACTTGAACAGGCTCTAAAAGACTAAAGTGTTTTATCAAAAGATTAAGGAGTTTTTAGCAAAGACCTTAGTCTTTTTTTTAAACTCCAAGGCCTTTTTGGAGGGGCGTTATAGTGCTGAAAAACGAACTTAATATGTTGATAAGCAATGCTTTGGATACTTGTTTCTGTCTAGTTGGAAAATGGTGCTGGGTTTGCAAAGTGGTGATGTAGTCAAAGTGTTGAATAACAGTGTGTTGACTGTCTTATTTAGGCTCACTAGGTCCAGGGACCACCTTTATGCTTTTGTGACCCCGAATTTGTGCTCTTGAAAGAGGTTATTTTGTTGTTTATCAGTGTTTTTCCTTTGTTAAAAGCGGACAAACCATAGTCTTTATGAGAAATAAGTATACATTTCAATCATATTGTCACGTTTCTTGCATTTTGCTTGTAGGGGCAGGCTGAAAAGAGGTGTAGAAAGTACACAAGGGATTGTGAAGGGACTCGGGAAGCGCGGCTGAAGGGAGGATGAGGGGATGTGCTGTCATTCTTAACCGACTGATTATGTGAGTGTTTTAATTAAAATGTAAGGATGAACGGAAAAGAAGGATGACCGGCTTAATGAGGGGATGATGCAATCTGCCCCTACATGAAAAACATACCGAGCTTTATTAAAAAGATGCCGAGCTTTTCTGAAAACACAACGACCTTTTTTAAAAAGACTTTGAGGCTTTTTTTAAACATCAAGGTCTTTTTGGAAAACATCAAAGTCTTTTTTGCAGCATGGGAAGTGTGTCAAAACGAAACCGGGCTATCCCATCGTCAGTTGTAGGGGCAGGGTTCGCCTGCCCGAAGACACAAAGCAAACCGTTTTCG
>OGMF01004250.1_pt1 | contig 9987 bp, 8 predicted proteins | sample 1572921 | NCBI WGS metagenome assembly OGMF01 (sample SAMEA2581919, study PRJEB24529) | metagenome | biome: Human gut stool | place: China | collected 2011
AGAAACAAATATACGAAGAGTATAATTCTGAGGAAAAAGCAAATCTGGAGTTTATTAAGAAGGTTATAGGACAGAATCTGAATAATATATTAGGTGCTTATATTTTTAATTTAAATCGAAATAGATTAGCGGACAAGGATATTGAAATTATTTTGCAAAAAGCCGGATCTACATTTAAAAATCAACCGGATATAAGACTTATTTCCGAAAGAATCAGACGATTGAATAATATATCTGTAGGAAAAATGTTCAAAGATTTTGATTCTCAGGATATTCAAGGAAGAAAAAAATCTTTATCTGAATATGCTGGACGAGGAAAATTTTTGATTGTAGGTTTTTGGGCATCTATATCTCCTTCAAGCCGAATAGAAATGAAAAATCTAATAGAGATACACAAAAAATATAAATACAAGGGTATTGACATTATTAGTGTCTCTTTAGATACGGATTCTTTATCTTGGATAGAAAATATAGAACGATATAATTTAACTTGTCCACATTTATCGGATTTTAAAGGATGGGAGAGTGATGCCGTCAAAGCTTATGAAATTAATAAAATACCTTATATCCTCCTATTAAACCCAGATGGAAGTATTGCAGCAAAAGAAACAGATACTAATTGCTTAAAAGAGAAATTGAAAGAATTATTTGACTGACTTTTGTTTATTAATTATCTGCTTGAGAAAAGCCTCACAAATAATTCTTTAAGCAAATTCAAGCAGATTTTCTTATTCGAATTTAATCGATTTTGCCGGTCGTATGAGAGAGACCAAATAAGAAGGTCCGATAAGCATTAATAAAGAAATCACCAGACAACTGATATTCAAGATGAGTATATACCCGAAATTCAATTCGATAGGAACTGCCGGAATATAATACACATCAGGATCTAATTTGATAAGTTTAAAATGGGCTTGTAGCAGGCATAATAGTATTCCTATTATATTACCCCATATCATACCTTTTCCGACTAAGAAGATCGAAATATAAATAAAAATTTTGCGAATAGAGTAGTTGGTTGCCCCTAAGGCTTTTAATATGCCAATCATGTTGGTCCGTTCCAAAATAATAATTAATAAGCCCGAAATCATCGTAAAACCGGCAACAACGGCCATCAAAATAAGAATTACCCATACATTCATATCCAACAAATCCAGCCAATTAAATAACTGTGGATTCAATTCTCGGACAGAACGAACAAAATAATGTTCTCCATATCGGTCTGTACATTTCATTAAATCGAAATAGAGATTTTCTGTTACTTCGTCCAATTTTGAAAAATCTCGTAATTTCACTTCAATACCACTAAATTGATCAGTTCCCCATCTATTAAGTTTTTGAACATGACGAACATCTCCGATAATAAAGAGCTTATCGTATTCGGTAAAATTGGTCTGATATATTCCTGTAATCTCAAATTTTCTAGCTCTGATATTGTCATCTATAAAATAACAAAGTATTTGATCTCCGGCTTCTAAATGTAGTTTGTTTGCAATATAATGAGATATTAATATTTCATTTGAAATAGCCGAATCGGAGAGGTGAGGAGGGACGCCTGCCAAAAGATTCTTTTCAAAAAAAGACCAATCATAATTTTTATCTACACCCTTAAGTGCTATTCCTAAAAATTCATTATCAGTCTTCAATATACCCGGTTTGGTGGCGAAATTTTCAATGTATAAAATTTCAGGATTTTGTCTTAATACCGTCTGTAAACTATCGGAAACACCGATAGGCAATGTTTCAAAAGATGAATTGTTTGAGAAACCGCTGATTTGGATATGTGAACTGAATCCTATTACTTTACCGCTGACCTCATGCTTAAATCCGACAACAATAGCTACGGATATAATCATTATAGCTAATCCCAAAGCTACTCCTAAGGTTGCGATACGAATAGCTGGAGGAGAAACTTTTTTTCTTCCGTCTTTATTGAAATGTATTTTTTTTGCTATAAATAGCTCTAAGTTCATATAGTTCTACCGGGATAAGATTCCAATGCTTTACTCAATACAATCAAAGCATTCGCTAAATCTTCTTTTTTTAGGACATATGCTAACCGAACCTCATTTTTACCTAATCCCGGAGTCGTATAAAATCCAGATCCGGGAGCCATAAATACGGTTTGCCCTTCATACTCGAAATGTTCAAGACACCAAGCACAAAATTTATCCGCATCATCGACCGGTAGCTTCGCCATCGTGTAAAATGCACCCATAGGAATCGGTGAATAACAGCCGGGAATACGATTAATTCCGTCTATAAGGAATTTACGACGTTCTACATATTCGTTATATGTATCCAACAAATAGTCTGATGGAGCACCGAGAGATGCTTCTGCAATTAATTGTCCGATAAGGGGTGGACTTAAACGAGCTTGACAAAATTTCATCACATTTTTCTTCAACTCTTTATGTTTTGTTATCAAAGCTCCAATACGAATTCCGCATTCGCTATATCGTTTTGATACAGAGTCAATTAATACGACATGATCTTCTATTCCATTTAAATGAAAAGCCGAAATGTAAGGAGCTCCGGTATAACAAAATTCTCTATATACTTCGTCAGAAAAGAGGAACAAATCATATTTTTTTACCAAATCCCTTATTTGGTTCATCTCTTTTTGGGTATATAGGTAACCTGTCGGATTATTAGGATTGCAAATCAGTATTCCACGGGTTCGTTCTGTAATCAAGGCTTCAAATTTATCTATTGCAGGTAATGCAAAACCTTCATTGATAGAAGAGGGGAGTGTCTTAATTGTTGCCCCTGCTGAAATTGCAAACGCCATATAATTTGCATATGCGGGTTCGGGAACGATTATTTCATCTCCCGGATCAAGGCAAGCTAAAAAAGAAAACAAGACTGCTTCTGAACCTCCTGTAGTAATGATAATATCGTCAGCATTTACCTGAATATTAAATTTGGCGTAGTATTCGACAAGTTTCTCACGAAAACTTAGAATTCCTTCGCTTGGGCTATATTCTAAAATTTTGCGATCTAAATGCCGGGCAGCATCCAGTCCTATTTCCGGAGTCGGTAAATCTGGTTGTCCTATGTTCAAGTGATATACTTTTATTCCTTTTTGTTTAGCTTTATTTGCTAACGGGACTAATTTTCGAATTGGGGAAGCGGGCATTATTTCACCGCGGTTAGATATTTTCGGCATACTTTGTAGTATAATCTCGTATATTCTATAACTTATCGTTTTATTCTCGCTACAAATTTATTATTCTTTGTGTTATTAAGCAAACAAAAGCGAAGGATAATGCGGCAAATTGACGTTTCACAATAAATCTTTCAAACAATTCAGCAATAAGTATTGGCATTATTATTATTTTTGTGTCCACTTAACGAAGAGGAAGAATAATGTTTAAGAATATCGTATCCAGTTTGTTCGCTTTGGTTGCTGCCCCTGGTAAGGCATGGCAGAGCATATCTTCAAAAGAAGAAAGTCAGGCAATGTTTTTAAACGGATATTTGTATCCGATTATGGGAATAACGGCTCTTTCGGTTTTTGTGAATTTGCTCAATGATCAGTTTACATTGGAGAAAGCATTAAAACTGATGACAATTGATTTTGTCAAATTTTTTGTAGGATTTTATATTGCATCTTTTTTAATAGATGAATTGCTACAAAAATTTTTTGATAGAGAAAAGAATCCCAAACAAGTACAGCTATTTGTCGGTTACACTCTAAGTGTATATATGTTGATAACGATTTTTCTCAATTTATTTATGGGAATGTTTTCTTTTTTACGATTTGCTCCTTTATACATCATCTATGTTATATGGGAGGGATCTAAATACTATATGGATATCAATGAGAATAAGCGTCTGATGTTTGTTGTCTTATCATCACTGATTCTTATATTTTCTCCGGATATTATTGAGCGTTTTATGTTTATTTTAATGCCGGGATTAGGAAATTAAATGTGTAAAAATATGAAATTACCACAGGTCAATATAAAAAATAAAAGAGCATCTTTTGATTATGAGCTGCTCGACACATATCAAGCAGGGATAGTTCTTACCGGGACAGAAATAAAATCGATTCGTCTTGGAAAAGCCAGTTTGGTAGATACGTTTTGTTTTTTCAATAACGGAGAGTTATGGGTTAAGAATATGTATATTGCAGAATATTTTTACGGAACCTATAACAATCATCAAGCGAGAAGAGACAGAAAGTTATTATTGACAAAAAAAGAATTGCAAAAGATACAACGTCTATCTAAGGAGTCCGGTTTTTCTGTAATTCCTACGAAAATATACATTAGTGATAAAGGTCTGGCAAAAATCATTGTTGCTGTTGCGAAAGGTAAAAAAGTATATGATAAGCGAGAGTCGATAAAGGAAAGGGAAGATAAACGCCAAATGGATCGGGCATTTAAGCGTTAATAATTTTCTCACAAATAATAAAGATCTTTTTGTCTGGATATAACGTTGTAGCGAATATATAGATGTTTCCTCCGTCTTTTATTTTTGACTTTTTTCGTAATTCTTCTGTTGTTATTGGGAAATTTCGGACTGTAATGTTAGCTGAAGGATATTGCATGGAAAGTTTCTTTAAGACTTTGCCCGAAAAAGGTATAACTTCCTTTACAGTAAAAATACGACCGGGAAAGTCCGTTATAAGCTTATTAGATGTATATAAGTGGCTGTTTTTATGTATTTTAGATATAGAAAAAGAAATAGCTACCGATTTGAATGCCCCAGCTTTCAAAATAGAAGAATTAGGTTCATATAAGTAAGACTGAATCGAAGTTACAGATTGTAATAAAGGAAGATTTTTCTCATTTTCTAATGTGAAAATGTAATTTTCCGGTTGTTGTACAGGACTCAAGTTGACACAATTAATAGAGATCTCATCTTCTGAAAAATGGTTGTTGATGATAAAAAATAGTTCTTTACATTCATTTTTTACAGAGATAACATGTACCTCCTTAACAAATTTCAGATCTTGTATAGCTCGACTAATATCAATCATAGGAGATGACTTCAATAAAATTACTGGAGCTTTTTTCAATAATATGCTCTGCAATTCTATTATGTCGGGTTCGCAGTCTCGCAAATCATATAATCGTTTGTTTTCCGAATTACGTCTAGCCGGATCGATATAAAACGCATCAAATTTTACATTGCATTCGAGAATAAATTTTAGACTATCTGAACAAATTACTCGGATATTGTTTTTTTGCAATACATCGAAGTTATATTTTGCCACATCACAATATAATGGATAACGTTCTATATAAGTAACTTTTTCTGCTGAAGCGGCAAAATAATAGGAATCTATACCTAATCCGCCAGTCAAATCACATATTGATTTATATTTCGATCCTATAATACATTGTTTATATTTGGCAGTAATTTCAGATGATGCTTGTTCGGCAGATAAAACAGATGGAAATAATAACTTCTTGTTTTGATTCCAAAGAGGTAATTTACTTTTAATTTTTTGTCTGGATTCTATTTGATCAATAGCAAAAGAGAGATTAAAATTCAGATTTTCAAATCTCTTTAATCTAAGCTTCATCGGATTTTCTTGTGAGTACTTTTCTATAAAGTCAAATAAATTATTTACAATATGTATTTTTAAGCAACAAATTTTTTATCAAAGATACGTTTTTATTGCTTTAGATACAAATCTTCTCTTGTTACATAATTTGTATTATGTTAAATAGAAAAGCTAACTTTACCTCTGTACGATCTTGAAGAATTATTCCAAAGTTATTAGGTAAATTAAAAAAACTATTAGATCGTTTAAATCTATATTTAAGAGTTCGTGCTTCCTGACATTCTTTCGATAATATAAACGAGTAAAAAACCTGCAATCATAAGAATTATTGCCTGCCAGACATATACATTCGGTAAAATATTTTGTTCGACTAAAGGTTTAATAGCGCCATGACTATCTACAAATGTTTCTAATGTCTTTTTCCACGGCCAGACTTTATTTAACGATCCCAGCATAAAACCTGTCAAAGTGGCAATTGTTATATCATGAAATTTACGTAACAAATAAGATAAAACATTGGAAAACAGTACTAATCCTATGGCTGCACCACAGGCAAAGACAATGATAATTGTAATATCTAATGATTTTACGGCATTCATGATAAACTCATATTTACCTAATAACAATAGAATAAAACTACCCGAAATTCCTGGTAATATCATTGCACATATAGCAATAGCTCCACATAAAAATATAAATGACAGATTTTCTGGTGTTTGAGATGGTGTTGCGATTGTTATATAGTAGGCGATCCCTGCTCCTATAATAAAAGAGAACCAACGTTTCCAGTTCCAAACTTGAACTCTTTTAGAAACAAAATATGTAGATGCAATAACTAACCCGAAAAAGAAAGCCCATACCAATACAGGATAGTCATTCAATAAAAAAGTAATGAGTTTGGCTAATGAAAAGACGCTTATAAGAATACCTGATATTATTGAAAGTAAGAAATTCCCGTTGATATTATTCCAAAAACTTTTCAATTTAAATGTAAAGAGAAGTTTTAAAGTTCTGAGATCAATATTTTTTATAGAATTAATTAACTCTTCGTATATTCCCACAATAAAAGCAATAGTTCCACCAGACACTCCAGGAACAACATCTGCAGCTCCCATTCCCATTCCTTTTAAAGTCAGTATCGTATAATCTTTAATATTTCTTTTCATTTTTGTTATAAGTTATAAGTCTTCGTTTAAACCTTCTTTTAGAATCTTTTTTAATTTATCGATTATTTCCTTCGTTTGTTCCAGTTCCTTACGGTTTTCTTCAGATATATCTTCAATGTTATCGATTTGTAATGTTGTTTCATCTAATTGTCCGATCATATTTACAGCCTTTTCTTGATCACCTGAATTAAAATGAGCAAGAATCAGCTTAAAAGTTAATTTTACATTATAAATATCAGTAGATAAAGCCTGTTCATAATACGATATTGCTGTATTATAATCAGAATTTTGAGAGGCTAAATCTCCTAAAAGAACAAGTACATCTTGATTTTCTGGATTCAATTTTGCAGATTGTTCTAAAAATTTTTTACCTTCTGTAAACTCTTTTATTTCGACATATATTTCTCCGAGAAAAGCTAATGCATCAGCATCTTTAGGCTCTAGTTCAATACTTTTTCGTAAGCGTTGAATTGCGTTAGAAATATCACCTAAATCATAGTAATTAGATGCCTGTTGATAATATAAATTAGCATTATCAGGAGTATATGATAATGCTTTATCCAAATATCGGATAGCATCTTCATTTTTTTCTAGTTTAGTAAAACATTCTGCAATTAATTCATAAATCATAGACTTGTCTTCAATTACATCTAATAACTCTTTAAATACTTCTATTGCCTGAGCGTAATTTTCATTGTCATATAGACAATATCCTTTAAAGGAAAGAATGGTTTCATCCCCTTCTTTGGCCGTTAGGGCAAAATCACAAGCATCAACAGCTTTGTCATAGTCTTTTTTTAAGGCATGTATTTTGGCCGTGTTAAACCAATCGACATAAGAATAAGGATCTCTATCAAGCAAAATATCATATACAGATAATGCAAGGTCATATTCTTGACGATCTTCGTAAATGAGAGCCAATTCTCTCAACACTTCACTTCCATTTGCCAATACTTTATCTGCCGCAAAAATAAAATCTTTCAGTTCATCTATGTATCCGAAATCTAAATACATATCTATAATGTCAAAACAAAGGTCAACAGATATTTCATCCGAAGACAACAATTCATTCAACAGAGAAATAGCTTTTTCTCCGTCTGCCTGAATAAAGTTCAATTCTGCACAAATCAAAACAGCATCTACCGAATCGTGAGGTATAGAATAAATTTGTTTTTCAGCTTCCTCTACGCAATCAAGACATAAAAGATATTTGGCTCTTTTAATTCCTAAACTCATGCTTCCTGGATGCATGGACAAACCACGCTCTATTACTTCCAATGCTTTTTGATAAAGATCTCGTATTTCATACTGATATGCTATCTCTTCCAGATCATCTGCATCAAAATAGTAGTTCGCATGATCTTTTATCATCTGTTCATATCGGATCAATAACTCAGGACGTTTATCTTCAGACATGTATTTGTTTTTAAAAATCAGGCTGTTGAATTTCTCTGATAAAATTCAACAGCCTCAGTATTTATTATTTTTATATTACTTCCCTTTTATTTTTTCCCAACTATCTTTTAATGATACAGTACGGTTAAAAACCAGTTTATCCGGTTTAGAATCTTTGTCCACACAAAAATATCCTGTACGTTGAAATTGAAATCTGTCTCCTGGTTTTGCATTTTCAAATAAGTAAGGCTCTATCCGGCAATTATTCAAGATTTTTAAAGATTCAGGATTTAGCAATTCTCTGAAATCTTTTTCTTTCTCTTCTGACGGATTTTCTACACAAAATAAGCGATCATAAAGTCGTATTTCTGCAGACTTACTGTATTCTATAGAAACCCAATGCAGAGTGCCTTTGACTTTTCGTCCGCTTTCGGGCATTCCGCTTTTGGTCAATGGATCATATTCACAATATATCTCTTCAATTTCCCCATTTTCACCTTTTTTACAGCCTGTGCATTTTACAATGTAGGCTGATTTTAACCTAACTTCTTGTCCCGGTGTCATGCGGAAAAATTTTTTCGGAGGATTTTCCATAAAATCGTCTCGTTCAATATATAATTCACGAGTAAACGGAATTTCATGAAAACCTGCAGATTCATCTTCCGGATTATTCTCCGCCTTCATATATTCTACCTGATTCTCCGGATAATTGGTAATGATGAGTTTTACCGGATTTAAAACAGCAGATACACGATTAGCCGTTTTATTTAAATCTTCGCGGATACTATGTTCAAGCAAAGAAACACTTATAAGTCCATCGTATTTGGTATATCCTATTCTATCGATGAAATTCCGTATCGATCGAGGGGTATATCCACGACGACGTAATCCACAAATGGTCGGCATACGGGGATCATCCCACCCCGATACAAGTTTTTCTTGTACTAATTGTAACAATTTACGTTTACTCATTACCGTATAGGTCAAATTAAGCCGATTAAATTCCATTTGTCTGGGACGATATGTCTCATCGGCCAATTGATCTACAAACCAATCATATAACGGTCTGTGAACCTCAAATTCCAATGTACAGATAGAGTGCGTCACACCTTCGAAATAATCTGATTGACCATGAGCAAAATCATACATCGGATATGCATTCCAAGTATTTCCTGTACGATGATGCGGGTGTTTAATGATCCTGTACATAATGGGGTCTCTCATGTGCATATTGGGCGAGGCCATATCTATTTTTGCCCGTAATACCATAGCGCCTTCCTCAAATTCGCCTCTATTCATTCGTTCAAACAAATCTATATTTTCCTCAATAGGACGGTTTCTGTAAGGGCTTGGAGTCCCCGGTTGTGTAGGGGTACCCTTTTGTTTCGCTATTTCTTCGGCAGATTGTTCATCGACATAAGCTTTCCCTTCCTTAATCAGACGAAGTGCCAAATCCCATAATTTCGGAAAATAATCTGATGCGTAATAAAGTCGATCCCCCCAATCAAATCCTAACCAATGTATATCTTCTTTGATTGAATCTACATATTCGATATCTTCTTTAACGGGGTTAGTATCATCAAAACGAAGATTACAAGTTCCCCCAAATTTTTCAGCGACACCGAAATCCATGCAAATGGCTTTTGCATGACCTATATGCAAATAGCCGTTAGGCTCCGGTGGAAAACGAGTATTTAATCGTCCCCCATTTTTCCCTGCCGCCAAGTCTGCTTCAATTGCAGCTTCAATAAAATTCAGGCTTTTCTTTTCCTCCTCATTATTTTCTATCTGTGTCATATTCTTACTAGATTACTGAATATTGCTGTGTTTGACCTGCATAAGATCTTAAACAGGCTTTTATAAAATGCAAATATAATTAATTAAGTGTAATAATATCTGCCATTATTG
>OGMF01004258.1_pt1 | contig 9974 bp, 7 predicted proteins | sample 1572921 | NCBI WGS metagenome assembly OGMF01 (sample SAMEA2581919, study PRJEB24529) | metagenome | biome: Human gut stool | place: China | collected 2011
ATCACTTTCGAAGACAGGCATTTCTATCACCATTGGGGAGTCAATCCTGTCTCCACGGGCAGAGCCGCCTACCAAAACCTAAAGAATAAGCGCATTGTAAGTGGAGGAAGTACCCTCACTATGCAAACGATCCGTCTGGCAAGAAACGAATCGCGTACTTTTGGAGAGAAGTTCATAGAAATGATCTTGGCTACCCGACTTGAATTTCGTGCTTCAAAAGAGAAAATCTTGTCCATGTACGTTTCACACGCTCCTTTCGGAGGAAATGTAGTAGGACTCGATGCCGCCGCCTGGCGATATTTCGGACATTCGGCCGAAGAACTTTCCTGGGCGGAAGCAGCTATGCTGGCGGTACTTCCAAACGCACCCGCCATGATTCACCTTTCCAAATCACGACAATCATTGCTCAATAAGAGAAACCGTCTACTGAAACAACTGCGTGAGCGAAAGATTATAGATAGTTCCACTTATGAACTGGCCATCAGCGAACCACTACCCGATGAGCCTCATCCTCTCCCTCAAATAGCTCCTCACCTGGTCAGTCGCTTCTATCAGGAACGGAATGGGAAATATTCCGTATCAACCATCGACAGAGGTATTCAAAGCCAGATAGAGAATGCAGCCGAACGTTGGAGTAATGAATTTAACCGGAGTGATATACGCAACCTGGCTATTCTGGTGATTGATATCCGGACCAATCAGGTGGTAGCTTATTGCGGCAATGTAAACTTCGAACGGAAACAAAGCGGTAACCAGGTAGATGTAATTCAGGCACCCAGAAGTACGGGAAGTATTCTGAAACCATTTCTATATTATGCCATGTTGCAGGAAGGCAGCCTGCTACCTCATACACTACTGCCTGATATACCCATTAATATTAATGGCTTTACACCTCAAAACTTCAGTTTGCAGTTCGAAGGTGCTGTTCCTGCTTCAGAAGCACTTGCTCGTTCACTAAACATTCCGGCAGTAACGATGCTGCAAAAATATGGTGTTCCCAAGTTTCACACTTTCCTGAGGCAAATAGGTTTGAAGACAATCAACCGCCCCGCCTCCCATTATGGTTTATCACTTATCTTAGGCGGAGCGGAAGCCACCCTATGGGATGTAACCAATACATACGCACACATGGGACGGAGTTTATTGCAACTTCCACAAACGGAATGTAGTTTACTACTTTCAGATACTGAAGATTCGGAAAATTCCGAGGCAGTCACTTCTGCAAAGACAACGGACGTTTTTCAACCGGGAGCCGTATGGCAAACATTCAATGCTCTAACCGAGGTGAACCGTCCCGAAGAAATAGACTGGAAATCCATCCCTTCCATGCATCCCATCGCATGGAAGACCGGAACGAGTCATGGATTCCGCGATGCTTGGGCTGTAGGCGTCACCCCTCACTATGCCGTAGGTGTATGGGTGGGTAATGCTACCGGAGAAGGTAAACCCGGTCTTGTAGGAGCACGGACAGCCGGCCCGGTTCTGTTTGACATATTCAGCCTGCTTCCTCCTACACAATGGTTCAAACGTCCGGAGAATGTCTTTGTTAAGGCTGAAGTATGCCGGAAATCCGGACATCTGAAAGGCCGATTTTGCGAAGAAACAGACACCTTATTGATTCTTCCCGCCGGATTAAAGACGGAAGCTTGCCCTTATCATCACCTCATCACTCTCTCAGCCGATGAGACTCACCGTATCTATGAGAATTGTGCTAATCTGGAACCTACCATCCAGAAATCCTGGTTCACTTTGCCGCCCGTCTGGGAATGGTATTACAGACAACATCATCCGGAATACAGTCCGCTTCCTCCCTTCAAGCCGGGTTGCGGAGAAGATGCCCTCCAACCAATGCAGTTCATCTACCCGCCCATGAATGCACGGATTGTATTATCCCGGCAGATGGATGGAAGCAAAGGTTTCATCACCGTCGAACTGGCGCACAGTAACCCCGGCACCACCATCTATTGGCATCTCGACAACAGTTATCTGACTCAAACGCAGGACTTTCATAAAATCTCCCTGCAACCCAAACCGGGGAAGCATTCGTTGACGGCCGTAGATGACGCAGGGAATACGGCTTCCACGACCTTCTTTGTGGAATAGTCTATTGCAAATTATAACCTCGCACTCAGACTTCCTCCATCCGCTCCAGTTCGCAACCCCGGAATTGCATCACAATGCAATGCAATTCTGTGTTCTGTATCAATTGGCGAACCTTCGGCGCAGCGGCATATCCTTTTATCTGATCCACGGCTTCCTGCCATTGCGCTTCCGCTTTCGCACTTGAATCCTTTGAGGAAAGATATTTCAATTCCACAATATAACTATGCTTCACGTCATAGTGCAGCAGATCCGGCATCAGGAACAGATCGCAATAACCATGATTCAGTTCTACTTCCGGAGCAGTCAGATAGTAAGCGTTCACACTGAGATAAGCGGTAAAGAACCCCTGAATGTTACGTTCGCCCTCAATGGCGCTCCGCACGGAGGAATTCTCTTTGTAGGCGTGGGCAATAAACTCAAGAGACTCACGCCAATGGCCGTCGTAGGCCATTTCATAATACATCAGGCCTAGATCATTCAGGTTAATATGGCGTTTGTCCTGGTACTCCTCTAACAAAAACTCATAATATTGCTTCCGTACATTGTTGTTGGGAATACTCAATACTACATAATTCCCACGTGTAGCGGTAATAGTCAGCATACCATAATAAAAGAGCAGGCTGGGGAATATTTCCGGATTAGCTATCTCGGTGGCAGGGAAAGTATTTACCAAGGTGGCTACAATCTGCCCCTCTTCCGTTATTTTGCGTAATACACCCTTGCGGTTGCCGTCCAACTTGTCCAGACGGATGAGTTTCTTCATCTTGCTGTAATCCGTACGGGTATTGGGGTCTATCATCTCCTTGGGAGACTTACCTAAATCTATATAGTTGCGCAAATAGTAAAGCACCATGTCACAATTGAACATCTTCGGGTCACGTTCCAGACTCTCTTCTGCGAAACAGTAATTGTCATACCACGGTTTCATCTCCTGAATCATCGTTTCCACGTCCGCCTCTTCCGGTAGTTTTCCCGCCTCCTTATAATATTGAAGCATCGTGCGCACGTCCGTCTCGCTGAAGCCCAGCATCATATTGAACTGATGTTTGGTGCTGATATTCCAGCCGATATTGAATCCGCTGGTCAGGTCGTCCAGAGTGACGGGACTGACACCGGTCATGAAGATACGCTTGAACATTCCTTTGAACTTCTTGAACACTTCCCGATAGAAACCGCTGGCATGCGTCAAGGCATGATAAATACCTTCTCCTTGTTCGTTGAGTACCATATTGGTGAAGTTGTCATATTCATCGACGATAAGATAGAGTTTGGCGCCGTATTGACGTGACTTCCGTTCCAGAAGATTCAGCTTGTTGGTGGAGCCGTACTGTTCCTTCATCTCCTGCTGGAAACCGAGGTAATAATAAGGCTCATAAATGGAAGCGAAATCGTCCAAGCCGCCACAGCAATAGTCGTCAAAGTTCTCGGCGAGCGATCTGTCCAGTCCTCCCACCCGTGAGAAATCCATATAGAGTATTTGGAACGTTCCTTGCAGGGGCGTGGGGTGCTCTCCTACCCAAAGGTTCCCGAAACGCTTCTGGAACATTTCTTTCTGGGAGATGTCGTAGTATGCCCTGAGCATACTCAGAAAGATACTTTTACCAAAACGGCGGGGACGGATAAAAAAGAGACTGTCGGGTTGGTCTTCCAACAAAGGCAGGTACATAGTCTTGTCTACATAATATTGATTCTGCTCCACCACTTCCACGAAGTTGGAGACGCCATAGGGAATTCTTTTCACATTTTCCATAATTGCTCCTGTTTTGGGGTTCATACACAAGAAGTGAGACAAATGTAGTCTATTCCAACGGAAAGAACAAAGATAGGGGAAGAAAGTTTTATTAGGAGGCTTACGGCAAAGCTCGTAACTGATTCATATCCGCTTAAACATGAACTAAATTCACCTGCTGATCCACATTAAATAAGTAATGAATATCCTAATTCTTTAGGAAGAGAATTTGCATAAAGATATATATTTCCACCAGCAAAACACTTAAAATATTACAAATCAACCAACTATCCATTCATCAAGTTACTTCCTTACGAAACCGAAATCAGGCTGTAAAACAAACAATTACCTATACACGCCTGTACAATTAAACGTTCGTTTAAAGGACGTGCAAATATAGCAATATTTTATACACCAAGTATAAATATCAATAACTTTTTTTACTATTATATCCTTCTAACTGTCAGTTATCAGGCTCATAGTCTTATCAAAGATTAGAAAAATGGCAGTAAAATGCCTTTTAAACGAACGTTTAATGGACACCCTATAAAACCTACTATTTATGCACACGATAAAACAGACATTACCTCCCTCCAATTCCCCGAATAACTTCCGGAACACGAGCTTATTATCTCTGAATATATCATCTCAATATAACGACAATGAATACAGTAAAATTGGTAAAACTACTGATGTTATTCTGTATGGCAGGATACCTTCTCCCCTTGAATGCACAAAAAACGACTTCCCGTGTCGCTCTCACCACCAACTTCCTTTCGTGGGCAACCCTTGCCCCCAACCTCGGAACCGAAATATATATAGGTAAGAAACTTTCCATAGCCGCCGACGGCAGTTACGGTATGTGGAATTACGGGCATACCCACGGCAACATACAGACCTGGAGCGCAGGAGGCGAAGCCCGTTACTGGCTGCCACCTCCTGCTGGGAATCTCACCCTACACGCAGCAACTGCTCACCCTCACCCTGCACTACGCCGAGGGAGAACCGCAGACCGAAACCTACGACCTCACCCGCCTGCTGGCAGGCTTCAACAACTTCGAAGCGGGAAGCGGCACGGACGCCTTCGTCCTGAGCGGCAACCTGTCGCTGGACCAGAGCATCGAAGAGGCAGGCATCACCGGAAGTATCAACGACTGGACCACAGGCACAGAGACGGATATGGACGCAGACAACGAATAAAAACAATCAATACCGAGTATATGAAGTATCTAAGCATTCTTGCAGTCCTCGCACTATTGACGGGCTGCACAAACGACGAAAACGCACCGGACACGGACAGCGGCGACCGGGTAGCCGTGAGCCTCTCCGCAGGAATCGGGCAGACAAGCCACGCCACGCAGACCCGCTCCCTCAACGACCAATGGACGGCAGGAGACTCCATCGGCACCCAGAACTACACCCTGAAAGCAACGGATAAGAACGGGGTGTTCGAAAGCGGAAAGAGCTATACCCTGGCCGTCACCGTGAACCGCACGGAAGCCTCCATGACCGTGAGCATCGGCCAGTGGCAGGAAGGAGGAGAGAGTGAAGGAGATGCGGGGATGGAGATAAATATTAAATATTAAGTATAAGGTGATTGATAATGTATATAAACTATTTAAACAAGTAAAAGATATGAGAGCAAGTAAGATTTTGATGGCTACGGCCATGACGACCGCTATTTTCGCCCTGGGCGCATGCGGCAACAGCGACGAACCGGAAGTGGTGGACATCACGAAGCCGATTAGTCTGGACTTCGGACTGACAGCGACACAGACACGTGTCACTATTGAAGACGACGCGAGTTTTGAAACGGGAAACAGTATCGGTATCTATATGGGAGAGCCGCAGAATGATGATGCTAAAGGCGTTTTGGGAAGCCTAGACAAGTACAATAATGTGAAATATACATACGATGGCGATTCATGGTCAGGCGATGCTATCTACTGGCAGAACACGTCGCAGTATCATACGCTGTATGCTTACTCGCCTTACGACGGAGCTATGAGCCAGACCAACACCACTATCGAATTTGAACTGAAGGCAGACCAACTCGATGGCGCTAACTACAAAGCCGTAGACTTCCTTTGGAAAAGCACCGCCCCGGTGAAAGCACGTACAGACGCTTTGCCTATGGTGCTGGAACATAAGATGAGCCTAATAAAGGTGACCATCACTAGAGGCAATGATATGACAAGTGAGGAACTGGCTGCTATGGACATGGTAATTAATGCCCCCAACGGCATAAAGGCTAAAGGGGAATTCGACCTGAAAACCGGTACATGTAAAGCGGCAAGCGAGCAAGGCGTCCCTTCCGCCCTGACAACCGTCAATCCCTACCGGACTGGCAATGTATTCTATGCCATCGTGATGCCAGGCACTACATTCACAAATGGCGACGATTTCGTCACATTGACCGCTTTGGACGCTACTCCTTATATCTATAAGCTGAGTGTCAGCGGTGATGGTTCACTTGCTATGGTGGGTGGCAAAAAGTACGAATTCACCCTCAAAGCCAATAAGGTAGGCATAGAACTGATACAGTTCACGATTGATTCATGGGATGCCGGTAGTGGTGATGATAACGGCAATGCCGACATGGTAGTCCCTGCCCACCCCTAATCTCTCCCCCCTCTCCGCCCCGGACGCCATGCGTCAAGTCCGGCACCGCCTGCTTCGCAACGGGGGTGGAACAAAAACAGTGATTAGTCACTAACGAAACGCTCTTTGACAGACTGGGAAACGGAAAATAAAGGGAATACCTCACAACGCCTTACGGGAACTTTTGTTATCTTTGCATCGTTGTATTGCTACAATAGAGTAAAAACAGATAGGAGGAAACGGATTATGAGAACAATGGAACTAAGAACATCTTTGATAAGCGAAGTAAGCGCTTTGCTCGATAACGATGAACTGATGAGTGAAGCTATTCATTTATTGAGAGGGTTACGTAGCCGTGTGAAAGGCTATGCCCGCCAGGAAGAGGAATCTTGCAATCATGTAGTGAGCGAACCTCCCTGTCAATATACGATGAATGAAATGCAAGAACATTTAGAGCTAAGTCGCCAAGATATAAAAAGCGGGAGGTGCTACACTCAGGAAGACATGAAGAAAAAATACGGTAATGTATGAAGATAATCTGGTCATTCACTGCAGAGAAAGATTTGGATGCTATACGTACTTATTATTTACAATTCAGTGATAGAACCGCTGCACGCATTTGTGGTAATATTCTCGCAACGTCCGACAAGCTTCTGAATTTCCCTTTAGCGGGAAGGCAAGAGCCTAAGTTGGGACCGGAAATACGCGCTTTGGTTGCCGATGCGTATTATACACTAATATATGAGTTAAGTAACGATATCATTTATATTCATGCGGTCTGGGATGTTCGGCAAAGTCCGGATAAACTGGCTGAACATATTAAGTAGCTATACCTGCCTTTATTTTTCACGTCCCGCCACCCGCCTGCCCTTCTTCGTGCAGCCGGATGCCGGGACGCTTTCCGTTTTCCCCGTCTCATGTCAGAGCAGCATTTCCACCGAACGAACCGAATGGAAACAATGCATAAAAGTAACAATGATATGAGAACAAGAAAAGCATTACTCAACCTGCGGCACTCCTTGCTGCTTACGGCAAGCACCGCCCTGCTGCTCACAGCAGCCACCGCCCTGCTCAACGCTTGCGGCACCGACGACAGCCTCGCAGCCGTCCCCGTCACCCCCGACGCCGACGACCTCACCGGACAGCCCATCCACTTCGGCGCCCTCACCCTGACCGACGCCGACATACAAGCCGGCACCCGCGCCGCCAAAGACCTCACCACCGATGGCACCACCATGACCGTCATCATGACCGTGGAGGGCAGTCCATCTCTCCGGAAGATGGCGGACTATAAGTACACCGGCGGTTCCTGGCAGGCAATAAATGCCTCAGGGAACGTCTCCGCTGGCGACGGCTTGCGCTGGCAGAACAGCACCACGAAGCACAGCTTCACCGCCTACAGCCCACGGCTGACGGCTGAAGAGAAGGAAAATGCAATGCCACCCACCATCACCTTGCCAGATGAATACAAAGCTGATAACATCGCTTCATACGATTATCTGATGACCCGGAATGCAACCGAAGTGATGCCCTCAAAATCCGCCGCCATTCCCCTCGGCTTTATCCACCTGCTGGCACGGATAGAGGTGACTGCGGGAAGCGACAAAGTAACAGTGATTGGCGCCAAGGAATCCAATGCCGCCGGAAGCACCAACAGAAAGAACATCAAGCTATGGAATAACAACAAAGTGCATACCGGATATCTGCTGCCCGGAGAAACTTTCGGGAAGGAAGCGGAAGAGCTTGGTGTTAATGTTGCAGGATTCTGTTATTCACCCTTTCCATCGGTCACTACCGTCTCCGGAGCCATCACTAAATTCACCGTTAAATAATCCCTCATCCCAATGAAGACAACCCTATACCGCCACTTGTCCGCAGCCGTCCTCTGCCTGTCGGCAATGCTACTTATCGCCTCGTGCGACAAAGACAAGGATAACAATAACTCATCCACCAACGTCAATGCCTTGCCACTGAACAATATCACCACCCGGGGAGCAACCGGAAGCGACTTCACCGACGGACAACAGTTGACAGCCAAACTTACCTGCGGAAACATCACCAAGACGACTACCCTGACTTACAGTAGCGCAGAAAACGAGTGGAACAGCGTAGACGACCTCTATTGGCAGAGCAGCACCACAGAGCACACCCTGCTCATCTATAGCGCCAAAAACGCCACCATCATTCTACCCACGACTCCCTCAACCACAGCCAGTGAGGCAAACTATTACCTGAAGGAAGACCGCCTCTACTATCGCAGCACGGTCACCGCTCCCAATATCCCTGCCAGCATCCTGCTGGAACACGGCTCTGGCAAAGCTGACCGTGAAGTTACAACCGGGTTCGGACATGACTGCCGATGAACTGACCAGCATCAGCGTAAAAGTATCGGGAGTATATACACAAGGAACCGTGAATACCACCGCAGGAGATGAGAATGAGGGCAAGGCAGGCAATGGCAGCACCTCCAATACCATCACTCTCTGCCAACCAAACACCGCCACCCAGGAGTATTGCACCCTGCTGATACCGGAACAGGCACTAACGCCCGCCATCACCGTCAACATGAATGGAACGGACTATACCTACACCGCCACGCAAAAGATAACCACCGCCGCCGGACAGAACCACACCTACATCCTGAGCCTGAACCGCACCGGCATCACCGGCATCTCCGCCACCGTAAAGGAATGGAGCGGCAGCAACGATGCCGCCACGGAGATTCAGATGAACGAGATTACGATAGACAATAGCAGTGAAGGCGGCCTTGAAAACCTGCTGAAAAACCAAGGAATAGATAATGACAGCTGGAAGTATAATAAAGTAATCATCACCGGGACACTGAATGATGCGGACTACGCCACACTGAAAACATACGTGAACAGCGGAAAAATCAGAGGTATCAAATTTCCTGCAGGGGAAGAAATACCGAATGACGCTTTCAAGGGATGCAACAATTTAATCAGTGCAGACTTAACGGGGGTAGTCACTATCGGGGATTGTGCTTTCGGCGAAAGCGGTCTGACATCAGTCACGCTATCAGAGGGGCTGACAAGAATTGGAGACTCGGCTTTCTTTCGAAATAAGAGTTTGACGAACATCACCGTTCCGGCCTCGGTTAAGACTTGGGGGGAGTGGCTTTTTTCTGAAAGTGGCCTGATATCAGTCACGCTATCGGAAGGGCTAGAAGCGATTGGAGAAGTGGCATTCAGTGATTGTAAGAGTTTAATGAGTGTCACCATTCCGGCCTCAGTTAGGACTTGGGGAAATCAGGCTTTCTCTGGTAGCGGCCTGACATCAGTCACGCTATCGGAAGGGCTGGAAGCGATTGGAGAATTCGTATTCAGTGATTGTAAGAGTTTGACGAACATCACCATTCCGGCCTCGGTTAGGACTTTGGAAAGTCAGGCTTTCTCTGGTAGCGGCCTGACATCAGTCACACTATCAGAAGGGCTGGAAGCGATTGGAGATATAGCATTTAAAGGTTGTATTTAGAACCTCATAATAACCAAAAATAACCAGATATATCTAAGCATAAATC
>OGMF01004260.1_pt1 | contig 9972 bp, 6 predicted proteins | sample 1572921 | NCBI WGS metagenome assembly OGMF01 (sample SAMEA2581919, study PRJEB24529) | metagenome | biome: Human gut stool | place: China | collected 2011
AAAACAATTAGATAAGGAACAGCGCAAGGCAACAAGAGAAGAACAGGATATATTAGCAGATTATGTTGGCTGGGGTGGGATTGCAGATGTCTTTGATGTGAACAAATCACAATGGCAGGAAGAACGGGAACGGATACACACAGCCCTTACCCCGGAAGAATACCGTTCTGCAGAAGAATCTGTTTTAAATGCCCATTATACGCAGCCCCTTATCATTAAAGCAATGTATCAGGTATTAGAAAATATGGGATTTAGCCGGGGAAGGATATTAGAGCCTTCCTGTGGGATTGGGAATTTCTTTGGTCTTGTTCCAGAAAATATGGATGGTTCTACTTTATATGGTGTTGAATTAGACCGTATGAGTGCAAAGATAGCAGGCTATCTTTATCCTGAAGCAAATATCCAGAATATAGGATTTGAACGTACCAACTATCCAGATGGATACTTTGATGTAGCGATCGGAAACGTGCCATTTGGAGATTACCGGGTAAATGACCCAGTTTATAACAGTCATGGATTTTTAATCCATGACTATTTTTTTGCAAAAACTCTGGATAAATTACGTGCTGGTGGTGTTGCTGCGTACATCACAACAAAAGGTACAATGGATAAAGAAAGTACAAAAGTCAGGGAATTTCTTTTTAAGAAGGCAGAATTACTGGGAGCTATCCGTTTGCCTAATACGGCATTTAAAAATGCCGGAACGAAAGTAACAGCGGATATTTTATTTCTGCAGAAACGGGAAAGAGAAATAGAAAATCCTGAATGGACCACTATTACAGAAGATGCACAGGGATTCCGTATAAACAGCTATTTTGTACAACACCCGGAAATGATATTGGGAACAATGCAGGAAATATCAGGACCATATGGAATGGAAACTACTTGTGTAGAAAAAGAGGGAGTTCCTTTAGGAGAACGGCTGCGGGCTACTATATCACATATCACAGGACATATACCTGAAAGAGTGGAAGAAGAACGTGCCGAATTTCGGTACGAAGCAGAACAGCCGACAGATGCACCCGATGCTTCCGAGGTACGGATGTACAGCTATGTACTATCTGACACGGGAGAGGTTTATTATAAAAATGAATCCGGTCTGGAACAAAAAGAGACAGCGAAAACAGCAAAAGCACGTATCACAGGTATGGTCGCAATACGAGACTGTGTCCGTGAACTGATCCGTCTGCAAATGGAGGAAACAGAGGATGCAGATACAAAGATTTCTGCAGAACAGGTAAGGCTCAATACACTTTATGATTCGTATACTGCCAAATGGGGGTTGTTAAATAGTACGGCGAACAAAAGGGCTTTCTCGGAAGATTCCTCTTATCCTCTGTTATGTTCTTTAGAGAAATTAGATGAAGATGGAAAACTTGACAGAAAAGCGGACATGTTCACGAAACGTACTAAGCGAAACGATCACTCATGTAGATACTGCAAATGAAGCGTTGGCAGTATCACTGGAGGAAAACGGAAAAGTTGCCCTTTCTTTTATGTCAGGTCTGTGCGGAAAATCTGCTGAACAGATCACAGAAGAATTAACGGGAGTTATATTTAAAAATCCAGATACGCAGGGATGGGAAACGGCTGACGAATATCTGTCGGGAAATGTCCGGGAAAAACTGCGTATAGCAGAAAAAACATCAGAAAATGATACCAGTTATAAAAGCAATGTAGAAGCGTTAAAGAAGGTACAGCCTAAAAAACTGGATGCTTCCGAGATTGAAGTCCGTTTGGGAACGATGTGGATTCCACTGGAAGTATATGACCAGTTTATGAGAGAAACTTTCCAGCCATCGCAGTATATCAAAAATATAATTAAGTTACGATATTCTGAATATACAGGGGAATGGAACATCGAAGGGAAAAATATAGATGGCAGTATCCTCTCAACAAACACATATGGAACAAAAAGGGCAACGGCATATCGTTTACTGGAAAGTTCTTTGAACCTGAAAAATATCCAGATATTTGATACTTACACGGATACAGAAGGAAAAGAACATAGAGAATTAAATAAAAAGGAAACGATATTAGCCAGCCAGAAACAGGATATGATAAAAGAAAAATTTAAAGACTGGATTTTTCGGGACAGAGAACGGCGGGAAATGCTGGTTTCTATTTATAATGAAAAATTTAATTCGATACGTCCAAGACAGTTTGATGGAAGTCACCTGGAGTTTCCTGGCATGAATCCAGAGATCACTTTGAAACCTCATCAGAAAAATGCAATCGCCCATCAGCTTTACGGCAGAAATACCCTGCTTGCCCACTGTGTAGGAGCAGGTAAGACGTTTGAAATGGCTGCTGCTGCAATGGAAGCAAAACGTATCGGACTTGCTCATAAATCCCTGTTTGTCGTGCCAAACCACCTTACAGAACAATGGGGAGCAGAATTTCTTACTCTATATCCTGCTGCCAATATCCTTGTGGCAACAAAAAAAGATTTCCGCCCGGAAAACCGAAAAAGATTCTGTGCGAGGATTGCAACAGGCGATTACGATGCAATTATCATCGGTCATTCCCAGTTTGAAAAAATCCCTCTTTCTGCAGAAAGACAGCGTGCTGTTTTAGAAAGCCAGATTGATGAGATTGAAATCGCTATCACACTGGCAAAAAAAGAGCAGGGAGAAAACTATACTATCAAGCAGATGGTGAAAAGCCGGAAAAGTTTAGAAGTAAGGCTGGAGAAATTGAATGAAAAGAAAAAAGATGATGTTGTTACTTTTGAAGAATTAGGTGTAGACAGGCTGTTTGTAGATGAATCGCACGGTTTCAAGAACCTGTTTTTGTATACAAAAATGAGAAATGTTGCCGGGGTTGCACAAAGTGAATCCCAAAAATCAATGGATATGTACAATAAATGCCGTTATATGGATGAAATCACAGGTGGAAAGGGGATCACTTTTGCAACAGGTACTCCAGTTTCAAATAGTATGACAGAATTATATACTATCCAGAGATACCTGCAGTATGACCGTCTGCAGGAAATGGAGTTAGGAATGTTTGATAACTGGGCATCTGCATTTGGGGAGACGGTAACAGCTCTGGAATTATCGCCAGAGGGCAGTGGATACCGTATGAAGACCCGTTTTGCGAACTTCTTTAACCTGCCGGAACTGATGTCTGTTTTTCAGGAAGTAGCAGACATACAGACTGCAGACATGTTACGGCTGCCTGTTCCAGAAGCAGAATATGAAAACATCGTACTGCCTGCGAGTGAAGAACAAAAAGAAATATTAGAATCCCTGTCAGAACGTGCGGACAGGGTAAGGAACCGGGAAGTAGACCCATCGGAAGATAACATGCTCAAGATTACGACCGATGGACGTAAACTGGCATTAGACCAGCGTCTGATAAATGATATGCTCCCAGATACGGAAAATAATAAAGTTTCTGCCTGTGCAGAAAAATGTTTTGAGATATGGAACGAAACAAAAGAGCAGAAGTCAGCGCAGCTTATCTTTTGTGATTCTTCTACACCTAAAAAAGATGGGACATTTAATGTCTATGATGCCCTGAAAGAAAAACTGATGCAGAAAGGAGTACCAGAACAGGAGATTGCGTTTATCCATGATGCCAATACGGATGTACAGAAAGCAAAACTCTTTACAAAGGTACGTTCTGGACAGGTACGGTTCCTGCTCGGCTCCACTTCTAAAATGGGGGCAGGAACCAATGTCCAGGACAAACTCATCGCCCTGCATCATTTAGATGTGCCGTGGAGACCTGCAGATATAGAACAGCAGGAGGGACGTATATTAAGGCAGGGAAATCAAAATGAAAAAGTGAAGATATTCCGTTATATCACAGAAAATACGTTTGATGCCTATTCCTGGCAGCTCATCGAGAATAAACAGAAGTTCATTGGACAGATCATGACTTCCAAATCCCCAGTCCGTTCCTGTCAGGATGTGGATGAAGCTGCCTTATCTTATGCAGAGGTAAAAGCCCTGGCAACTGGAAACCCTAAGATTAAGGAAAAAATGGACCTGGATATACAGGAAACGAAATTAAAGATGCTGAAAGCAAATTATGAAAGTAACCTGTTCCGGCTCCAGGATGCGATTGCGGTAGAATACCCACAGCAGATTGCAAAATATGAAGAACTGACTTCAGCATATGAAGCAGACATAATCCATTTAGATACTGCCTTAAACACGCCTTTTTCGATGGAAATACATGGGATTACCTATAATGATGAAAAGACAGCAGGTGAGATTCTTGTACAAGCGTGTACAAAAATGAAAAAGGAACATACAGATGCAGCAGACATAGGGACTTTTAAGGGATTCAAAATGAAGGTCTCGTATTCTCTTTTTGATAATAATTTTTATGTAAAGCTGACAAGAGAATCCTCCGTTACTGTCGAAGTAAAGAAAGACCCTGTACGCAACATAGAACGTATCCTTACGGCATTAAGAAAAATGCCAGGACAAAAAGAGGTTGCAGAGGAACGGCTGGAAGGGGCAAGACAGCAGCTTGTTCAGGCAAGAGAAGAAGTGAAGAAACCTTTTGAAAAGGAAAATGAATTACGGTCTGTACAGGAACGTCTGACGAAAATAAATGCAGAACTGGATATGAAACCAAAGGAAGAACCGAAAAAGATGATTAAGAAGGAGGAACTGAAGAAATGCCTGTAAGATTAGAAAAAATGGGAGAATGTATCCTGCGATTAAGAAAAGAACGGGGATATAGTCTGGAAGAATTAGCCGGACTCATATTGTCATCGCCGGATGAATTAAGAAAGATTGAGAGTGGTACACAACAGCCGGACAAAATGACCCTTACCCTTTTAAGCAATGTTTTAAATGTATATCCTGACAGTCTGCAGAACGGAGAGATTCATTACCGTGCTTCACAATCCAATCTGATAAATCTTATGAAGGAAACATTAAAGTATCTGGAGGAAACAGAAGAAGATAACAAAGAGATTGCGGAACATATTGAAAAGATGCAGAAAGAATATGATATACAGCGAGAGGAAAAGCAGGAAGAAGAAAAGACAGAACAGATAGAAAAAGAAGAACAGGTATTACCGAAAAGAGAGCCGGAAAAAGCTGCACCCAGATTATAAATAAAATGTGCCGAATTTCGGTACGGATAGGAGATGGATAAGATGGAAGATAAAAGCAGAGAAGTCGTAATGGCAATTTCTAACGCAGCAAGGTATATGGACCCATTTTTTAAATTAACAGCAATGGGGACCGTGCTGTTGATTCAGTATTTTGCCCGCATGGTAAAGGAAAAAAAGCTCAAGGTAACTGAATTTACTGACTTTCAGAAATTTCTCAAAGCAACAGAGGGAAAATATGACATCATGAACGTCCCTGAGATTCCAGAAGGACAGTTATCAGAAGAATTAGATGCACTGGGTATCCATTATATGGTATTACCCGATCTGGAAAAAAATGATGGGATGCTGCAGGTAGCAGTCTACCAGCCAGACAGGGAAAATTTTGGAGCATGGTATCAACGGCATATCCTGTCGCAGATGACAGGAGGGGAAAAAGATTTACAGCAGTTAAAGAATCTTACTTCTGGAAAAACAACAATCATTTCCTTCCCTCTTGAAGAGGAAGAAGAAATGATAAAGGAAGATTTTGAAAAAATGGGGATAAACTATTCCCAGCTTCCAGACCTTCACGTTGGGGATGGTGAGATACAGGTTGTTGTAGCCAATGCTGACCTCCCTAAAGTCGAATCATGGTATAAATTATATCGGGAAGATTTATTAAAAAAGGGCATGACAGATGTGCCTGCTATGAAAAAAATGTCGATGGACAATTATATGCAGACAGGACAGCAGACCGAATCAGAGTATATTGATACGGCTTCTCCTGAATTAAAGGCAGCGAATGCAAAGTATGAGGGAGAACAAAAAGGAAGAATAGAACAACAGATAGAAGCAGCCGAACACAATGCCATGAGACAGGAATCCTCAACAGCATATCTGCGATATATCAATGACCCGTCATATATCCCGGTCAGTATTGATAAAAGAACACTGGTTGAAAAATCAAATGTGATAAATAAGGATGGGCTGGAGAGATATAACCAGTTCTCGTGCAGGATACCAGGTACATACGGTAAAAATGAAAAGCAACTGGTCATTCCTAATGAACAGGTTTTTGAAAAGCAGAATGGCTCTTATATTGCTTTCCTGCAGAAAGATGAATCCCCGTTTGTTTTTGATGTGATAACAAAACAGGTAGACCGTGAGATGAGAAAACTGACAGGAGAAGAATTTGTAAAACGCTATTTTGATAAAGTAGATAAAACTGTTGAACGAAATGTGACATCATTACAAAAATATAAGGAAAACGCAAAGGCGAAAGATTTAAGTGATCTAAAGATAAAGATGCCGACTCCGCCGATCAAATCAAAATAATGTGCCGAATTTCGGTACAAAGAACAGGCAGTGATTATGCTGTCTGTTCTTTTATAGAAAAGGAGAAATATTTTATGACACAGAAAAGAAAACCACCCTGGGGGATGTTTCTTATCGGCTTAGTTCTTGTACTTATTGTTTCCTATTATGCAGCAGGGCTTTTTTCACTGGAGGGTGTGACAATACAAAATTATCAGGATAAATTGACATATATATTACTGCACCCTTTCCGTAACTGGCTAAACAGTAAGACATCAGCAGTCATGGGAATTGCTCTGGTCGCTTGGGCGATGTTTGTCTGTTATTACCTTACCTATTACCGTAATTTTCACCCGGATGCAGAACATGGTGTTGCAGAATGGGCAGACGTTGCTAAGACAGCAAAAAAACTCTATGGAAAAGGAGAAGAACCAGTTACTTTACTTAGTAAAAATATCAAGGTGAACGCAAAAGCCTTACCAAATATGCACATCCTTATCTTAGGAGGCTCCGGCGATGGAAAAACAACCTCTCTTTTGATACCGAATATCCTGCTTGCCAATATGACGAATATCATCTTAGATGTAAAAGGTGACCTGCTGAAAAATTACGGGGGATACCTGAAAGAAAAAGGTGTGACAGTAAAAAGCCTTAACTTTAAAGATATGTTACAATCTGACCAATATAATCCATTTGTATATATAGATAATTATACCGACATGGTAGAGCTTATCACAAATATTCAGACGTCAGTAAAACCGCCAGATGCCCAAAAGGGTGACCCGTTTTGGGATGACGGTGTTGGTCTGTATCTGCAGTCTCTCTTTGAATATGAATGGCTTCAGGCGAAAGAAGAAAACCGTGTTGCATCCATGCCTGGGATTTTGGAACTGGTAAACAGGGAAACACAAAAGATAGATGAAGAAGGGACAACACAGTTACAGCAGGATATGTACAGATTACAAGAGAGGTATGGAGTAGATTATCCACCTGTGCGGGATTATAGAAAACTGAAGGAAGGAGCATCGGAAACCGTTCGTTCTATCGTTATCATGGTAAATGCACAGTTACGTCTTTTTGAAATCCCAGAAATCAAGAGAATCTTTGAAGGAACTGACGATATAGATATTCCATCACTTGGATTAGGGGTAGAGGAAAATCCGGAAAAAAAGACTGCCCTTTTTCTTGTTATGCCATCAGGGGATTCTTCCTATAATCTTTTTATCAATATTTTCTACACACAGCTATTTACTGTTTTAAAACGTATCGCAGATGATCGGAGAGATGGACAGCTGCCTATCCATGTGCGGTTATGGGCAGATGAATATTACGCTGGTCCAAAACCTTTAAACTGCGAAACGCTTCTGGGAGAGATACGAAGCAGAAATATGTCCATTGTTCCTATTTTACAGGATATAGCACAGATAAAGACCCTGTATCCAAATGATAAATGGGAAATATTCACGGGCAACTGTGCAACAACGGTATTTCTCGGTAGTGGTGCTACTGCACATACAACACATCAGTGGATCTCTGATATGTTAGAGGATATGACGATTGACAGCCGTTCCGAAAATTTAGGACATTCGCAGGGAGGAAACCTGCAGATGAGCAAGGGTGGAATGAAGTTAATGACTCCGGGACAGGTCAGCCGGATGCCGAAAAATGATTGTATCCTGTTCCTGAAAGGGGAAAGACCAATCTATGATAAGAAAAACTGGTCATTTGATACAGAAGTATTTAAAGAAGCACAGGAGATAGCAGGAAAAAACGGTTATAAAAATCCTGTATATGTATCGTATGATGAAGAAAACAGGAAATATACTACAACCCGTTTCGAATCAAGACTAAATTATATCTCACAGGAAGATTATGAATTTTATGAAGAAAAAGCCAAGACGGATGATAGCATACAGACGTTCCAGATAGATGAAGATGCTTTTCTGTATCTCAACTTCAACGAAACTCCACAGCCAAGCCTTCGGGAGTTAGAGAAGATGGTGAAAAAGATACAGGTTTCAGAAAACAGTGAAGATGATGAAAATGAGGGGGACGAAAAGAAAGAAGATACTGTACAGGATAGAGAAAAATGGGATTTATCTGGAGATATTATGGACTGTTTTCAGCGATATTCCAGTGAGCTGTCGCAGGAAGAACAGGAGGAAATCATAAAAGGTATCGAAGATGGATTAACAGATCAGGAGATAAAGAGATATTTTGCCTTGTACGGAGCAGATAAAATGCAACAATACAGAAGGGTTCTCACGGCAAGAAAAAACAGAGGATAACAACAAAAAGAGCAGAAAAGACTTCAAGTCCTTTCTGCTCTTTTTCAGTGGGAGATTCTGATATTTTCTTTTTTAATAATTCAATGATTTGCAAATGATTTTTCTGGAACTCTCACTATTCATAGGTCAACATAAATGTATAATATTTAACAAAAGTTTGTACGTGCGTACAGATTTTTCTTGTAATTTCCTAATACCTATGATCAATTCTTCCTTCTTTTTCTTGACTTTTTTGAAATCGCTTGTTATAATATATATGTCCGCATATTGTATATGCGTGTGAGTAGAAACTATTTTGTTGACTATTAAGTCAATGGAGAAGGAGGCTGTTTTCAGCCTCTTTTTTCTGTGTCTAATAGCATCTGTAAATAATCTTCTCCCACATCCTCATGTGGCATATCCCATAATTTTTCTGCTGTGTATCCCAGTTTATGCAATTCGCGCACTCTTTGTTTGTTTTCTGTTTCCTCGTCGTTGCAAGCGTACAGGAAATCATACAAATTAGGAAATTGTTTTCGCAGGGCGGCGTGAGTGTTTTTTTCTACCATGTCCGTTATTTTTCTTACTTCGGTTTTTCTGTCAGAAACTAACGCTTCGTGAATTTTTGACAGTGCCCATGAATCTACTTCGTCATGTTTTCCTTTCATCCAAAGTTTGGCCCGTCTTTCTCGCAAATCCAGCGCGAGTGATACAAAGAAAGCTTGTTCTGTTTTCTCTTTGAGTTCATAAAAGTCCTCTTTTGCGGTTCCTGTAGATTCATTTTTCTTCAAAAAATCCAACATTTCTTTTTTTGCTCTTTCTGCTTCTTTCATCATTTTTTCTCCTCCTTATTAAAAAGTTTCCATCAATTTAGAGCTTACAAGACTAGCATAATCATCGGCCAATTCTTCTTTCGTCATATAGTTTCCAAAGCAAATTTCAGCCTTGTAATTTTCTTTAGCAGTTAAGAAAAGATTAATAAACCACTTAGCCTCACTTACTTTTTCGATGTCAACCAGATTTTTTTCTCTGATTGATACCAGATAATTGTTTTCGCTTTCTTTGTTGAGATTCAGACTCAAATTTAACGCTTTGATTACGCCATCTTTAATGTCCTGTGCCCATGTAATCTGTTTTACGGAACCTTTTGTGATTTCTCCCATATGCTTTGCTTCCTTCCATGCTAATTTTAATCCTTCGGAGATGCAAAGACCTGCCTTTTTAACTAACTCCCACGCTCTTTTCATGATTTTTGATAAATTGTATTTTTTCATTTCTTTGTATCTCCTCTCTTGATTTAATCTTATTGTACACGATAATGTCTATTATGTC
>OGMF01004265.1_pt1 | contig 9960 bp, 8 predicted proteins | sample 1572921 | NCBI WGS metagenome assembly OGMF01 (sample SAMEA2581919, study PRJEB24529) | metagenome | biome: Human gut stool | place: China | collected 2011
TGAAAACAAGGGAGATTTTTCAGAGATGGAACAGTCGGCTCTGATGGAAATCGGCAACATTATTGCAGGAGCATATTTATCATCAATTTCCTCTACAATTTTATCCCATGCCTTGTCGTAGGCTTCCGGATAAGCCTTTTCATCCAGCTTTTCGTCCAGCTCTGCCAGCAGCTTGGGCGCGGAGCCGGGTTCCGTGGAGCGGCCGTCAAAGATGATGTGGAAGAATACCTGATCCAGTCCGGCGTCCCGGGCCATTTCGCAGATGGCCAACGGGTAGTCGATGCAGCCGTGAGAGGATTTATAGGTGAGATATGCCAGCAGATGCAGCGCCGTGCCGTTCTTTTTGGCGTGTTCGATGGCCTGCAGGAAGATGGGGTTCTTCTTGAAGCTGCCGTCCTTCACAGCGGCGTCCAGACGGACGTCATCCTGCATGACGCAGCGGCCTGCACCCAGATTGGAGTGGCCTGCCTCGGAGTTGCCGGCCTTTCCGCTTCCCAGGCCCACATGCTCGCCGGAGGCGTGGAGCTTGCTCCAGGACTGCTCCGCCAGCAGGGAATCCCAGTAGGGGGTATCCGCCAGATGGATCGCGTCGCCGTCATCGCCGGAGCCGAGACCCCAACCATCGCAGATGATGAGAAGCATCTTCCGGTCCTTGCCGAAATCGTGTCCCTCCGCCAGAGATCTGCCGGTCATCTCCGCAGGCTGGGGGATACCCATGACGTTCAGCACCGTAGGCGCCACGTCACCCAGACAGCCGTCCCGCAGGGCAATGGGGCCGCTGTGGGCGGGGTCCATCAGAATGAAAGGCACCAGATTGGTGGTGTGGGCGCCGTCAGGCTTGCCTGCGGCGGTGTACAGCTTTTCAATGTTGCCGTGGTCCGCGGTGACGGCCACCACATAGCCCTTGGCCAGCGCGTCATGGACCACCACATCCAGATAGTGACTGACATGCTTGCAGGCTTCCAGCTTGGCGGCGGTATTCAGGGTGTGGCCGATCACGTCGCCGTTGGCGAAGTTGGTCACCACGAAATCGTATTTCCCCAACGCACCCATGACCTGATCCGCCACGGCAGGCAGGCTCAGCTCCGGCTGCTGGTCAAAGTCAATGCCCTTGGGGGACGGGATGCACACGTCATCTTCGCCGGGGAAGGGCGCGTTCTCGCCGCCGTTGAAGAAGAAGGTCACATGGGCATACTTCTCGCTCTCCGCGCAGTGGAACTGATTCTTCCCCGCCTCGCTGAGGACCTGAGCCAGAGGCTTCACCACATGAGACGGCGCAAAGGCGATGGGCAGATCCTTGAACTTATCATGATACATGGTCATGATGACGAAATCCAGATCCTTCAGCTGGTTCCGCTGCACCTTGTTGAAGTCCGGATCGGTGAACAGCTCCGTCAGCTCGATCTCCCGCTCACCGCGGCGGCAGCAGAACACGGCGGCATCGCCGTCTCCGATCTTGCCTACAGGCTTGCCGTTCTCCACCAGGACCATGGGTTCCAGATGGTAGTCATCCTGCCCCGCCTGATACGCTTTTTCCACGGCCCGCGCCAGCTGCGCGCCACCGCGCTTGAATTCAGACATAAAAAGTACCTCCTTATGAAGTCAAAGCGGTGCATGAAACAGTTCTTTCACGCACCGCTGCGCATTTTTTTATCCGGCCGGGACGGACTCACTGTCCATCCTCCGGCGGGATCAGCTTTTCCACGGCCACCTGCCCCCGCTTGGGGAAGATGTCCAGCAGGTCCGGGAACCGATAGACCTTGGCATCCGGGCGGTTTTCCGCTGTCAGCTTCAGGGGCTTATCCTTCTGGTACTGCACCGTGACGGTCATACCGAAATCGACGGCCTTGGCGCCGACGATGTCCCGGTTCAGATTGTCACCCACATAGCAGCAGTTTTCCGGTTCAGCGCCCACTTCCTCCATGGCGTAATAGTAAATCGCGGGGCCGGGCTTGCGGATATAGGTGACCGAGGACTGCTGGACCGTCTGGAAATAGGGGCGCAGGCCGTCCTGATCCAGCCACTCGTCCACTTCCCGCTTGCCCACCAGATCCGAGATGATGCCCAGAGTGTAGCCCCGGCGGCACAGCTCCTTCACTGTATCTGCGCCGCCCTCTACCACCGTGCGGCGGCCCTTGGTCTGCCGGTACTGGTAGCAAAGCTCCGAGGCATTGTGCCGGATCAGCTCCGGGTCGCAGTCATAGGCCAGCCAGCGCCGCCACAGCACCTCTTCCGGGGCCTCGCACATATATTTCAGCGCCCATTCCCGGTACTGATCGTACCGCTTGTCGATCACATCCGCAAACCACTGGGTGGGGTTCTCCGTCTCCACGCCGCACAGCTCCGCGATCTTCGCCCGGGCGGCAGCCAGATAAGCCGGGTCCTTGTCAATAACCCGGAAGGTACCGCCCAGATCCAGAAAAATATAACGGATGTCCGTATTCATGGCTTGCTTCCTCCTTTTCACCGGGCCGCTGGCCCGGAACGCATCAGGGCAGAATGTTCAGGATCTCCCGGAAATCTTCAATGACATAGTCCGGGCGGTTTTCCTCCGTAAATTCCACGGGATGCTTCTTCTCCGGAGACCGGAAAATAATGTTGCAGCCGATGCCGGCCTTCTTGGCCCCGGCAATGTCGCGCTTGATGTTGTCCGCAACGGACACGCACTCCTCCGGCTTCACGCCGATCTGCTGACAGGCCAGATCATAGATCTCAGAGCAGGGCTTGCGCATGTGGCACACGGAGGAGAGGATCACTGTGTCAAAATAGGAATCCAGACCGTCCTCCTCCAGCCAGTCGGGCACCTCGTTCTCACCGATGAGGTTGGAGATGATCCCCAGCTTGTAGCCGCGCTCATGCAGGCCCTTGATGACCTCCACGCCGCCGTCTACCACCTCGCGGCGCCCCTTGCACTGCCGGTACTGGAAGCTCAGCTCATGGCACACCTGACGGATCCGGGCCGGGTCATAGTCCGGCAGCAGCCATTTGCACCACAATTCCTCGTCCCCGGATTCTTTGTACTCGCCCAATGCCCATTTGCGGTACGGCTCGTAACGGTCCTCGATCATCTGATAGAATTCCTCATAAGGCATATCCGTGCCTGCGATCTCCGCCATTTTCCGACGGGCGTGGCGCATATAGGCCTCCTCCAGGAAAGCAATGCGCAGAGTGCCGCCCAAGTCGAAAAAGACGGCTTTATACTGTTTTTCCATAGGTCCTCCTTTAAGCCCGCTCAGGGAAGATGTCCAGCAATTCAGAAAGGCTGGTGATGACATGATCCGGGGTAAACTCCTTGCCGGTGGCCTTTTCCTTGTTCAGCGTATCCGGCTCATCGATCCGGATCATCATACCGAAGCCGGCAGCCTGAGTGCCCTCCACGTCCCGCACCGGGTTATCGCCCACATAGGCGCAGTTGGCTTCCGGCGTGCCGATGCAGCGGCAGGCCAGGTGATAGATGTCCGGGTCCGGCTTGCGCAGGCGCACCTTGGAGGAGAGGATCGTGGTCTTGAAGCACTGGGCCACGCCGTCAGCGGCCATCCAATCGGGGATCTCCGTCTCCGTCACGGTGTTGGCGATGATGCCAAGGGTATAGCCCCGGCGGTGCAGCTCCTTGATGGTGGCTACGGCGTCCGGCCGGGCCACCCGGCGGCCGTCATGGTCGCGCCACAGGCGGGTCAGCTTGGGGGCGTTGGCAAAAATCATATTCGGATCATATTCCGGCAGCATGTACTGGGTCCACAGTTCTCCCTCGGAAGCATCCAGCAGGGTGGTCTTGGACTGCTTGCGGTATGCCTTCCAGCGCTCCTCCAGCTTGGCAAACAGGGCGTCGTGGCTCTCCGTGGTGCCGATCAGTTCCATGAGACCGGCTTCCGCCCGGTCAATAAACTCCTGGTCCGGCAGGACAATGCGCAGGGTGTTTCCTACATCGAAGAAAATGGTTTGGATATTGGCGGTCATGGCAGTTCCTCCTTTGAAATTCAGGGTCGCGGCCCAACTGCGGGAAAGCACGGCGATCCTCGGAGGTGTGACGCCCCCGAGAATCGCAAACGTTTGCGATTTCTGTTTTTATTTTATAGGAGTTCGCCCCTTTTTGTCAATATCCCAAATGTCAAAGCTCAGACACTTTTTTTGCTGGATTGCCCAAAATGCCTTAAAAATTTAGGTTGATATTGACAGAAGATCAAAAATCGGCTATTCTTGATTCGTCTGAAGTACCTTGGCAGTTTTTTCTGCCAATTTTCCTAAAAAGTCGGAAACGTTTGCACAAACACAACCTTCGCAAGGGAGTCAACTTTATGAAAAATGTAACATTAAAGGATGTCGCCAAAGCAGCAGGCGTCTCCTATGCTACCGTATCCCGTGCCCTTTCCGGCAGCTCCCAGATCGGCAGCGAGACCCGGGAACGGGTTCTGAAGCTGTGCGATGAGATGGGCTACACCACCAACTTTGTGGCCAGGTCCATGGTGACCAAGCGCACCAACCTCATCGGACTTGTGGTCCCCTCTGTGGACAACCAGTTCATGTCGGAGCTTGCCTACCACGCGGAAGTCAGCGCCCGTGCCCACGGTTATAATATCATGCTCTGTGATTCCGGTCCGGACCTGAAGCAGGAAAAGACCGTGTTCAAGCTGCTGCTGGGCCGGCAGGTGGACGGGATCCTCATCGTCCCTCAGAGCTCTAAATCCTACGATAACCTCAAATCCTATCTGGATCAGGTCCCCACGGTGTTCCTCAGTGAAAACCTGCGGAGCCAGCCCCAGAGCTATGTGGCCGTTGACAACAGCCGGGGCACCTATCTGGGTACCCAATACCTCTATGAGCTGGGCCACCGGGACATTCTCTATTTCGGTCAGCGTCCCGGTTCCACGACCCATCAGCTCCGAGCGGACGGATATATGAAGGCCTGTCATGAATTTAACCTCACGCCTCACTTTTTCAACAGCGAATATTCCCGCTCTTCCATTCAGGGTGGATATCAGTTGGCCAAGGAGCTGTTCCGGAAGCCTCTGGACTGCACCGCAGTCTTTGCCGCCACGGACTCCAATGCCTTGGGTATTCTGACGGCGGCAGATGAAATGGGCATTGATATTCCGGGGCATCTGAGCCTCATCGGCTTCGATAACATCAGCGCCACGGCCCTCTCCCGCATCGACCTGACCACCGTTGACCAGCCCAAGCGGGACATGGCGGTGCAGGCGGTGGATATGCTCCGGGACAAAATTGAAAACGGCACTCAGGGCTATGTCCACCAGATCCTGCTGCCCACGCTGATCCAGCGGGGCACCTGCCGGAAGCTGGAGCCCTCCAAGTGATCTCACTGTAAATTCGGGACGGCCTGCCGCCCCTGGTAGAAAGGAACATACAACCATGCAAGGTTATCTTTACGATCCTCATACCCATACCGCGGAAACCAGCAAATGCGGCCATCTGCCTGCCGCCGACGTTGTGGAGCGCTATGTGAAGCACGGCTTTTCCGGTCTGGTGGTCACAGACCATCTGCATCCGGAGTACCTCTCCCGCATCGACACGGAGCATGACTGGCAGAAGGCCATGGACCACTATCTCTCCGGCTACAAGGCCTCCAAAAAGCGGGGCGACGAGCTGGGCTTCGATGTGATTTTGGGCGCCGAGCTGCGCTTCCCCCAGAATGACAATGACTATCTGGTGTACGGCATCGACGAGGACTGGCTTCGCTCCAACCCCTATATGTGCTGCACCAGTGCCCGGGAATTCTACGAGAAATTCCACAATGAGGTCCTCATCATCCACGCCCACCCCTACCGGGACGGCAACACCACCGTGTTTGAGGACGCTGTGGACGGCACGGAGATCATCAACGGCAACCCCCGCCACGAAAATCACAGCGACCGGGGCGTGGAGCTGTGCCGCCGCCATCCCAACTATTTCCGTCTGGCCGGATCTGACACCCACCAGGACGGTGATGAGGCCCGTGCGGGTGTCATCCTGCCGGAGCGGGTCCGGGACTCCTTCCAGTACAAGGCAATGATCGAATCCGGAAACTTCCGTCTCTGGGGCCCGGATTTCCAGGACCTCATTGACATCGACGAGGAAATGCGTCAGGGCAAGTAATTGCCTCCCCATCAGAATAATGACTGACTTTGAATCCCCGGCAGACCGCCACGCTTATGATGGCCTGCCGGGGTTCGTTGTCTTTCCCGGCGAACTGCGGCAAATTTGCAAAACTGTCTCCCAAAACCAGTCATAAGAACACAATGTCCCGTTTTTGTCGGTTATTTGCGGATTTGTGCTTGTATTTTATGGAAGAGTGTGGTAAGGTAATCCACGGTTACGGAATGCGGCGAAAAGGGGAGCGCCTTGGCGCCGCGCTCAGATTGATGACGAAACCAGATTGCGAGGGAACCCGTGTTCCGGGTTGAGAGGATCCCAGTAAGGATCGACCGCCCCTGTTTCCCCCGGTGACGCCGGGGGAGCTGTCAGCATCTGCTTGAAGTCAAATTCGGTATGTGCTGCAAGGCACATATTTTTTTTGCGCTTTGAGCAGAAAATCAAATCTGGAGGTAAATCCCATGAAAAAGTTTCTTGCAAGTATTCTGACCCTGACTCTGTGCCTGGGGCTCGCCACCGGCTGCGCCGGCAAGCAGACCCCGGCGGAGAACAACACGGAAAGCGCCGGTGAGACCGGTGTGAAGGAGATCCCCTCTCTGAAGATCGCCTTCTCCCCCTACGCCGATGCGGACCAGATCACCACCGCCACAGAGCCTCTGGAGCAGCTGCTTCAGGCAAAGCTTCTGGAAAAGGGCTATGACGTGAAGGATATCGACATGACCGTGGGCACAAGCTACACCGCCGTGGGCGAGGCCCTCAGCGCCGGCAGCGCCGACATTGGCTTCATCTCCGGCGGCAACTACGTCCTCTTCTCCGACGATTGCGACGTGCTGCTCACCGCTCTGCGCTATGCCATCAACAAGGATTCCGAGAACCCTGCTGACTGGAATGACGGCACCATCGAGGAAAACACCAAGGATATGAGCACCTATTACCGCTGCATCATTCTGGCCGGACCCAGCGAAAAGGGTCAGGAATTGCAGGCCAAGGTCAATGCCGGCGAAGAGCTGACCTGGGACGATCTCAACAGCGCCACCTGGTCCGTCCTCAGCCCCACCTCCGCCTCCGGCTACATCTATCCCTGCCTGTGGCTCCAGGATCACTACGGCAAGGGCATCAGCGATCTGGAGCACGTGGTCCAGTCTGACTCTCACACCACTTCCGTGGCCCGTCTGGCCGCCGGTCAGGTCGACGTGATGGTGTCCTTCGGCCATATCCGCATCAAGAACGCCCCCAAGTGGGAGACCGAGCTGGGCGGCACCGCTCCCATGGTGGAGCAGACCGGCGTCATCGGCGTCACCGAGGGCATCTACAACGATATGATCGCTTACAGCAAGAACTCCGATACCATGGCGGATGAGGATTTCCGCAAGGCGCTGGGCGAAAGCTTCATCGAGATCGCCGACACCGACGAGGGCCGGGAGATCATCAGTGTGTTCAGCCAGGTTGGCTACACCTGGGGTCAGGACTCCGATTATGACGGCGAGCGGGCCGCGCAGGAGCTGCTGAAGTCTCTGGAAGGCTAAGTCCCCCCTTTAAAAAACACTTGCCCCGCGGCTTCTCAGGAGCCGCGGGGCTGAAAGGCTATTTATGCTGCTGGAAGTCCAACATGTCCGTAAAGAATTTCAAAACCGCACCCTCGCCCTGACTGACGCCAGCTTTTCCGTCAGTCAGGGGGATTTTGTATCTGTGATCGGTCCCTCCGGTGCGGGCAAGACCACCCTGTTCCGGATCCTCAACGGTTCTCTCCGCTGTGACGGCGGTGCCATTCTGGTAAACGGCGTTCACTTTGAGTCTGCCGACCGTAGGACCCGCCGGGCCATTCAGACCACCATCGGCACCATCTATCAGGATTTCGCACTGGTGGAAAATGCCACCTGCCGCCAGAACGTGCTGAACGCCAGTCTGCCGGACATGGCGTTCCTCCCGGCGGTCTGCGGCTTTTTCGGAAAGGAGCGCGTTGCCGAGGCGGATGCCCTGCTGGACCGGGTGGGCCTTGCGGACAAGGTCCATGAGCCGGTGAAGAACCTCTCCGGCGGGCAAAAGCAGCGGGTAGCCATCGCCCGGGCGCTGATGCGGCACCCCGCGCTGCTGTTGGCGGACGAGCCGGTAGCGTCCTTGGACCCCGTCACCGGGCGGCAGATTTTAGAATTGCTCCGGGACATTCAGCAGGATCAAAAGCTGACCGTTCTCATGAACAGCCACAATCTGGAGCTGTCACAAGAATTTTCCAGCCGTCTCATCGGCCTGAACCAAGGAACCGTGGTGCTGGACGCCCCGGCGGACACCCCGGCGGAGGACATCCTCGCCGCCGTCTACCACCGTCAGGAGGATCAGTCATGACCCGTTCCTCCGGAAAGCGCTGGCTGCGGACGCTGGCACTTTTCCTTCTTCTGCTGGCTGCGGCACGGTTCACCGACTGCTCCCCCGCCCTGTTCTGGGCGCGGCGGAGCCATCTGACGGACCTGATCTCCGCCATGCTCCCGCCGGATTGGGGGTATGCCCTCCGAATCCTGTCCCCGCTGCTGGCTACGGTGCAGATGTCCGTCACCGGCACGGCGCTGGGATCGTTTCTGGCGCTGCTGCTGGCCCCCTTGTGTGCGGAAAATCTCCATGCCCCCAAGCCGCTCCGGTGGACGCTGCGGCTGCTGGTGCAGATGCTCCGCTCCTTCCCTACGCTGATTTTAGCGCTGCTGGCTACGTTCTTGTTTGGCTTGGGCACCTTCTCCGGTACCGTGGCCATTACGGTCTACACCTTTGCCATTTTGACCCGGCTGACCTATGAGGATATCGAATCGGCGGAGCTGGCCCCCTACCACGCTCTGTGCGCCATGGGCGCGGTGCCTGCCAAAGTCTACTGGCGGGCCGTTGTGCCGGGGATCGCCCCATCCTATTTCTCCAATGTTCTGTACCTGTTGGAGACCAACGTGCGCCACAGTTCCATTCTGGGCTATGTAGGGGCCGGAGGCATCGGTCTGCTGCTGAACGAAAAAATTTCATGGCTGGAATACGGCAAGGTGGGCATGATCCTGTTTTTCCTGTTCCTCACCGTCTGCGTCATCGAGGGGATCAGCGGCCTGCTGTCCCAGATCATCCGGGAGGAACGGAGCCTGTCTCCCCTTGGGAAGCGGCTCCTCACCGGCACTGCCGTTCTGCTGGCTTTGGTCTGTACGCTGTCTCTCCAGCCCCCGGACTTCTCCCATATCAGCCCCCGGGCGGTGCAGGCCATGATTTCCGGCCTGTTCCACCCCGACTGGGCTTTCTTCTTTGAAACGGATACCAGTGGCTTGGGGTACCTGTTGCTGGAGACCGTGTGCATCGCTCTGGTGGGCACCTGCGCCGGAACAGTTATCGCAGTGCCCCTGTCCTTCCTCTCTACCCCCTGCCTGATGCCAAAGCTCCCGGCGTTGCTGTTCCGGGTGGTCATCATGGCGATCCGCTCTGTCCCCTTTCTGATCTACGGCCTGATCTTTATTCGGGTGGCCGGTCCCGGCCCCTTTACCGGCGTGCTCACTCTGGGAGTTTGCAGCGTGGGCCTTTTGAGCAAACGGTTCACGGAGGCCATTGAGTCGCTGGACTTCCGGGCCTATCACGCCTTGGAATCCATGGGCGTCCCCCTCCTGCTCCGCATCCGGTACGCCGTGCTCCCCCAACTGCTCCCGGCGCTGGCCTCGGCGGTGCTGTACCGCTTCGACGTGAACATCCGGGAAGCGTCGGTTCTGGGACTGGTGGGCGCGGGCGGCATCGGCGCGCCTTTGATCTTCGCCATGAACCACTACAAATGGAGCGAGGCCGGGGCCATCGCCCTTGGACTGATTCTGCTGGTCTGGTGCATTGACCGCCTCTCCGCCTCCCTCCGCCGGTAATATAAAA
>OGMF01004273.1_pt1 | contig 9945 bp, 8 predicted proteins | sample 1572921 | NCBI WGS metagenome assembly OGMF01 (sample SAMEA2581919, study PRJEB24529) | metagenome | biome: Human gut stool | place: China | collected 2011
GAACTGACCTTGATACAGGTTGCCCAGCTTACCACCGAGGGGGATGACGTAAGTGGTGGGCGTGGCCCTAAGCAGACCATAAAACCCGTATTCACCCAACCTGCCGCAGCTCAGCAGCCGCAGGTCGCTTCTGCACCGTCTGCTCAACAGACTACTGTTCATACTGCTCCGTCTCCGGCTATTGCGCCGTCTGCCGCTAATACTGCTGTGCGTCAACCGCAGGTATCTGTTGCTTCGGGGGCTGCTGCTCCGGCAAATACTGCTTCCGCGCCGTCACAGAGTGTTGGAATCTCTTCGATTTCCAAAGAGGAACGGAAGATTCCTGTGATGAAGATGTCTAGTTTGGGAGTATCTATCAAAAATCCGCAACGTGATCAGGCTGCTCAGAATACAGCCAAAACCAATGTTGCTCAGGTGCAAACACAGCCGGAAGAAGACTTTATTTTCAATGACAGAGATTTGAATTATTACTGGCAGGAATATGCGGGACAGTTACCCAAAGAACAGGTGGCCATTGCAAAGCGTATGCAAGTGATACGTCCGGTATTGTTGAATAATTCGACTACTTTTGAAGTAGTGGTCGATAATGAGATTGCTGCTAAAGATTTTACAGCTTTGATTCCGGAATTACAGACTTATCTTCGTGGAAGATTGAAGAACAGCAAAGTGGCGATGACAGTGCGGGTAAGTGAACCTGCAGAAACTGTTCGGGCGGTTGGTCGTGTCGAGAAGTTCCAGATGATGGCACAGAAGAATCAGGCGCTGATGCAACTGAAAGATGAGTTCGGACTCGAATTATATTAATGTACTGATTTCTATAAGATTTCCATCCGGATCTTTAAAGTAAATGCTCCGGATGGCTATGAAAGCAATACTAATGCAAACGTTGATTCATTCTGTCACCGTATCCGTCGCTATACCTTTCTTCCGGCATAATGATCCATAGAATAAGATAAATAATAATTCCTGCAAAAGCAGTGAAGATGGTGGCTAGTGCATAGACTATTCTTACTAAAGTAGGGTCCCATCCGAAGTATTCGGCTAAACCTCCGCATACTCCGGCTATCATTCGTTCCTTTCTGGAACGAGTCAGTTTTTTGTTGTTTTCCATAAAGCGATTGTATTAATAAAAAATAAGTCCTGTAAATCTTTCGCTTTACAGGACTTGTCTTTTAAAATTTCTTGGGGTGGAAGACCGGACTCGAACCGGCGACATTCAGAACCACAATCTGACGCTCTAACCAACTGAACTACATCCACCATGTCTGCGTTTCTCTAACGCGGTGCAAAGATAGATATTATCTTTAAATCTCCAAAAGATTCTGCTACTTTTTTTTATAAAAAAGATATTCTTTTATTCCCCGATTATGCTTGCTGAAGAGGGATCGCGCATCATTTGCAAAGATTCTCAGAGAGTTACGTGCATTTACGGAAATGGAGTCAGTGGGGAAATTAATTGGTAGTAATTGATGATTCTTTTTTCCTGATTGAGCGGGACGGGCTGTCCATACCAGGCTATATTCGCAATGGTTGAGTCGGGTGGTACTATCTTTTACTAATTCCATTTTTACCATCAGGCCGCCATCCGTGCGACGGGCGGACATATTGGAAATATAATTCCCTAGTGAATATACTACTAGATGCTTCCCGTTTGTCAGACTGTCTTTGCGAATTTCGATAGGCTGCACAACATGAGGATGACAACCGATTATGTGATTTACTCCTTTTCGAAGCAGCCAATCGGTCAGAAACTTCTGTTCTTTGTCAGGGAGTGACTGGTATTCGATTCCCCAATGCATACAAGCAATAATTGCATCGGGATTCATTGTTTTACTTGCTTCGATATCTTTGGATATAATGGTCGTATCAGTATAATTGACGATGTTGGGCGGAGTGACAGGGATTCCGTTTGTTCCGTATGTATAGTTGAGTATGGCAATGCGGAAGCCTTTTTTTTCTAATAAAAGAGGGTATTTATTTTCACGCTCTTCAGCGTTGAGGTACGTTCCGGCGTGTGGAATTTTTAAGGAGTCTATTAACTGTATAGTGCGTTCCAAGCCTTTTCTGCCACGGTCGAGACTATGGTTATTGGCGGTTATCAGTACATTGAATCCGGCATTATGGATAGCGGTCAGATATTCATCGGGAGCGCTGAAAGCGGGATAGCCTTTGTACGGTTTTCCTCCGAGAGTAACTTCCAGATTAGCTATGGCAAAGTCAGCACTTTGAATTTCGTCTTTGACATATTCAAAATAGCTGGAATAATCGTAGCCTCCTGTCGCAGTACGTGCAGCGTTAATTTGTCCTTGATGCTGCATAAGGTCCCCTGCAAAAAGAAGCGAAAGGGTGTCTGTTTGCAGGCTGTCAGTTGTCAGTATCTGTGTGGTAGTATCATTTTCTTGCGCTTTGCTGATACAAGAGAATTGTGTAACCAGAAGAAGGGATACTAATAGTTCTTTCATACGTTCAAGAGGATTATAATGTCTTTTCGAGAATGATTGTTACTTAGGCAGGAAACGGACATAATAAGAGAGGGAGAGTCGTAATTGTTTTCATAACTGTCAGATTAAGGGAAGGAAAAGGACAGTGAAACACATTTCACTGTCCTTCAATATTCTACTTGTAAATAGCTTTTTTACCGGCTAAAAGTGTATTTTTCATTAATGATACAATCGTCATCGGACCCACGCCGCCCGGTACGGGAGTGATGAATGAGCACTTAGGCGCTACCTCATCAAACTTCACATCGCCTGTCAGCTTGAAGCCGGATTTTTTGCTGGCGTCCGGCACGCGGGTAGTACCTACGTCGATTACCACTGCACCTTCTTTGACCATTTCTTCTTTCACAAAGTTGGGTTGTCCCAGAGCAGCAATAATAATATCAGCTTCCTGACATTCTTTTACCAAGTCTTTGCTGCGGCTGTGGCATACAGTAACAGTTGCATCTCCCGGATACGCTTTCTGCATCATCAGTGAAGCCATCGGCTTGCCTACAATGTTGCTGCGGCCGAGTACAACACATTTCTTTCCCGACGTCTCTATCTCATAACGTTTCAGCAGTTCGAGAATACCGTTCGGGGTGGCAGATACATAGCAGGGAAGTCCGATAGACATACGCCCCACATTGATAGGGTGGAATCCGTCTACATCTTTACGATAGTCGATCGTTTCGATAACTTTCTGTTCGGAGATATGTTTCGGTAACGGGAGCTGTACGATAAATCCGTCTACATCGTCGTCATTATTCAGTTCGCATACTTTGGCGAGTAGTTCTTCTTCGGTCACGTCACTTTCGTAACGGATGAGGGAAGATTTGAATCCACATACTTCGCAGGCTTTTACTTTGGCGGCTACATACGTTTCGCTGCCACCATCATGTCCTACAAGGATTGCTGCCAGATGCGGGCGTTTGCCGCCACGAGCAACAATTTCGGCTACTTCGGCTGCAATCTCTTGTTTCACTTGTTCGGAAATGGCTTTTCCGTCTATCAGAGTCATATTTTCAGAGTATTTATTGGTGATGGACAAAAGTAAAATAAATAACTGAACTCTCCAAAAGGAATGGACTTTTTGTGAAGAGGGGACAGCGGAACATATTGGAATACGAGTAGGAAAGAAGGCAAAAAGAACAAGGGAAAGCTCTGATTTTCAGGTAAGAAAAACAGAGCCTCTGTTTAGGTGAAACGGAGGCTCTGTTTACATCAATCAGAGGCTCTGTTCGGGTGAAATGGAGCCTCTGTTTGGTCTTGTCAGATCATGTTCTTATTTGTCAGCAATTTGCCTTTATACTCTCCGGTCAATGTACGGAGGAAGGCGACAATCTTATCTACTTCCGGTTGTGGCAGGTCGATGCCTAACTGATATTTGGCCATGGCGCGAACCGCATCATCCATAGTAGCCATGCTGCCGTCGTGGAAATAAGGAGCGGTCAGTTCAATATTTCTCAATCCCGGCACTTTGAAGCGGTGACGGTCACGCTCTGCTTTTGTCTGCTTGAATCGTCCGTTGTCTTCTTCAGTCATTTCTGCCTGACGGTCTGCGAAATAATCATGCTGTACACCGATCAGTTCATAAGATTGTCCTCCGAGGATTTCTCCCACATGACAAGTCGCACAGTCATATTTCTTGAAAAGGTCGTATCCGGCGATTTCATCTGCGGTGATGGCATCTTTCTGTCCTTTCAGATAACGGTCGAAACGTGAATTAGGAGTCAGCAATGTCTTTTCGAACTCCTGAATAGCATTTGTGATATTCTTTTCGTTCAATCCGTCGGGATATACTTCGTTGAATGCCACTACGAAATTCTTGTCTTCTGTCAGTTTGCTGATGATCTGATCGAATGACTCGCAAGCCATTTCTACCGGATTCAATGGAGGGCCGGCAGCTTGTTCTGCCAGAGTTCCGGCACGTCCGTCCCAGAATTGAACAAAGTTATAGGCAGCATTGTATACGGTCGGGGCATTGACGCCGCCCAACTGACCGCCTACTCCTTCAGAATACTGCTTGTTGTCAACGCCACCGGTATCCAGACCATGACAGCTGGCACATGAAACGGTGTTGTCTGCCGATAAGCGGGTGTCGTGATACAACAGATTTCCTAAGACCACTTTGCGTACATCGACTGAGATCGAGTCGGCAATAGGACGAATCGGTTCGTTAATGAAATCAGGTGCTACTGCCACATCGGTATACAGTCCCATGCGGTGATGTTTTACCCAGCTCAGTGCTACCTCTTTCTTTGCATCATTGAAAGAAGCTCCCCAATGTACAAGGTAATACTTTGCCTGCGGCATCTTTCCGTCGAGGATTACTTTTTCTACTTTAGCCAGATCAACCGGATTGAGAGGGCGTCCTTCCTTCATGTCTTTCTCCATCTGAGTCATGTCGAAAGCGCGATAGGCTTTGCTCACGTCTTCCATTACAATTTTTCCGGCTACAGGCATATTTGCATAGAACGGTAGTTCCGGCGTCGAGGTATGGCATCTCAGGCATCCTGCATCCGTAATAATCTGTTGCATCTGCACGTTTGCTTCCAAATCGGCAGAAGGCACCCGATGCATCAGTCGGTAAATGACTGCCAATGCTGCCACGACTACCAATAATGCTACGATTAGTTTTGTACTTCTCTTCATTTCACATTTGTTTTTTGAGGTTAGTTATTACGATTATATAAATGTACGCTTTGTTGGGCCGCCGGCAGGTAATTGACTCCATACCAGCACATTTGTAAAGCAAGGAAGGAGACTATGAGCAGGGCATAGAGTGTTTTCCGTCCGGTTCTTCTGAACAGGCGGAGGTGGATGTAGAGCAAATATCCCATCCAGGTGATGGCTGCCCAAGTTTCTTTGGGGTCCCAACTCCAGTAGTTTCCCCAAGCCTCCTTTGCCCAGAGAGAACCTAGCAGCATACCGATGGAAAGAAAAGCGACGCCTGCGTAGACCAGATTGTCTGCTGTATGCAGGTATTCTTCTTTATGACGGAACAGTCCGGTCAGGGCGATGATGAAAGCACATCCCAGAACGGAATAAGAGAACATATATACGGTTACATGCGGGATGAACCATACACTTTGCAGCGCCGGCATCAATGACTGATCGTGTATCTCGGGCTTCATCAAATTAATGATCACAAAAACTGTAGAAAGTAACGTCGAGAAAGAGAGAATCCAGCGATACTTCCATCTGATATAGGTTAGCAATCCTGCTATTCCCATAAAGAATGAATACCACAATCGGGTTTCTCCCATAGTGCGTAATGGAGGGCGCTGGAGGAATATCCATAATCCGGCAATAAATATTCCCAATATAATAATGCCGCCGGAAGTAAATCCGATTGCCACTTTACTCTTCGATGACGAACGAAGGGCAAATACAGCCCCTGCCAGCCATAGGCAGATGGATACTGCTGCAAATACATAGAAGTTATCCCAGTTTATCATACGCTTTAGCTCCGTTTATAAATAAAAGAACTGCTCCTGCAAGCATCATCAGAATACCCGCTACCATCACATATTTCCAGGGCTGTTTTACGACCTGTAGAATGCAGTAGTTGCTTTCGTTGCCTTTTGTTATGTCGTATCCGGTGAGGTAGACGTCTTCCCCCAGTCGGTAGGAATAGGGATGGTTTACTTCCAGCAGAACGTTCTCATTCCCCAAACGTACATTGGCGGAAAAGCGGGAAGGACGTCCGTTCGGGTAATATTCTACAGCGAACGAATTGAGTTCCATATCATAATCTAAATAGTAAGATGCACCATTCATGTCGAATGCCTCATGCGTTGGTTCATTTTTATATAAAGGTACGCGTAATGTCCGTGTGTCACTGCTACCTAGAAATCCGGCAAACAGAGCCAGCCATAAACCTGCATGATTCAGAATAAAGCGCCAGCGTGCTTGTTTGCGATGCCGACAGGCGTGGATGGTGATCATCGCCAGATTGCTTAATAATAATAAGAGTATAGAAATGAATATCCATGAAGTCATGAAATTGTAACATCCCAATGAGGCTGATATTCCATTGCGCATTTCGGCTTCCGGTTCAGATAGCTGGGGGAAAAGTCCTATGATCAGGCAACCACCGATAAACAGACTGATAGATAAAACACTGGCTTTGGATGAACCGAGAAAACGGGTGATTCTTAGATTATTATATTCTTTATATAGTATCCATAACAGGAAAAGCCAGATCGCCGCAAAGATGATATTCAGCGGAAAGGCGAGAAAAGAAACAGGAAAGTTTCCTGTGAACAGCTGCATGGCTGCTGCTAATAAAATGTAACCTGCTACATATACATAGTACATATTCGTGCTTCTGTTTTGTTATCTTTTGCAAAGTAAAGAAATAAAAATGAATATTCATATAAAACCTTTATAAAATTGTAATCATTACAAGTGAATAGTGATATTAATATGGTTTTAGGATAATCTTTCAGTGTAGTTGTTGGCGAAAAGAGAGGGGATATGGAAGCTAAAGCTGCGCTTTACAAGGTATAAAGCTATGCTTTTCACTCCCTAAAGCATAGCTTTATACCTTGTAAAATGCAGTGTTTTATATTGGGTTTATCATGGCGGGAGTAATCACTACAAGAGCCTGTGAAAAGTGAAAACTTGAAAAGTTGAAGTTGCCAGGTAAAAAGCTGATTGATATAGGAAAGTGAAATCTGTAATACCAAAAATAAAGGAGGAAGCCTAAGCCTCCTCCTTCTATCTGAAACAGAATAAAATTCTTTTTATTTTTTCATTTTCGGCATCATCTTGCCCATTTTGCTGCTGGTTACCATCTTCATCATTTTGCGAGTTTGGTCGAACTGTTTCAGCAAACGGTTTACTTCCTGAATAGTTGTTCCGCTACCTTTAGCGATACGTGTACGGCGTGAGCCATTCAATATTTCCGGATTGGAACGTTCTGCCGGAGTCATGGAATAGATGATTGCTTCGATACTTTTGAAAGCATTGTCGTCGATATCGATATCTTTGATAGCTTTGCCTACGCCCGGGATCATGGATGCAAGTTCTTTCAGATTACCCATCTTCTTGATCTGGGCAATCTGGCTGAGGAAGTCGTTGAAGTCGAACTGATTCTTGGCAATCTTCTTTTGCAGACGTTTTGCCTCTTCTTCGTCATACTGTTCCTGAGCACGTTCTACCAGTGAAACGATGTCACCCATACCGAGGATACGGTCTGCCATACGTGCCGGGTGGAACTGGTCGATAGCATCCAGCTTTTCACCTGTACCCACAAATTTAATCGGCTTGTTGACTACCGAACGGATAGAAAGGGCCGCACCACCACGGGTGTCACCATCCAGTTTGGTCAGTACCACACCGTTGAAGTCCAGGCGTTCGTTAAATTCTTTGGCTGTATTGACGGCATCCTGTCCTGTCATGGAGTCTACCACGAACAGAATTTCGTCCGGATTGATTGCTTCCTTGATAGCGGTGATCTCGTTCATCATCTGTTCGTCTACGGCCAGACGTCCGGCTGTATCGACGATGACAAGATCATAACCTTTGGCCCTGGCCTCTTTGATAGCGTTCTGGGCAATCTCCACAGGATTCTTGCTATCCGGTTCGGAATACATCGGAACATCGATCTGTTCGGCCAGTACGCGGAGCTGTTCGATGGCAGCGGGACGATATACGTCACAGGCTACGAGTAATGGTTTACGGTTTTTCTTTGTTTTAAGCATCCGGGCCAGTTTCCCGGAGAAAGTAGTTTTACCCGAACCCTGCAGACCGGACATCAGGATAATGGCAGGCTGGCCTTTGGTGTCGATTTCAACGGTTTCTCCACCCATCAATTGGGTCAGTTCGTCGTGAACGATTTTCACCATCAACTGACTCGGTTTTACGGCGGTAAGAACGTTCTGTCCTAATGCCTTTTCTTTTACCGTGTCAGTAAAGGTTTTTGCCACTTTATAGTTAACGTCGGCGTCCAACAAGGCTTTGCGTACGTCTTTCAGTGTTTCTGCTACATTGATTTCGGTGATCTTACCTTCACCTTTCAAAATCTTAAACGACCTCTCCAGTCTCTCGCTTAAATTATCGAACATGGTTATATTAATTACGAATTAGGGTGCAAATGTACTAAAATCTCTTGTATTTATATCTTTTTATTCTGCCATTTTGCTTTTTTGAGATAAATATAACTTGTTATCAACAGCAAGCTATAATACACAATCTCAATCGTAAAGCAAATTTCGATCGGTGCTTTCAGCCACATTCCGATGAAAATGATGTATGATCCGTAGATGATAATTGTAATCGTTTCGAGCAACAGGGCTGCCTGTGTATTTCCTGTTCCGGAGATACCGTTAAACACCACGTTGGCTACGGATGCGATAAGCATGGCGCAACAAATTACATATACCGAAGGTACGGACTCCGTAATGAGTGCGGCTTCACTGGTGTAGATAGAGAGCAGGAACTGCGGAAACAGTGCCGATACCGCTACTAACCCCAGCATGATGAAAAAGGAGAAACGCGCAATTTTATTAATGAGCGGCATCACGTGCTGGATGCCTCCTGCACCAATAGCATTGCTGACAAGACTGTTGGTAGTCGTAGCCAGTGCGTTGACCGGAATCAGCAATACGACATAAATACTCCGGACGATATTGGCAATCGCCAGTTCCCGTTGTCCCAACCGTTCTACGGCTACGAAGAAAACGAACCAGGTAGCCATCGACAGGAAATATTGCAGCATGGTGAAGCAGGAGATACTAAGAATCCGCATCAGTAATGCTGGGTCGAATGTGCGCAGGCGGTTCATACCGTATTTCTTTAAATCGACCGTGGCATACGTATAGATGACGAAAAAGAGAATGGAGGAGGCTTCTGCCAATACGGAAGCAATAGCAGCCCCTTTGATACCCATTTCCGGCAAACCGAACTTTCCGAAAATTAATGCATAGTCCAGTACGACATTAGTTAATGCCATGACAATAGCATTGATGGTTAGCACTTTAGTGCGTGTAATGCCGATGTACAATGCCCGGAACATGACATTGATAAAAGAGAAAAAGAATCCGTAAATACGCCAGTTCAGAAACTCCATTGTTCCTTCGTAGATGGATTCTGAAGAAACTAGCAAACGCATGATGTTTCCACCGAATGCCTTGGTGAATCCAAATAGTAGCAGTGCCATCACGAACAGGAACATGACTCCCTGAATCATGACAGGGCCGACATCTGAATAGCGGCCTTCGCCATTGCGTCGTGCGATGACTATCTGCGAACCGGTACTGAATCCGAATGCGATGGTGAATACGCATATATAGAATAACCCGCCCATAGCTGATGCTCCAAGGGCTACTTCACTCACGTGTCCGAGGAATGCTGTGTCGGTGACATTGATGACATTTTGTGCCAGCAAGCTTAGTAGTATCGGGTAACTGACACTCCAAATCTGTTTGTTGGTATACATAATTAAGCGTTTAAGTTTACA
>OGMF01004278.1_pt1 | contig 9938 bp, 8 predicted proteins | sample 1572921 | NCBI WGS metagenome assembly OGMF01 (sample SAMEA2581919, study PRJEB24529) | metagenome | biome: Human gut stool | place: China | collected 2011
TAAGTTCGTAGGTGTTGATATCGGTGGAGGTCCTATAGAAGTTGTGCCGGTAGATAAGGGCATTCCAGACAGTAATCATTGCACTTCTGATAAGATTGGAATCATCTTTTTGTTTCAGAATATCGAAGAGGCAATTAAACGTGAATTTAACATTGACTTAGCTTTTGATGATATTGAAGCTGTCATCAAAAAAGAGGAAACTCTTTTAAACAGTGAGCCAGATGTGGTTAAAAGAATTTTGCAGTTGGTGCAGCAATATGTAGATAACAGCATTGTTGACATGCTGGTACAACGGAAAGTTAATTTCAGTACTACTGTTGTTGTATTTCTTGGTGGTGGTGCACTGCTATTAAAGCCATTCATCAAAAAGAATAAGCAGATTAAGCATATTCATTTTTTAAAGAACCCTGTCAATGCAAATGCAAAGGCTTATGCTATTCTTATGGAGCGTAAATATGGAAATGCTTGAAAGGATGGTACAGAATGAGAAAAGACGGAGTTGTTGGAACCTCACTTTATTTTAGTCCTAAAGAAAAAAAACACCGGGATGCCTATCGGTTATTATCTATTTATCCCAGGAAAAAAACAGAATTTGTCGCATGCTTAGTTCAAAACTTTCTGCAGGATAAAGGAATTTCTGATATTGAACAGGTATCGGATGATTATTTGCGTAAACTGATAAAATTAGAATTACAAGACAATAATTATCCAGGAGTTGGTAATCAAAATCTTATTGGTTTATTGTCTACTATACTGCATGCTCCCACTTCGGCTCCCGAAAATGAAGCAAATATTATAACAGATCAGAAACCTTCTCTTCTATCACAAAGGAAAGAGTCGAATAAGACAGAAACAGAAGTAAAGGAAATTCCTCAAATCCAGCAATATGATGAAAATATCCTATCGACTATGCCTTATCCTAACAATCCTTTAGAAGAACCGTCCTATGAAAATGAAGCAGATGAGGCAAGTGACAATAATGTTGATACTACAGGCCTTGTAGATGACTGGAATGATAAATTAGCTGCTTTTAATATTTAGATTTACTATTTGTAAATTAATGGTTGCAAAGTACACCATTGGCGTATTATATATAAATTATACATCATATAAGAAAGGAGAATTTTATATTATGGTTAAAGCAAAAGTATGGATAGAGCATTTATATTTATCCAAAGAAATCCAGGTAGTATGTGCATTAATGTTATTAGCATTTGTATGTATTGCAAACATTGGAACGGTAAAAGCAGACACAATCTTTGACGGAATAGAAAACGGAAGTGGTACTATTGTATCTAAACATACTGCAATTATTTGTTTCCGTTTCTTCTTGTCGTTGATTTGATTGGTACTGCTATCACCGCCAAAAATCAAAAATTACTTCCTCTATTTACAGGTGGATTAAAAATTATCTGTATCGTGTTTGTAGGTTGTAAAGCTATTTATTTAATCACTGGTACGTTAGAGTGGATAGCGGAGCAATTCAGCGGTAGTGCTGGTGGTAGTCCTGTCTGAGCTACAATCGCTAATTACGGCTAGTGAAATATGATAATTAATAAAAATTTAAAGCATAACGGGAGGGAGAAGATATCTCCCTTCCGTTTTAGATTTGTAAAGGATATTGATTTATGAAGAGAAAAAGAAAAAATTATTTAACTATATGGTTTTTAGTAATCCCCTTGTTATCAATTACACCGGTTTCCGCCAACGCAATATCCAATATTCTTGGTGATATATCCAACTTCGTATCCACGGAGGCAATGAACGGTTTAATAGCCTGGTTGTCTGAGTTGTACAACGGAATAACAAGTGTCTGTGTTTTTTCATTCGTTGGACTATTTGGACCCGATACAACTTTGTTTAATTCATTATTAGGTACAACGGCATTTAATGATTTTCAATATATCGGTGCATTCATGATGATCATTCTCTACGCTGTTATGATGGTTTTTTGTGCTTTCGGAGCAATTCAATTAGCAGAAGTCAAGGACACTCCATGGACACTAACTGGACGCTTGGCTCTTGGATTTATTCTTATGTATTATTCGGATAGTATTGTCCAGATGTTTTTTACAGAAGGTTCTAAAATATACCAAAAGATTTGGAATGCTTCTTCTGCAGATGTAAATAGGATGATTTCGGAATTATCATTTCCAGTTGAACGTGTTCAAGCAATGGTTTCCAGTTCAGGTAATACTTATTATGTTATTACAGATAGTGTTATTTCTTTAATAATTGCTGTTATACTTGGAAGTGTTTTTATTATCCAAACAATTAAACTTTTTTTGGAGATAATTGAAAGATACTTAGTATCCTGCTTTTTATATTACATCTTTCCGTTGCCACTCAGTACTATTGTAGCTAAAAATTCATCTGGCATTTTCAAGAAATACATGCAGATGTTTATTATTCAGATCATTATGCTTTGGATGAATGCATATTTTATGCGCATCATTATAAATATGCCTATTAAACTTACAAATGCCATATTTAATACCGGTGCTGGCGGTACTTTTATGTTCTATCTGTTCTTGTTTGGATTTATAAAAATTGCTCGTAAAATTGACAGCTATGCTTATACCATGGGGCTTAGTGTCGCTATTACTGGTAACAACGTTTTGGATTCTTGTAGAGGCACTGGTTTAGCAATGCTTGGCATGGCCAGAGGATTAAGTGGAGGAGCTCGAACGGCTGGAAATGTTATGACATCCATTGGTGCTACTATGGGAAATGCAGGCGTTTTAAATGCTGGTATGAAATTGTCTTCGGTAGCTAATGCGGGTATGGGACGAGGTGTTGATACCTCCATGTCCGGAGTATTAAAAGAAGCTTCTATGCGCGGTGTTACTGAAGAAATTGCAAAAAACATCAAACCAGAACAGCTTGATCAGAGTATGATCAACTCTGCAAGATACGGTGATATTCGTACAAATACCGCATTTAATTCACTTAGTGATAATACAAAGGAAGCTTTAGTTAAAAAAGCCTTTGGATCTGGAGTATGCCCGGACGGCTCTACTATGAGCAATATACATTTCGATATGAGAGGCGGTTTTTCTGCAGACTTTACCGATTCCAATGGTGTCACAACGGCTATGTCTGTTTCTCCTACTGCAAATAACCGTACAATTGGTTCCTTTACTGATCCGGATGGAAATGGATTCTACTTTAATCCAATCAAGTCCGATAACTCAGCCACGGCAACTTATACCTTCGATGCAAATAATCCTGAATCTTTACATCAGGCAGAATCACACTTTGGACAGTCCTTCTCTTCACTTGGTAGTTTGCGCAGCGATGTAAATGCAGTACAAAAAGCTGAAAATGGCGATTTGTTATTCTATGGTCAGAATAAAGCAAAAGGTACAAAAGGCGTTCTTGCACGTATGGATAGTAACGGCAAAGTATCTTACAACGATAAGCCTTTCACTCTCTCACCGAAGACGCTTGGCAAATTATCGACATTCAGCGATTACAGTGATTTACGAATGAAAGATAACGGTAATGGTTCTGTTTCAGTCTACGGAAAGAATACCAGAAAATCCGGTACTCCTGTTGAAACAGCAACCTTATATAATAAAGCAAATTACTCCAAGGAAGAGGCGCAACAGGCAAATGGTGGCGGTTCTGTTACAAGTATTAGTGGTGGAAAATCTTCCGGTAATTGGTGGTGTGTTAAGACTGCACCATCTAAAAATCCTGAAACTATCGCTGATTTGCAGAATGCGCATGATAAGCTGCCCTCACTTACATCTTATGATGATATTGGAAATGTATCCGGATACAACTCTGTTGAAGTACAACCTTTTTATGGTGGGACTGCTGATCCTACAAATTTAAGACCGGATCCCACTCCGAATCCAGATCCGAACCTGGATCCCGCTCCGGAACCAGAATACGATCCTGATCCTGATCCAACTCCAGAGTCTGATCCAAACCTTGAACCAGATGATTATAATAGTTTAGAAATGTTTGATGCAACTTTTGATGAAGACTATTATGAGTAAAAAAGAGGAATCATTATGGGTTACGATGAAAATCAAGCGCAAGCTTATGAAAATACCCTTGATACAGGCTCTGAGATCGGCAAACAGGGCCTTAAAAAGGGGTTAGAGTATAATTCTAAGGGTGGAGCCAAAGAAGCGGCTAAAAACGCCTCTAAAGAAGTTGGTAAGGAAGGTGCTAAGACCGTTGCCAAAGAAGGTGGCAAAGAGGCTGCTGTACAGACTGCAGCGACTGGTGCTGCCGCAACCGGTGTTGGTGCGCCTGTAGCAGTAGCCATCGAAGTCGCTGACGTAGCAGCAAGAGTTTTAAAAGGCGGTCTTGATGTTGTTTCTAAATCATTAACCGGTGACCGATTTCGTATTATTGAATATATCGCAGCTCCAATTATTCTAATTTTTTTATATATGTTCCTAATCAGTGCGGGACGCTATGGAATGGTTGGATCCTCTTCTGAAAAGTACTCAGAAGAACAATATTATAATACACAGGTTGAAAAAGGTTCTGTCAGAGATATCCGCAGTATAATTCGAGATTTTATTAAATTTTTTATTATGGGTGAGGATGAAGAACCTGGCGAATATGATTCGAATTACATTCTTGATGAATCATTGGTAAAAACCAATATTCCTATATTTGAAAAGGCATTTGAAAAATCCTATGAGCTTGCTCAAAAGGAGATTGTCTTGATTATCAGCGAACGAGAGTATGATTACGAATTAACAATGGAATCTTTTGAAGAACAAGGCTATCCCTTTGAAGATATAAATTATGCAGAACTTATTTCTATAATAAGCCAGAAACCGGAATTTAACATTGAAAATATGAAGTTCCGAAAGTTGAAAAAGCTCTTCAGTGATGAGAAAAAAATCAAATATCTATATAAAATGAAGGTTGAAGATGCTTATGCTACAGTCACATATTATGAAATTGATGGTGAAGAAATCCGGTTACGTGAAAACGAATCCCCTCCAAACGATGAAGAAGGAAATCCTTATGAAACCCATTCAAAAGAGGTCAAATATGGAAAAGTTACATTAAAGCATTATGACCTCAAAAACCTTTATACGAAATTTCTTGAGCTGGAACCTAACGAGCCAAATGAACATTATAAGTCCGTAAACAATATCGATATGATTGATTCACAGGAAGAGCGGCTTCGTTATTATGCCAGGGATGATGAGAGACAAATTCTCGGTAGCAAGGAACGCACCATATGGGATTGGGGGTTTGATGCCGAAGATCATGACATTGGTGCTATGGATTATGATTTACTTAGAAAAATTTTGGAAGCACTTGGAATTGATCCAGATGATCTTGACAAAGGGGATATCAAATATTTATTTAATGGTAATATTGAGGAAGCACAGGCTTTTATTTTAAAAATGGCATTTTCAAAATTAGGCACAAAATATTCTCAGGCTTTAAGAAATGAAGAGGGATATTTTGATTGTTCTTCTTTTGTAGCATGGGCATATCGTCAGATTGGTATCGACTTTGGATCCTTCTCTCCTACTGCTGCAGAAGAATGCAGATACTTAACAAATGCTGGACATGAAATTAGTACCTCCTATAATGAATCTATTATGAAACCCGGTGATATTATTTTTTATAGAGATACTACGTCAGATAAGAATTTAGCTGCTTCCAGATACCGCCATGTTACTCATACTGCTATTTATGTTGGGGATGGTAAGATGATCGACGCCTCTTCTGGCAAGGGCGAAGTTGTATATCGAAATGTTTGGGGCAAAGATAAAATTATATCTGTGTGCCGCCCGCTTCAATGAAAGAAATGAGGACTTAATATGAATGAGAAAAAGAAAACCCTTCTTCTGATGTTGATTATTGTTATTGCTGCAATGATTTTTCTTGTAACAAAATTACTGACCGAAAGAGGTACTATTTCTGATGAATCCGTTAAAAAAGGAGAATTGGCATTGAGCGGCGATATAGTTGAAGAATTTACGGATTTTACTCCTAGTGATGATCTTATTGAAGCCGATAATGCTTATTACGAGAAAAGAAAGTATCATGTCACGATCAGTGATCCGGAAGACCTTCTTTCAGAAAACAACTTCCTACCGCTCAAAGCACATTTTATTCGGAATGAAGAAATTGCTAAGTATCTGGATCAACAGGGTTATCAATGCGATGAGGTGGAAATTGCTACAGATCCGGCCCCATACAAGAAAGATCACAATTCTATTTTCTATTGTATTCTTCCGGGATACGACAACGTTTTACTGAAATGTACCTGGCACGGCATTACAGAAGATTTTAAATTTGAGCTTATCAGCAAAGAAGAGACTACAGTTTCGTAGTCTCTTTCCTTTGCTATCCAAGATTGATTCCTTTTCCAAGTTTCCACCCTGAAAAACACTGGGTTAATTCTACGCAATCATAAATCGTTTCCAGTTCTTCAAGTGTTATTCCACCCATATATTTTTCTACTTCATTCTTGAATGTTCCAAATTCTTCTTTTGTCTTTGTTTTATTCCATACCTTTGCTGCTATCGCTTCACGGTTCTTATCTAAATTCTCGCGAATTTCATTAAAACCTTCTGCTCTCTCCACACTTCCTTCTACTGTTTCTGTATTTGTATATCCTTTCTCAATACATGAAATAATCCAGCCCATATAATTTTTTATATTACTTTGATTATCTGCCATGTAGATAGCTTCTCTTACTTTTTCCTGATCTCCTGCGGCTTTGGTAAGCAATAAAGTAATATCTTCTATTGCTAAATCATTATGACCAACAAACTCTTTATAAAGGGCAGGATACATATCAAGCGGCATTTCCAGTTGTCGGTTCATGCCTGCATCAATTAAGGCTTGTCTATTGTTAAGAATTGTCGGGTTTTTCGGTATGTTTCTGTATATAGTAAATAAAATTCGTTTTGTTTTACGTCCCTCACGGATTCCCTCGTATTCAAACTTAATATCGCTCTTCTCTTCCATTTCCGTCTGTGCCGGTTTCAAAACATATCGCTGCAGGTCCTGCCAATCTTCATATGATTTATCCGATTTGTCTAACTGATCATATAATCCATCCCAGTCTACCTTTTCTCTGGACTGAGATATTGCATCTTTTACGAAAGATACTTCACTATTTGCCAGTCCCACCATAAAGCGCAGCTCACATATATTGTATTCTACCTGAATACATACTTCTTCTTCTGGAATGCGGTAAATATCCTTTTTTAATACTTCATATAATCGAAAGGATGTACTCTTTTTAAAATCTGTCATTATAGCGAGCTCAAAACTCGTATAACTTTTCGATTTTCCAAGATTAAAAACATGTTTCTTTATCTCATTATTAAATTTGATGGTGAATACCCCGTCTTGATATTCAGCATTTGGAACAACAGCGAATGCTTTGAAATTTCCATTTCCATCTTCCAAAAACATCGTTCTACCTATAATTTTTTTTGAGAGCTTTTTTAGATCCCTGTATATATGCGTAGGGTCACTTATTAAGCGTACTAGATCACCTGGATATAAATGCGCTTCTAAAGAATAGTCTCCATCGTTATCTGCGTTAACTTCAATTCTTGACAATGCTATCGCCATAACTTGATTTTCTAAAAGAGATGCCTTGTATTTTGCAACAATTAGATCATTTGATTTTCTTACTTTAAACCTGGTAATCGGATCGTTGTTTTTCCCCATATTAACCTCATAATCTTTAATCCGGAAGATTTGGCTTTTCACTTTTCCCCATAAGCCAATCTTTCCGAATTAATAGCTAAAAATCGGAACGATTGGCGGTTACTGTTTATAGTCTAAGCCTTTTTTTCCGGCTTTGTCAACTGATTTTATCAATTCTTTCTTGAAATAAGCCAATTTTTCCGGATTAAAACTCTAAACACGTAAAATTTGGTTATTGCAACTTCTATTAAGCCATTTTTTCCGGATTATTTTTGCTTTCCTTGCTTCTTAATCTGCTGTTTTTTCTGCTATACAGGCAATTATCCATTTATTTATATGATTCTATTACTTTATGCAATAACATAGACAAAATTATAAGCCAATCTTTCCGTGTTTATTATTTAATCCGGAAGAATTGGTTGTTTCTACTATATAAATAAGCCAATCTTTCCGAATTATGATGTTATTACGGAAGAATTGGCTTATTTGATGACGTTCTTCTACCAATCTTTCCTGATTTGTTATAAAGAACCTGTTTGACACAAATTAAGCTGCTATTTATTCTGATAGGTTTTTTATACAAAAAGAAGGCTACAACTAATGCTGCAACCTTCTCTTTTCCAAAACGGCTATTTTTCAATCCTATTGATTTACGGAAAGATTGGCTTGTCCACACGTAAAAAATGGTTTGTCCATATTACCAATTCTTCCGTATTTCACACCATTTCTTCCGTATTGATCATCCTTTCTTTCCGTAATAAATGTCATAAAACCGCGATTTTACAAGGGTTCTGGCTTCCTAAATAAAACAAAACAATTTTTGTTGTTGTCAATCTTACTATATATATTACTTACTTTCTTAGGAAATGCCGAAAATTTAATTTTTAATCTTCATGGAGCCAAACATTTTAACATAGGACTGATAGATATCATTCTTTGTTGCAACTTCTTTTTCAAGAGCTGCAGTAATATATGCTGATCTTGTTATTCCAAGAATATTACTAATGACATCAATTTTTTGTAAAAGTTCCTTTGAGCAATAGATGCTTGTCGTGACCACATCATCAGAAGATGTTTTTGGTCTACCTCTCTTAACTTTTGAATTTTTCTCATCATTCTTTTTAAGAGTGCGGTTAACAATTTCATCCATTTCATCTTCTGTAACAGCAGGCAATTCCTCAAAAGGTTTTGTGTTTGATGGAGCTTCTGATGGAGTTCCCATGGGTGTCTTACTATCTTCTTTCTTAGGAGTAGTCTCCTCTACTACAGGTGGGTTCATAGGAGGTTGAGACTCCTGTGCCGGTCTACCCATTAATGCTTCACTCATTGCATCTGCAAATCCGGTTAGTTTTTTTGCCATGTCTTTAGCCCTCCTTTAATAATTCTTCAATAAACATGTTGTAGTCAATCGCTGTTGTGCTGTTTGGCGCATATTCAAACAGGCTTTTACCGTATACCTGCGATTCCTGACATTTTACTGATTCACGGATCTTTGTCTCATATACTTTGGTTTCAATTTGAGCAGCAATTTCAGGAATAGTTGCTTCTTCAAGGCTTTGCGTAAGGCTCTGTCTGCCTTTATACTTAATAATTAATACACCGGAGATATGAATTCCCGGATTGATACGTTTCTTGTAGCTGCACATGGAGTTATAGAAGTCGATCATACCCTGAATACCGAAACGGTCACATGTGATTGGCATGATAACACTGTCTGCACAACTCAGTACGTTTCCTAATAAAACACCGTTACCTGGAGGCGTATCGAAAATAATGTAATCGTATTCATCTTCGATACATTTGCAGGTATCCTTTAGGTAGTAAAATCTATCAACATCATTAGGAATACGAGTTTCTGCTTCTTTAAGCAGAGAGTCGGAAGCTATAATGTCTCCTAATGCTGTTTTCTGAATACACTCTGAAGCTGGGGTGTTTGAGAATAACATATCTGCTAATGTACAAGTATCCTCTTCTCTTGCACCATAAACGCTTGTTGCACTCTTCTGTGGATCGGTATCGATGAGAAGGACTTTGTAACCTCTGTTTATCAGGCCAGCGGTTAAACAAAGAGCTGTTGTTGTCTTACCAATTCCACCCTTTTGATTTGCTATTGCAATTTTAGTTGCCATTTTTTTCACTCCTTTTTATATTTATATGTTTAATTAATAAAAAAATATAATAATTATCTATTTATTTAATAAAAATATAGCATAATTATTAAAATTTGTAAATAGAAAAATATATAAATAGTTAAACAATATAATGGAAAAATATATAAA
>OGMF01004281.1_pt1 | contig 9936 bp, 9 predicted proteins | sample 1572921 | NCBI WGS metagenome assembly OGMF01 (sample SAMEA2581919, study PRJEB24529) | metagenome | biome: Human gut stool | place: China | collected 2011
TCTGCAGGCTGATGTTCCGGGTCAGCTCCAGATCGTAGAGCTTCTTTTCAAAGCGGTCACACAGGTCGGCCAGGTCGCGGGCGGCCTGGGCATCCTCGGGCAGCTGGGTGCGCTGGGCCTTCTCCTGCGCGGCCTTCAGGTCGTTGGCGCGGACCTCGGCCAGCTTCTTCTTGCCGGCCAGGATGTACATCGTCAGCTCCTTGAAGTAGACAAGGTTCAGCTCATACATCTTATCCAGCATCGTGATGTCCTTCATCAGGGTGACCTGGTGGTCCTCCAGCTGGGCCTTGATGCGCTCGACGTTCTTGTCGGCGCTGTCGTAGCGGGTCTTGAGCTGCTCAATGCTGTTGGACGTCTTTTTGAAGAAGCCGAAGATGCCCTTGGGCTGCTCGGTGGTGGCGTCAAAGCCCTGCAATTCAGAAATCAGGTTCGTGATGAGCTCGCCGGTCTCGCCCATGTCCTTGGTCTTGACGCGGGAGAGCGCGGTCTCGGAGAAGTCGCTCAGCTTCTTCTGGCTGGCAGCGCCGTACTGCAAGACCATCTGGGAGTTCGTGATGTCGATTTTCTCGGCAAAGTCGTTGACCATCTTCTGCTCCTCGGGGGAGAGGGGCGTGTCCTCGACCTGCACGGGGGTCGCTTTTTTGCTTTCCGCGATGACTTTCTCATCGGCGGCGGGGTCCAGGGTCAGCGTCGGGGCCGCGGGGGCGGCATCCAGCGTCAGAGAGGGTGCGGCGGGTACGTTCAGGTCCAGTTCGTTGTTCAGGTCAGCCATAGTGATCTTCCTTTCTTGTATCCTTTATTTACTTGGCAAGGTTCTGGCTTTTCAGGATACTGTCCAGCACCTCAATATCGGTAGAAATATCCATTGCCTCGGCGCTGTAGAGCGCATCCAGCTGGTTTTCAAAGGCTGTCGCCGTCGTCTCGGCGTTGCGGCGCAGCTCGGCCTCGATCTGGGCGGCGTTCTCGCCCCTGACGCCGTTCTGCTCCAGCGCCGCGTAGGTGCCCATCAGCTTGACGACCTCGGGCAGGTAGTAGCGGGCAAAGCGGTCCACGCTGCGCGCCTTGTCGGGGGTTTTCTCCACAACGGCGGCAATGCTGCGGCCTGCCTTCTCCATGCGGTCCATGGCCCGGGAAAGCTGCGGGTCGGGGATGGCCTCGTTCAGTTTATGCAGTGCATCGAGGTTTGCGGCAATGCCGTTCAGCATGGCGTCCACGTCCTCACTGCCTGTGGCATAGGGCACGTAGGTGCGCACCACGCGGGTAGGGCAGAGCTTTGTGCCCGCAAAGTAGGCGCCCGCGCTGACCGCGGCGGTCAGCACCAGCCCGCCCAGCGTGTAGATGGGCACCAGCAGGGCCATAATAGGCCACACCAGCGCCGCCATATAGACCGGCAGCACCGGGCGTTTGGTTTTTTCCTGCCATTTGCTCATGCAGGCACCTCCCGTATCATCATTCCGTAGGGGCGGATTCCATATCCGCCCGTTCCGTGCCGGGCTGCCTGCGGGCGGATATAGAATCGGCCCCTACGGGAGTCTGGCACAAATTCATTATAGAACAAAATCCGTTCACTTGCAACCATCCGCGCGCAAAAACGGTGCTAAAGCAGCGCCCCATGCCGCCTGCAGCCGCGCGGGGGACCAGGCGGCGTTGGCGGGGCTGGTGCTGGGCAGCACGGCGGCGGGCAGGTGGGTCAAGGGTTCTGCATATTTCGCGTAGATACGCCCCGACGCCGCGCCGTTGCAGAACACGGCCCGCACGCCCAGCTTTTGTATCAGCGCGGCCACATCGTTCGGCACGGCGTTGCGGATCGACGCATCCGACGCGCCTTTGATGTCGCACGCGCCGATCGTGTCCCACACGGCCAGCCCGTGCTTTAAAATTATGGCCTTTTTCGCCTCGATGTCGGCCCAATCGGGTACCGGCTCACCGGTCAGGCTGGCCATCAGCGGCCAAAAGCGGTTTTGCGGGTGGCCGTAGAAAAAGCCCTGCTCCCGGCTCTTGGGGCTGGGAAAGCTGCCTAAGATCAGCGCGTTGGCCCGCGCACCGTGCAGCGGCGGCAGACCGGGGCCGACATGGGTGTACTCGGCCATTTAAAACGCCTCCGGCCAGAGCGCACGGCAGAGTTCGGCAATGCCGTGGGGCTCGGCGTCGGGGCCGATGCGGTCCGCGGCAGCCTTGGCGGCAGCGCTGCCGCTGCCCATGGCAATGCCGAGGCCCGCCGCTTTCAGCATCGCAACGTCGTTATCGCCGTCACCCACGGCCACGCAGTCCGCCGGGTCGATGCCCGCCAGCTTCGCCAGTTCCCGCAGACCTGCGCCCTTGTCAATGCCCTGCTGCAAAATATCGCAGCCGTCGCTGCCGGGGTAGGAGAACAGGAAATTCAGCCCCAGATAGCCGTATTTTTCCTGAAATCTGTCGGCCATCTCCTGCGAGAGAAAGCCGAACGCGCCGAAGGGCATCTCCTCCAGATGCTTGTCCTGATCCTCGCCGTCCACGATGTTCAGCGCCAGATTTTTCTCCCGCTCGCGGCGGGCGAACTCCTCATAGCCGAGGTAGGCGTAGTTCGCGTCGTGGTAGGTAAAGCGCAGCGGCAGGTCGTAATCCTCAAAAAAGTCCACCAGCGCGTACATTTCCTCGGTGGTCAGGCGGTGCAGGGCCAGGTCTGCGCCCTTGTAGTCCACCAGCTGCGCACCGCCCGCGCAGACCCAGTAGTCGGGCCGGATGCTGCGCAGCAGGCCCTTGCCCACGCCGATGCGCCCGCGGCCCGTGGCAATCGCGATCTTGACGCCGGCCTTCTGCACGGCGCAGACGGCCTCGGCGTTTTCCTTTGGCACACGCTCACAGCTGCCGGGCCGCAGCGTGCCGTCTATATCGAGTAACAGGAGCTTGTATTTCATAAAAGTTGACCTTTCTTAATTTGTAGGGGCGAACATGGTTCGCACGCGGTCGTGTGCGGCAGCGGAAAGTGTCCGGGCGGATGGGGATCCGCCCCTGCGCTGTAGGGGTCGATGCTCGTCATCGACCCGGGAACTTTGCGGCTGCCACTGCGTTCCGCGGGCGAGCAATGCCCGTCCCTACATGCGCTGTATTCTTTCTGTATTATACCAAAGTCTAACCCCATCCCGCAAGGCATATTCTGCCTTGGGGTGATGTTTGTGCAGCTGGATCTCTCATGCCGCCGCAGGCGGCGTTGGCGCTGGGCCGTGCCGCTGGTGCTGGCCGCGCTTTTGCTGGCCCTGCCGCAGCTGGCGGCACTCCGGCCCGCCGCGCTGGCTCGGTTAGACCGCATTGTCGGCGGGCACTACATGACTCGGCTGGAGGCCCTGCAGCAGGAAAATTTCACGCTGCATCAACAGCTGGCGCAGTCTGCCGACGCGCTGGCCGAGAACGCCGCCCTGCGGCAGCTTGTCGGCTGCGGGCGGGGCATCACCGGCGTCACCCCGGCGCGGGTCGTGGCCCGGGGCGTCGGCGGTTTCACGCTGGCCTGCCCGGACACTGCGCCGGGGAATGCCGTCCTCGACGCGGGCGGGCGGTACGCAGGGGTCGTTACCCGCACGGACGGCGACACCTGCACTGTGGAATTTTCCGCCGCTGCCGGGCTTTGCGGCAGCTATGCCGGGTTGGTCACGCCGGGGCAGTGGGTCCTGACCGGCCTGCCCGCCGACTGCGCACTGACGGCAGGGGACATCGTGACCACCGCGGGCGGGGACTGGCTGGGCACACTGGCCGCCGCGCCCACCCCCGACGCCGACGGCCTGACCGCGCAGGTCCCGCTGACCGACACCGCCGATTTGTGGGGCACGGTCTATTTCGTGAAAAAGTAATTGCTTTTTCGTCGAATTTTGGGTACAATAAATAGGCAGCGCGGTTTGTAGGGGCCCGCGCAGTGAATAGCTGCCGCAAACCCCTACATGTCCCATCTCCTAACAAACAAATCCATTTTTTACCGAGGTGATCCCATGGCCAACCGCAAAAACTCCCACCGCCGCCGCGTCCGCGTGGCGGTGCTGATGGTGCTGTGCGGCGCGGTGTTTGCGGCGTTCTTCGCGCGGCTGGCCTGGATGCAGTTCGTCCGCGCCGACTACTACGCCGACAAGGCCGCCGAGGCCAGCTCCGCCAGCTACACCGTGACCCAGCACGCCGCGCGCGGGGCCATCGTGGACAGCGCCGGGGTCGTTCTGGCCCGCGACACCACCGTGTATGACGTCTACCTGCGCATCCCGGCGCCGCCGGGCACCGACCTGCGCGAGACCGTAAAAGCCATAGAGAGCCTGACAGGCAGCAAGGATGTGGAAACACAGCTTGCTGCCTTTTTTGCTGCCGCGTCGGCGGGGGAGCTGCCCGTGATGCAGGGCGTCTGCAGTGACGTTCTGACGTCGTTTTACAAGGCAGATCTTGTGCAAAGCAGCGCAGTGCGGGCCGCCGCCCGTGGCGTGCGCACCTGGCCGAACGGCACGCTGCTGCCCCATGCGCTGGGCTTCACCGGGCCGATCACGGCAGAGCAGTGGCCCACTGCCCGGCGGCGCGGCCTTGCGATGGATGCTGTCATCGGGCAGAGCGGGTTGGAGGCCGCCTATGACGACCTGCTCCGCGGGCAGGACGGGCGGGTGCTCGTGAACACCGGCTTTGACGGCGCTGTGCGCCGCACCGTTCCCCTGCGGGATGCTGCGCCCGGGGCCACGCTGGTGCTGACCGTGGACAGCGCTCTGCAAAAAGAACTGCAAAACGCGCTTTTATCCCAAATCGAGGTTCTGCGCACCACCAAGGCTGCCGGGGCCGGGCGGGAGTGCCGCGCCGGGGCGGCGGTGGTCGTGGATGTGCAGACCGGCGGCATCCTGGCCGCCTCCAGCGTGCCGGGCTTCGATCTGAACCGCTACCGCGCAGACTACGCGGCGCTCTCCGCCGATGCTGCCGCGCCGCTGCTGGACCGCGTCTGCCAGGGGCTGTACGCGCCGGGGTCAGCCTTCAAACCCGCCGTGGCCGCGGCGGCGCTGACCGCGGGCATCGACCCCGCCGCCACGGTCAACTGCACCGGGCGGTACGGGTTTTACAGCGGCTACCAGCCGGGCTGCCTGCAATACGGCCACGGCGGGCCGGTAGACCTGCGCACGGCGCTGGAGTACAGCTGCAACATCTTCTTTTACGATGTCGGGCGGCGGCTGGGCGTGGATGTGTTTTCCGCGATGGCACGCCAGTTAGGACTGGCCACGCCCACCGGCGTTGAAATCACCGAGGCACAGGGCCGCCTGACGTGGAGCAGCGACGAAAACTACCAGGCCGGGCTGACTCTGATGGCCGCCATCGGGCAGGGAAACACCGCCGTGACGCCGCTGCAGCTGGCGGCCTACGCTGCCACGCTGGCCAACTGCGGCCAGCGGCCCGCCCTGCATTTTGCGGACCGCGCCGTGAACGCCGCCACCGGCGAGACCGTCTGGCAGTACGCCCCGACGTTCACCACGGTTCCGGGCGGCGAGGGCGTGTTCGGCCCCATCCGCGACGGCATGAAGCGGATGGCCCGGACGACCCGCGTCCTGCGCGAGGCCCCCGTGGCCTGCGCGGCCAAGACCGGCAGTCCCCAGCTGGCGGACACCCTGCCCGGCGGCGGGCACTATGTCAACTCGGTACTGATCGGCTATGCGCCCGCGGACGACCCGCAAATCGCCATGGCCGTCGTGCTGGAATACGGCGGTGGCGGGTCCAATGCCGCGCCCATCCTGCGCGCTGTGCTGGATGCCGTCTTTGGCGGATGATTGCGGAGCGCCGCTCAACCCCCATCGGGTGCGCTTGGGCATTCTGCCGATTTAGTGCATCAAAAAGTTTCCCTTATCGTGATTTTCTTCAAAAAGAACATGTCACATTTTGACAAAAAGCCAGTTGCAGTCCAGCCGGAAGTGTGATAGAATATATGCGAGATAGTGTTAATGCAACTGTGGAGAGGAGCCGACATGAACGCACAGTGTATCATGGTCTGCTCCGGCAAGGGCGGTACCGGAAAAAGTACCGTCTCGGTACTGCTGGGGGCCTGCCTGGCACGGCTGGGCCGCAAGACCCTGCTGGTGGAGCTGGACTCCGGTCTGCGCAGCGTGGACATTATCGCAGGCGTCTATGGCCGCACCGTTTACGACATTGAGGATGTTTTGTGCGGCAGATGCGAGGGGGCCAAGGCCGTTGTGCCCAGCCCGCTGTACCCCGGGCTGTCCGTCATCAGCGCCCCGTATGAGGGCGGCGCGGTGGAGGCGGCCCCGCTGGGACGTCTGCTGACCGCTATGCGGCCCTATTTTGATTTTATCCTGCTGGACACCGCTGCCGGCATGGGCGCGCCGTTCACAGCGGCCTCCACCGTGGCGGACAAGGCCCTGCTGGTGCTGACGCCCGACCCCGTGGCCCTGCGCGACGGCAAGATCGTGGCGGACCGGCTGCTGGCGGGTGGCCGCCCGCAGAGCGCCGTGCGCCTGGTGATGAACCGCGTCCGGCGCGAGAGCTTCGGCAAAAACGCTGCCGTGGCTGATCTGGACGAGTGCATCGACACCGTCGGCGTGCAGCTTTTGGCGGTCATCCCCGAAAGCCGCGTTCTGCAGCTGGCCGGGGCCAACGGCACGGTACCGCCCGCTGCGGATCCCTCCGTTGTGGCCGGACAGGCCATGGCAAAGCGTTTGTGCGGGCAGCGCGTCCCGCTTACCTTTTAATATATTGTACTCTGCTGCGAAGGATGGTGGCATTTACCTATGACGATTGCATTGATAGCCCATGACTCCAAAAAGGAGTTGATGGTGCAGTTTTGTATGGCGTATCGCCATATTTTGGAGCAGCACCGTCTGCTGGCAACCGGCACGACCGGCCGCCTGGTGGAGGAAAACGCCGGGCTGAAGGTCACAAAGTTCCTGCCCGGCGGCCACGGCGGTGCCGAGCAGATCGTGGCGCGCATCGCCTGTGAGGAAGTGGACATGCTGCTCTTCTTCCGCGACCCCATCAGCGCCAAGCCCAGCGAGCCGAACGAGATGAACCTGCTGCGCATCTGTGACGTGCACAACGTTCCCGTTGCCACAAACATCGCCACCGCCGAGGTCCTCATCCACGGCCTGGAGCACGGCGACCTCGATTGGCGCACGATCATCAATCCGCAGCGGTGAGAATTGTACAGTTTGTATAAAATTACAGCAAATATATAACCCCCGATTTCAGGCAATCGGAGGTTATTTTTATTGCGGCCAGTCTGCGCTCCGGCTCGTGGTCTCGTCAGGGTGCATCCAGAGGACGGCATAGTGGTTTTGCGCGGCCAGGGCCTGGCCGGTCTCCTCGGGCAGACAGAACAGCCCGGTGGAAAGCGCGTCGGCCAGACCTCCGGTGTCGGCACGGGCCAGCACGGCCACGCTGCTGACGTAGCGGGCAGGGTAGCCCGTCGTCAGATCGATCAGGTGAGCGTACCGCACGCCGTCGTACTCAAAGTAGCGCTGGTAGTCGCCGCTGATGACCAGGCTGTCGCCGTCGGCCAGCTCGACGGCCTGTATGTACGCGGGGTCATCGCCCCAGGGGTTCTCAACACCCGCGGTCCAGGGCTTGCCGCCGGGCTTTGTGCCGATGGCGCGCACATTGCCGCCGATGTTCAGCAGGGCGCTGGTCAGCCCGCGGGCCTGTGCGGCCCGGGCGGTCTGCTCCACGGCGTAGCCCTTGCCCACCGCACCGACGTCGAGCGCCATCTCCGGGTCAGTAAAATAGACGGTTTGTGCTGCATCGTCCAGAACCAGATCCTCTATGTCGATATGCGCCAGCGCCGCCGCGATGGCGTCCGCGCCGGGCGGGGCAGGGGAGTCGCTTTCCCGCGCATCGTGCCACAGGCGCAGCACCGCACCTGCGGCGATGTTCGTCGCGCCGTTGGCGGCAGGGTAAGCGGTGTCTTTGCACCAGCGCAAAAATGCGTACAGCTCGTCACTGACCTGCACCGGCGCAGCGGCGGCCCGGGCGTTGACATCATACAGGTTGATGACGCCATCATAGTGGTGGTAGATGTCAAACAATTCGTTATAGCGCTGTAAATCGCTGTACATGGCCTGTGTCTGGGCGTTCCAGCTGTCCTGGCTGTCGGCATAGCCCTGCACGATGGCGACAGTGTCAAACAGGTCGAACCAGGTGGCACTGTACAAATTTTGCTGCTTTTGGCAGGCGGTCAGCGGCAGACAAAGCAGTACCAGTAGCAGCGCGGTCAGGCGGCGCTTCATGCGTTGCCGCCCTGCACGGTCTCATGCTCGGTGTTTAATTCCAGCAGCAGGTTTGCCAGCGTCCAGCCCTTGCTGGTGGGCGTGACCATGCTGCGCACCGGAATGGACGCGCCGCCCATTTTGATAAGGTCAAGGAACGCGCCCAACTCGCCGTTGTCATGGCGCAGTCCGCTGACGATGATGGCCGGGCGGTCCGGCACCGCGATAAGCGGCGCAAACGCCGGGGCCGGCCTGCCCGCGCAGAGGTCCCCGACGATGCCGCCGAGGTCGCCGTCCGCGACGGGGCGGAGCTTGACGTCATAGCGCCTGGCCGCGCGGGCGATGGCGGCATAGTTGGGGTAGCTTTCGTCAATGCGCCAGAGTAAGGCGCAGCGGGGTTCGCGGATGATTCGGGCTTTCATGATGTTACCTCGTTAAAAAGGAAAGTGGTGAACGGGCGGGCGAACCATGTTCGCCCCTACAGAGACGCTGCCACCGTAGGGGCCGGGCATGCCCGGCCCGCGGCATAAAAATAAGCGGTCGTTTGCGGGAAAGCTGCGGGCCGCACATGTGCGGCCCCTACAACTCTACCCATTCAAAAAAGCATTGTAGGGGAGGGGTCTTGACCCCTCCGCGGGCGGATATGGAATTTACCCCTACGGAGAGAGCGGCCATGCTGCGGGGCGTCTAAGACGCCCCCTACAACAAAGGCGCCGCCTTATCCCGGGCAGCGCCTTTTGTATTGCTTACAGGTCGGGGTGGTACTCTTTGCAGGTGCACTTTTTCCACTTCAGGCCGCTGCCGCAGGGGCAGGGATCGTTGCGGCCGATCTTCGTCACGCGGACGGGGGCCGGGGCCTTGGCACCGGTATCACCGGGCGCATTATCGCCGGTGGGCTTGGCGATCTGCTCACGCTTCGGCTCGGCGTTCTGCTGGCGGATCTCAATCGTCAGCAGCATGTGGACGGCATCCTCGCGGATCGACGCGATCATCTCATCGAACATCGCGAAGCCCTCGATGCGGTACTCGACCACAGGGTCATGCTGGCCGTAGCCGCGCAGGCCCATGCCCTGCTTGAGCTGGTCCATGTTGTCGATGTGCTCCATCCACTTGCTGTCAACATTGCGCAACAGGCAGATGCGCTCAAGCTCTCGCATCGTCTTGGCACCGTAGCGCTTTTCCTTGGCGGTCAGGATGTCCATGCCGCGCTTGTACAGCTCGTCGGCAATGCCCTCCTTCGTCAGGTCGCCCAGCTGCTCGGTGGTGTAGTTGAAGTCGGTGGGCAGGCACAGCCAGTTCATGAAGTGGCGGCGCAGCCCGGCAAAATCCCAGTCGTCGGCGGTCTCGCCGTTCAGGTAGTTCGTGCAGGCATCGTCGATGGCCTGGCGCATCATCTCGTGCAGCTTGCCGGAGATGTCCTCGCCGTCCAGCACCATCTGGCGCTGCTTGTAGATGATCTCGCGCTGCTGGTTCATGACGTCGTCATACTGCAGCACCTGCTTACGAATTGCAAAGTTCGACGCTTCGAGCTTCTTCTGGGCGCTCTCGATGGTGTTGGTGATGAGCTTGTTCTCGATGGGCACATCCTCGTCGAGGCCCAGGGAATCCATGAGGCTCTGGACGCGGTCACCGCCGAAAATGCGCATCAGATCGTCCTCCAGGCTCAGGAAGAAGCGGGATGCACCCGGGTCGCCCTGACGGCCTGCACGGCCGCGCAGCTGGTTGTCGATACGGCGGCTCT